>Ga0116231_10000716_pt1 | contig 61574 bp, 35 predicted proteins | sample S1TSphgellanicum_2_FD_89695 | JGI IMG/M metagenome (GOLD analysis project Ga0116231, IMG submission 89695) | Host-associated microbial communities from peat moss isolated from Minnesota, USA - S1T2_Fd - Sphagnum magellanicum MG | ecosystem: Host-associated > Plants > Peat moss > Unclassified...
CTAAGAAAAGTGCAGGGGGAAGCTGCCACTTGAGCTATTAGGGTTGGGGGGTGGGGGGGGGAGTTGGGGTCGTGGCGGGGGGGAGGCTAGTGAGCCATGGTCAGCCAAATATGCTTATAAATACTGCTGATGGTACTAAAGAAGAGAAAAGAATCCAAGTTGAGGGATGGAAAACTAATGTCAATGTTGGTGGGTTGTGGCCATGAGGCAGTAATTGACAACAGAAGAAAATGAAAGAGGTGGTAGGGGTGGGGCAAGGAGCAACAATGTCAACATGGAAGAAGGTTGGGTTGTTGATGGCTTGTAGCAATGAGGCAGTTACAATTGTCTCACAAAATAAAAATGAAAGAGGTAGTAGTAGGGGGGTTGTGGCAAGGAGCAGCAATGTCAACATGGAAGATTGGGTTATCACTTGTCACCACTGATTGCCCAAGAACTGAAGAGAAAGTGGGAGAGCAGACTGACTGGCATTTTGAGAGTTAATTTAATAATCCACCAAACACCCAAATCAAAGACTAAAGCATTAAGACTGTGGGGTTGGGTGTCACAGTCACCCAAACATCATTGCACCAAGAGACCCCATAGAGAGAACCTACCCTACCACATGCACACAACAGGCTGATGAGCCAGTCAGTCCATCCCCACTTTCCAAGGTGATTGTAGATTGATTAGGATCAAATAGAAAACAAGGCAAGCGCCCTGCCTCGTATAAGTTGGTTCAGCGAAGGGTAAGATGTTAGATAAATTAACACATGTCAAACTAGTATGATAAATGTGCTAATAACCACATGTATGTCTAACTTCCATAATGATAGTGCAATAAGCATTGAAAGGTCTCTAATAAACACTAGGCTAAATAAAGGTCTGCAATAACTACACTTCCAAAGATGGGTGTGGTAAACCAACATGTCCCCTCACACCCGTGCTAAACTAAATATACTACTTCCAATCTGTCCTAGTTTTTTTTTCTCAGGTTACTAAGAGATACAATGCCAAGTTTATTAATTAGTGGAATTTGACCCTTCCAAGAGCCTTAGTTAGGATGTTTGCAACCTCATCTTCAGATGGTATGTGAGCCAAATCTACACTTCCTAATTGGATTTGCTCTCTAATAAAGTGATGTCGTGCCTCTATATGTTTTGTTATAGAATGAAACAATGGATTTCGTGTTATTTTGATGCTGCTCATGTTGTCACATCAGAACTTTATGGGTTCATCTTCTAAAACTCCGAGCTCCAAAAGGAGACCTTTTAGCTAGAAAGATTCCTTGGTCCTTTCTATGAGAACCCTATACTTTGATCTAGTGGATGAAAGAACAACAATTTGTTCTCTCTTTTTACACCAAGTTATTGGATTGCCACCAAGTTGAAAGACATACCCCTCAGTTGATTTCAAACTTTTTGCATCGTTAGTTGAGTCAACATTCGTGTAGCATGTAACTTTAGTTTGTCATTTTTTCTTGAATAGTATTCCCATGTTAGTTGTTCCTCAAAGATATTGTAATATGTGTTTTGTTGCTTCAAGGTGTGGCACTTGTGGTTGTGTCATGAAACAACAGACCACTCCCATTGCATATGTTATGTTCGATTTTGTGTTGGTGAGGTACAACAACTTCCCTACAGTTTGTTCAACAAATGGAGAATCCATGTTTGTTTATAATTTGATATTTTCCACCATTGGTGTGGAACTTGGATTGTAGTTGGACATTCTAAATTGTTCCAATGTCTTGACCGTGTAATTTTTTTGTGTCATGAAAATTCCTTCTTCAAGGTATAAAAATTCAATTATAAGGTAATGGGACATATCATTTAGATTTGTAATTTCAAACCTCTTTTGCAATTGACACTTAAACCATTCAATTCTTTCAAGATGGTCACCAATGATCAAGAGGTTGTCAACGTATAAGACGAGGATAAATAGTTTCCCATCTTGAATTGAATAGTACAAGTTGTATGACCTACATTACTTTTTGTTAAACCTTGTTCCTTCAGGTATGAGTAAATTTTCTCATACCACATCCTTGGTGTTTGCTTTAATTCGTACAATGTCTTGAATTAAGTTTCCAAAACTTTATACTCTTGTCTGGCAATTACAAAACCTTATGGTTGGTCCATGAAGGTTTTTTCTTGTAAATCTCCATTTAGAAAGGTAATCTTCATGTCCAAATGATAAAGTTTCCATTCACATTGTGCAACAAGAGTCATAAGTGTTCTTACAATTCCCCACTTGACTATTGGTGCAAAGCTTTATTGATCCTTTCATGTTATTCACATCCACAAACAACAAGACATGCTTTGTATGTAGGGGGCATGTTGTTTATTCATTTCATCTTGAACACCCATTTCACATTTATCAAATATTTCCTTGATGTCAAATCAATAAGATTTTATATGTCTTGTTTTTGTCAATGTTCATCTCACACTCCATTGTTGTACACCATTTTTTACAATTGGAAGCTTCTATAAATGTCATGGGTTTCGGAATTTCAACCACATGAACAAAATCATTCAAGCAACTTGGCTAATTAGGACCCTTTCTAGATTTTTGAATTGGCTTCAAAGAGACAACTTCATCTTCATGTGAATGACCTTGATCCAATGTCTATTTCATCAAATGTATTTTTTGTTCCACTCTTCCTCCTTTAAACTTTGGTGTTTCAAACAAATGCTCCAATCTTGTATTTGTTATAGTAGTAGGATATTGATCCACTCCTTTGTTCAAAGGGTTCTTCAACTATTGTTGGTATAGGTAAAGTAGCCAAAGGAGGTTGGGGCCTTGATTTTTTAGCCAAAATTGCAACTGAGCTAAATGGAGGTGTCCAGTTTGAGGAATTCAAATTGAATGACTCAACAAGTTTTCGATGTCCAAATGGTTCCTTATCAACTAATCTTTGAGACTCCTATTCTAGCAAGATCAAAGGTTCTAAAAACTTTTTTTCATCAAAGTCTACATCCTTAGAAACTATCACCTCGTGTGTGGTAGGACTATAACACTACAAATTCTTTGAATGGTTATCATGCCCCACAAAAAGACATTTCAAAGAGTTAATATCTAGTTTTTTTTTCTCCTTTTTAGTTATGTGAACAAAGATAATGCAGTTGAACACATGCATATATGAAAAATTTGGTCGTGTACCTGAATGTTTTTCTTCTAGAATAATTATGGATTAGCTTTGGTTAGAGATTTGTTTGCCAAGAAATTGGTTGTGTAGATAAATTTAGTCCACAAGAAAATTGGCATGTTTGGGAGAGAATCGTGGTCTGAACTCTTTCCAAGAATGTGTGGTTCTTCCATTCCACAACACCATTTTGTTGTGGTGTTCTAGCTTGCATGAGTTGTTGTTTAATGTTTTTTTTTTCACAAAAATCAATGAATGCCTTAGATTGGTATTCACCTCCCATATTTGAACGTAAAACTTTGACTCAAAGACTAATTTCATTCTCAGTTTGTGCTTAAAAAATCTTAAAGAATTTCAAGGTTTCACTTTTTGCTTTTAGAAAATATAGATCCAAGTTTTACAAGAAAAATCATTTGTAAAGGTTGCAAATTACTTGGAACCTAAAAGAGAAGTCATTGAAAATGGTATTGCATAAAATAGTTTGAGGAACCCTCCAATTTGTTATTTTTAAAAAGTGAAGGCTCCATCCCAAACAAACCACTGAGCAATCCTATCTTTCTTAGATAATGCACTACCTCAAGTGTTTAGTGAAAAGAAATATTGTTGGACTAATCAAGTGTAAGAAACAAAACAATAAATCTAAATAATTAATGATGACCATACATCACTTAGCACGTGCACCAAGTTAAACACTTGACCATACAATATCCTTAAAAAAAATTCATATGAATCTTGACCATACAAAGTCCTAAAATCATGTTGCCTTCAAGTACTACCCTTTGGGCCCCATGGGCCTTTACTTTGATACCATGTAGATTGATTAGGATTGAATAAAAAACACGGCAAACACATTGTTTTATGTAAGTTGATTCAGCAAAAAGTATGATGTTAAATAAATTTACACATGTCAAGCTAGTATGGTAAATGTGTTAACAACCACATAGATGTTTAACTACCATAGTAATAGTGCATTAAACACCAAAAGGTCTTTAATAAACATTAGGTTAAATAAAGGTCTACAATAACTACACTTCCAAAGATGGGTGTGGTAAACCAATAGTAATGGTTAAGTTGATCTTGCAAAAACTTATATTGAATTAGATACTTTCAAAAAAAATTCATACCAATCTAATACTGGTATTAAATTCAAGCTTGATTTTTTCTTGGTATATGGCAAGTATAAACTTAGTACTAATATTGATATAAGTAAGATATGACCTCAATATTATCTTTGGTTTCATATTAAACTAGTATTGGTATAAGGTTGGTATTGTCTCAAATCATACCCAATTATAGGTTTTTCAAAATCAGTATGAACACTAATACCATATACCCAAGTTGCACCATATATAGTAGTACAAAATCAAATTTGACCTTTGAGTAAGGTTCAAAATATAAAAACCTAAGTCAAAGAACTTACCATAAACTAGTAATTCTTTGTCCAATTCTTTTGTGGAAATTGCTAGTTCTTGGAAAGATTTCAAAACCCCATAATTGAAGGTTGTTTTGATTATGATTTTTTTTAAAAAACTAAAACCTATGGTTTTGCAATTTAAATAATTTCAGAAAAATATAATTAAAGGTTCAATGATTTATTTTTTAAAAATATAATAAAAAATATTTTAAAAAGAAAAAAATATTACTAACCAAAATCAAGGAATTGCACAACACTAGTTTAACCACAATGTGGGTGGGTATTACAAGAAGTGTTAGGTATCAAACTTGTTTTCAAGTTGGTTCTCACATTGAAAATTGGTGGGCATTAGGTTTAATATACCTAGTTAGATATTTAGCAAATTGAATCTCATTCATTTGTGAACCAACCATTGAAAATTGGCTCCCTTGAATCCCTTCATAATGTTGAACCTCAAGTGGGGCAAAAGAGTTTACCCAAATCAAATTCTCAAGTTACGGTCTAGGGGTTCTAGGTAGTTAAGGTCTAAAATATTATGTGAAATTTAAATCTAGGGCTTTTAGAAGCATCCAAAGTGGCTAGGGCATCCAATGTTAAGGTTTTTGTTACTTTGTGGCACCCAATGGGGTTGCAATGATGGTTTCATGCAACCATTGCCTCCCCAAGAATAAAAGGGTCCAAGCCAAAGCATGGGTACCATTTTCTAAAGCACTTTTGTTCTTGAGTTTTTGTTGAACTTCGAGGTTCCATATTTGAAGCTTAAAGGTTGTTTATAGTTTTAAACTTTTGTTTGATGAATTTATTATTATTTTTGTGCTTGATTTTTGCAAGTTATATATGTGTGTGGCATTCATTGTCTTCTCTCATTCGATCCTATCTTTTTTATTAGATTTTTTCCCCCCTCCCACACCTTCTTCTCCTTTCCCTCTTATTTTTCCTACATTTTGGAATTAGTTGTCTTGTTGTTGCTTCCACTCCTTTGCTACCTACCTACTTTGAGTTGTGTCATTTGTTATCATCTTCATTCCTTCATTGCTTGCTTGCTTTGAACTCAATCCTTTGCCTTCATTCTCGCTCCTTTGTTGCATGCCTACTTTGAGCTCAATCTTTTGTTGTTACTCCCATTCCTCCACAACTTAGATGTACTTCAAGTTCAATCCTTTGTTGTTGCTCCTCTTCCATTTCATGCTTGTTTCAAACTCACTTTGCATACTTTAAGCTTTGCAAAGTTTTTTAGGTATTTATTATCAACCTTGCATCTTTATTACCTACCCACTTCAAGCTTGGTTCTTTGTTGGTACTTCCCCCCTCCCCTCTACATAGGTTTTGGAGCTCAAGGCACCACCTACCCTCAAACTTTGAACTTTTTCACTTGGTCAATTGCCATTTTTTTGTTTCTTTTGTGCACGCATTTATGTGCTCGTGTTGTTTTTATGCATGTATGTTTAGTTAATTTGAATGTATGTTTGTACATTTGTTTGTCATTGTTTGTTTGTTATGTATTTATTATTTATTTGTTTCTTTGATTGTATTTTAGCTTCACATTTTTTGTTTGTAATTTTTCTACTAATATAAATGCTTGTGTGCAAGATTGAGACATTCAAACTTTTAACTACATATATACTATCATTGAATTGCATTTTGCAATTGCAAAATTGTGAAAGGAAATCAAATGAGTGAATTTTTTTGGTTTGTTCTTAATTTTTAATTCATTCTTTGAAATTTTTTATGATTTTTTGCATTTTGATATTCTAATATTTTGATGGTTAGAGAAACAAATGAATTTGGTAGACCTAATTTTCTCTCTTCTCCACCAATAATACTTATTATGAAAATTGGAAATGAAAACATGTGAAGTGTTCACTAATTAATTATGGAAGAACAAAATTTGGAAGAAAGGTCTGAAAAATACCCCAATCAATAAATTAAAACTAGCCAAAATATTTAAAATGAAAAATAAACATCAAAATTATTCTTCCAAAGTTGCATGCTCGAAGAAAAGTTTGGAAACCTTTTAGCAAAAATTCCTTGTGTTGAACTTTCTTTTTTGTGAGTGATAACAAAGATTTGGATGTTCTTAATGCATTTATTATGTGTTGCATACTTTGTTATAACAATCCAATCAATGCATCAACCCCATGAACATAGTCAAGGAAAGGTTTAATCTCATATTATAAAATCAATGGAACAATATCATTGAAAAAATATGTGCATGCAAATCATTTTATTGTTGAAAAAAATATTGAAAAGAAAGTGAATAGTCTAATGAAAAGGAATATGGAAAAACAACGAGTAGAAAAAAAAGGCCTAATGTGTTTTAAAGTTTAATCTCAAATGTTTTTGGTATGAAAGATCCTTTCAAAAAGGGTGATATGTAGCAACAAGAGTTTATGGAAGACCTTGACCTTTAAATTGAGAATAATCGCTTACATATGTAGTTTGTGGAGGACATTTGGTTTAACCACTTGGCCCTAGCTTTGTATCCACAAGTCTTTTTTCCTTCTAGGAGGTAGATTTCACACGGTAGGAAAAATCAAACAATTGTATGTTTTACCAACCTTAGCATAATGTAATTATGCAACCCCATGTCTTGATTTATGGACGTCAAAACAAGCTCATGATGTATTTGCTCTAATCATTAATTTTTTGGGAATTGATTAATAGTTAGAGCACATCACCATCGGATTATTTGATGTTGCAGAAATTACAAGACATGTTTTTGCTAGAAGCACAAACTATTGGAGAAATATGGTTTAAGTGAAAAAAATCATTGGATGAAAGGTTTTGAATCATAATGCAATGACTACTATACTAAAGTTAATTGTGAGTTGTGAAGCATTGGGTTTGGAGGAAAAAATATAAGGCACTTTGTTTTGGACATGTTTTTTTCAAGGTATGTTAATATGTTACAACATATGAGAAAGTGTAGACAAATCTAAAATATGTTTCTATTAAATTTGCACAAGGAGATTCATAAAAGTGCATAACTTAACCCAAAAAATCTAAGAAAAGAAAACAAGAGTGGAATATAGCTTATGTTGAATTAAAAATTCACACAAGGAAATTGAATATTGGATGGTGAAAACAAGGTAGTTTTCAAATTTCACTTCAAAACATTTTTTCAATTTGAAGTTTTTCTTAAGTTAAAAAATGGAATAGTGGTTGGAATCATTTATCTTATTAAAGTGTGTTAGCAAAATAAAATCATGTTTCAAGAGGTTCTACATTTTTGTGAAGCTATTGTTTTATATTGTAACAAAAAAAAAACTTCTATTAACATGGCACATCTCCCATATTATTGTGGATTGTCTCTTCCTTGTTGTGATTATTTGTGTTTTGAATTAATTTCATAGGCATTGATTGTTTAATGATGCATTGCATTTTGCCATATCCATGAGTTTGAAACTCAGGAAGGAAATTAAAATCCCAACATTTTAAGATAATTTGATGGAAAAGGATTTAAATGTTATCGTTGTGTTTCTTTTGCTAATTTCTAATAATAAAAAGGGAGTCTATGATGTTTTGGATTCATTGTTAAGGAAATATGAAAAAAACCCATAATTTGCTCTCCGTGATGTTAAACCCTAGGTCTAAAAACCATTGTCTAATATCCTTTTATTGAATTCAAGCAAGGTGTGATTGTTGTTGAAAAATATGATAAGAAACCTTTATATCCAATGCTTTTGGAATTTCATCACCATTTGTATTCCTTGGTCAAGTTTAAAAGTAGTTTTGATAACCAAGGTGTTGATGAATATTATATTTTAAATATCTTTGAAATTATTACAAATACAAATGAACTAGTGAAAGAGCTTGTTAGCATGGAATTATTGATTTTTAAAGATGATATCAAATGGATATGAAAGATATCAAATGGTTTTTTCAATGGTGAAAGAAACATGAGCTGATGTTTCTTACCATTGGTTTTTTTCACTCACCAAATCTTAGGCAATCTTGGATCATAAATTGAGATTAAATAATAAATAAATAAGTTGGAATACTTACTAATTAAAAAAAATTATAATTGATTTTTTAAAAGTTAAAAATTGTGAGCAAAAATGGTTTAATGGTTCTAAGGTTGATTGTAAATTTCTTTCTAACATAATAAAGTTAATTGAAACAGGTAAATTTAGAGGAGTTGAAAGAATTTGAAGATGTTTTTGAACAAGATGAAGTTGTGAAAATATCAATTATTGAAAATGATTTTAAAATGATTTTTTCATCAATTAAAAAATATTTTTTAATTAATAAAAATTCTTATTTTGTTAAGTTTTTTAAAAAAAATTGATAAATGAGTTGTGAGATCCATCTTAGATAACCAACTCTAGGCAAATTTGTGAGAATCAACACTTTGAAAACTTGCTTAATAAAATTTAAAAAAACACTTGATACCCTAATTGGTTCTCTAAAGCATGAAAAACAAAGTATTATAATAATTGGCTTGATTTTTAATACCTTTCTAAAAACTAAAACCGACTAGCAATTCTTTTTATTGGTGAATTTTCACCAAATTTTGACTTGAAAAAAATGATTGTGACATATATGTAGTGATTTTCATGGAAAAAATGACCCAAATTCGCCATATTTTGAAGAAAAGAAAATCCAAAAATCACTAGATTTTCATGATAAATTCAAAGTAGGTAGCTGAGAATATAAAAGGATTCAGTTTTTTTTCTACTTTCATATGTAATAATATGTAACCAAATTTGGCTAAAGTATTTCTGGATGATTTCCATCTTGGCTACATCACAAAATCTTTAAAAGAAACCCTGGAACCCACAGTTCTTATCTATGTGTGTGTGTGTGTGTAAGAAAAAAAGAAAAAAAAAATGAGAACCACCCAACATTGATTTTAACCCAGTTTTAAGAGGGAAGGTTTCATAGTTGGAATTCAAGCAATTTTAAAAGTAGCTTGCACATGTCAAGCTATTAAATGGCAATTTGAACTTTGCACACGTACAGAACCCACTTCACTTTTGCCAGAGAAAAAGGGGTTGTCTGAAGTGGATTAGAAGCATCATGGGACAGAAGCAAAAGCTTCCTGACAAGTCAACAAAAACCTGACTCTCCAACCAAACAAAAGTGGGCTCCTCCTCTTCTCTTCTCTTCTCTTCTCTTCTTGTCAAATCATATATACAATAATTTTGCTGCTGACTTATTATTATTATCATCTCTGGGTATATTGCAGGCAATGTGCCTGACAATCACAAGCTTGCAAGTTCCAACCAGAGTACAAATGAGGACCAAAAATGCAAAGGGCAAGTCTGCAGCAAGGCCCACATTGTTGAAAGCTCATCAGATTGTGGCAGACCACATTCTGCCACTGGACCTTCACAATTACATTATTATATGTGAAAGGAAAACAACAAAGCTGCTTCCTTCTCTGATGGAAAAAAACTAGGGGCAAGAGAAGAAGACACAATTTGGGAAGGGGAACCCAAAGGCTGTTTTGAGAAGAAGAAGCTTTCATGTCCTCTGCTCAAATATACCAGAGTACCCTTGGCAGCTTTGACACGTATTTTTGTCATATAATTAATTAATTCTGAATTTTTCATTTAAACAAATAAGAATATTCTTGAATATACAATCTTTTTTTTTTCCTTCTGGAACAAAAAAAAATCCAAAATTTGAAGATTTCAACTGTTTCTTAAAAAAATAATGTTATTTTTTAAGAAACAGTTGAAGGGTACATCAATTGGTTTTGGCTTTTCCATTTTGCACTGGTGGACTTGCCTTGTGTTCTTGTTTCCTTGGAATAAAGTCGGGCAGCTTTTTACATCTATTGTGTTCTGAATCAACCCATTCTCTCTGTAGTCTTTTCATATACGTGTTTCAATGTGTCGTGACAAGGATGGTGATACCTTAGTGTCGTTTCAACACAAATTCTTTCAGATGGGGGGGTGGAAAATAACCCTCTCTCTCTCTCCCCTAGTCAATAGGCAAATGGAAATGAGCATTCTTCTCTTTACATACAAAAACTTAAGGGCTCCCTTAAGACAACCTAGAGGGTTTTCCTAGTGTCATGGCAAGGCATGTTATAAAGCACAATAAAGTGTTGGTGGAGCAACTTTTCGTTTTTACAACAAGTTCCTACCCAATGGTATCACAAAAAATGGATGGATGATAAGACCCTTGAGACAAGGGGTTACCAGAACCGTTATTACTCAATTGTGGATGAAACTCAACTGAGTTAACATTTGGTTTCACCTTGGTAACCAATTCTGTAGAAAATAGGTCTCATACATAGGTAGGTAGGTAGGAAAATAAGTAAACTAGTAGGTAAATAAATGGTTTATAGTTCATACATAGGTAAGGGCCGGTTTTTCCTACCTACTTACTAACAACCTGCTTGTGGGTTGATTAGTAGGTAGTGAAAAAAAGCAACTGATCGAGCACCATGATTATTATTAGCTAAGGAACTGGAACCCAACAGAAAACTGTTTCCTGACCACTTATCATCCATCCTTCAGGTGCTGGTTCACTCTGGTTGAGTCTCAACCAGAGTGTGATTGTTGTCCAGTTAAAATGTAAATTGTCCAAGTAGCCAAACTCACAAATCCATTGCAACTAATAAGCCTGGATTTGTTCCATCAACTAGGGTCCAGAAGTCAGAGGATGAGGACAATGGTAGAGAACATGGATGACCCAACAAGTGAGCAGAACTGGTAACAAGACAGAAAATGTTCAATAGGCTCAAGGTTTCCCCCTTAATGCTACCAGTACAAAACTGCTGCCACATTTTTATTAAAAAAAATCTTTCTGCCCTTGGCCCATTAAAAGAAAAATCCCCCCCAAAAAAAAAGAGTGAATTGCCTAGACACTTTTTTTACCCATAAAATACCATCCATGTTATGGATGCTAGAATATACATAGCATGCTAGAAAATCATCCTTTATATACCTATCATGGGTATGTAATCCATGATATGTAATTATACCCATATATATATATATGTTCATAACCTGCTAAGTAGGTTATGTACATGGTTTTTCTTTTGTTGTGGTTCTATCTTAAATGGGCAAAGGGCAAGAAGGGAGAATAAATAAATAAATAAATAAATAAATAAGTAGTATCAGTACTTTTGTACTGCTTGCATTAATGGACCCTTTTTTGCCTATTTTAACATTTTCCTTAACAAGAATGGCATTGACAACAAAGCTTATTATGGCATGTTTGTTTTATCAGCTGCAACAAATATGCCTGGTGAATCCAGAGAACCATTCTTAGTAATAAATAAATATGTCAGGCAAGAACCAGAACTGTTGTTGAACATACCCCCCACAGAAGAAACCAGAGTCAGGGCTTCCAGACTTCCATCTTCCAGTACTCAAGATGTGGAAACTCCAATGGAAACATAGCCCCTGTGTATGTGTATGTGTTTAGCAGCCTTTTCTTTATTGGCCAAATTTTTGTGCCAGAATGTGAATTTTTTAAAAAAATCAGAAAATGAAGTGTTTATGGAGTGTTTCAATTTTAACAATTTGAAATTTTCCAGATTTTTTTTGTTAGGATTTTCAAAAAATAGCCAAAAATATAATATAGAAGGAAATCTTCAAATATCGTTTATTAGACAAGTTCCTTAGTTTTCAGTGCTAAAAGTTGACAATTAGATTGAACTTTATAACTAAATCATTAGTTTTAAAACTTTGTACTTAAACAATCCATAGATTGAATCTGTTGTAAAACTATGTACACCTATACAATCTTAGGGAATGTGTAGTATATACATGGAACCTAGACTCAGTTTTTAAGCCTAGCTTGAAGGTTCATCAATTTGAAAAAAAAGGTGCTAAAACCAAAATCACCAGGTTAAAAATTTGAGGAATTAGGCTCAAACCTACATTGAAAAAACTTACCAATTTTTTTTTGAATATTCAATCACCTACACTAGTACCATTCTACGATTGTACAAAGGAGGGGGTGTTTGATTCTTTCTTTTCAAGAGAACCTTCTCTCTTGGTTTTAACATTTTATATTGTTTTGGAGGTTCTCTAGGTGTGAGTTTTGGTCTCTTTCTTCCAATTTTTAAACCTTTTGATTTTAAATATAGCATTATTTTTTCCAATTTTTTTTTTAGCATGATTAAAAAATCAAGTATGGTTCCATGTACACATTACACACTCCCCCATGCTAAAGGAGAACCCCAAATTGGGGGACGTGAAAGTGATCCCTTTTACTCATTAGAACTTATGAGGGACAAACATCTGGCTAAGGCCATTGTCCCAAACTGCAATTGTGACACCATTCCTTAATGAAACAATCTTCATTCCTAGTATGTTTACTAGGGTCCCTAGTTTTGAAATCCTTCTTGAAGGCATTCCAAGCCTTGAGACCAACTTCAACAATGGAGGTCCAAGCCTACATCACTCCGGGCTTGGAACTTGAGTGTGCATTGCTCTTTCCACATGAAGTACATACATGATAAAGCATCTGAAGATGTGCAGTGGTTCATTCAGGACGGTGAATCCCTCAAAGGAGGCCGAGGTTTAGTTATTCCAATCTCCAAAGATTTCTCCCCAGGAGCACATGAGGTCAAGAGGTAAACCCCTGGCCCCATCTTTCTTGGACGCTCTGGTAGGCTTCCCAAGCATGACTGATCCCCAATGCTAGAGAGTGTGTATAAGTGTAAGGTAAAGAATTGCCCTAAAGGGCTTCATAAGTTTGAACCCATATGAGATTGAAAGGAGTGAGAACTTTGTGAAGCACCAAAAGCGGTCCCTTAACCTACATAAACTGTTTTCAAAAAAAAAAGAAGGTACATTCACCTAGTCTATTAGCTAAAAGAATTGGTTACACTTTGCAAACCCATGCCCATGTATGTTCATGAGATGAAGCCCACTCTAAATGCAAAGGGATTTATTTCAAAATATTTTATATACATGGTTTTACAACAAATTAAAACCAAGGACCCATTACATAGGTATGGAGTTCAACAAATTAATTAAAATTAATAATATTAAATATAAAGTTCAGCCCACTTGTTAACTTTTCAAAAAAATCACCTTGTCTAAGGAGCCTAACCTTTTTCTCAAGAATGTTTTTCCATAGTTTTAGTTTCGATTCCAAATACATAACAAAAGGTTACTTCCACAATCCCAATTCTCATGCCAATACCAACTAAAAGATGCTAGCTCAATTAAAAAGCTAACCATGAACTCCCAGTTTTAAAATTACAAACTAGGTACCTAATAACACTAGTTGAAACACCGATTATTATTATTTTGCATTGTTTCTAAACAACATAGATATGTAATCTAGACTAAATTATGGTTTTTCTGAGTCCAAATTTAACATTTTTCTCAATTCATTAAAAGGTCTTTACTCAAGAAGGTGAAGGTTCTAGTATAAGTGCTGGTTCACCATGGGCCCCCCCCCACCCGACCACCTTACACCAACCCCTGACTTGCTTCTGGAAGGGGAACTTCTTTGTAAACAACAGGCAGAATTGACATTTAGAACCTTTGCAGGACCATATGCAAGTTTTGTAAGTAATGAAACTAAAATGCCATCATCTATGACATTGTTGACGAGGAGGAGGAGCAACTTCTTCATCATCATCATCATCTATGACATTGTTGAGGAGGAGGAGGAGGAGGAGGAGCAGCAACTTCATCATCATCATCATCATCAGCTACCCAGTTCGTGGACTGGCCAGACAGATCAGGACTTGTATCATGCATCCTGTTGTCACCACGACTCACCAACCTGACAGACTCTTGCGAGAACAAACATTAGGATCTGGATACACTTGGGGTCATTTCATTCTGAATGCGCAACTTAAGGGATAAGTTATTGGAAAATTTGATGATGTACTTGTAAGTGTGTGACACACACACAAAGAGAGAAGTTAATGCAACAATTCAGAGAGTTGTTTGCATGCACCCCACCTACAGCGCTTGAAATCCCCCTATCAAGTTCAATGATACAAAATCATAACAATCTTTCAAAGTCAGGACTTGTGTTCTTCTCTACATTATATTCACTCAATGATGCCATGTGATTAGAAAGTTTGGATATGTTTCTGCTGCATATTGGTCCCCAACTGGTTTGTTTTTACACAGTTTTTAATGGAAAAAGAATTTAAAATTGGAACACATCTCAAAGACAATAATTTTAAATTTAGTACAAGTTCACAGAAAAAATTATGATAAGTTCAGAAACCCAAATTAATTTGTATGATTTTTCATTGACAAAAATCGATATTTATCAATATAATATCATATTGTCGTATAGTCTATTAAAAATAGTACTTGGTTAGCACCATGGTGTCATGGCCTATTCCTTTTTAAGGTTCACCTTTTGGTTTACTCAACCCATGAGTAACACAAGAGTCCGGATGCACATGAGCTTGGATGCACAAAAGTTAAGGCACATAGGAGTATTGAGATGCACGAGTTATAAGGTACAAATACATACCATTGTGACTTTGGCGGACTCTAACTACTATGAGTCTCTAACTAGTATTATACTTGTGATGACAACAATCTTGGGAGGTCATTATTTTCAAAACTAAAGTTGCCAATAGTTAGGAATAAACATAAAATAAAATGAAGGAGAAGCACCAATCATATTTGCATAGCACCATCAAGAACACTTGAAATAGATTTTCAAGTGTGAAGTTCTACGTGTATTGTCGGTTGGTTTGTGCACAAGATATTTCAATTATTGCACTATATTTTACATTAGAATTTTTTATACATGCATTATACATATATGCAATCTTTTATCTCAATTTAGTGTTTCAAGGCATAGGAGGGATGCTTGACAACTAAATATTGCTCGAGTATTTTGGACATCAACCCGTCCTCAAAACATTAGTTCTCTCAATATTTAATGTTCCAAAGCATAGGAAGGATGTTTAACTACTCAATATTGCTAAATATTTTGAATATCCACCTATCCTCAAAACATTGGTTCTCTCAATTTAATGTTCCAAGGCATAGGATGGATGTTTAACAACTCAATATTGCTAGCATATTTTGGACATCCACCCATCCTCAAAACATTGGTTCAACAACCAATTGTTGAACTAGCAATTTAGCCACATAGGACTAAATTTTTGTTAATGCAGATATCATCATAAAAAAATAATGATAAATTTTAAGTAATTATGTATCAATTGTTATGTATTTGAATAAAATGCCTAATGTTCAGCAAACAGATACCTATATATGTTTCCAGGTCTGAAATCAAAGGTCTTCAATAGATGAGTCCCACAAACTTGGTTTTTTAAATTTTAACACACATCCAAAAACCAAAATAGGTGCTTGTGTAAAAAAATCTGTCCAATGGGTTGAGCCACAGGAGTTGAACAAGTAATTATGGAGAGGAGAGATTTTTTTATTAAAAAATTTAAATAAATAAATAAATATTTATTTATTTATTGGGGAGGGGGAACATGTTTGCACCTGCAGATACTTGTCTTGCAGGCCTGAAGCAAGGGGGACTTTTGGGCATATGACAGGAGGAATCCCCCAGCAAGCAACTGACACACACCTCGACACTGATTTTCAGTCACATGGGAAGGAGGAAATTTGGAGTTGTGGGGGGGAAATTTTATGAAATTTGAAGTCCTTTTGTTGTTCCCAAGACTTCCGATGTGTGGGTTGTCAAAGCAGAGTTGATAATGGATATAAAGAGTTCATCCGATTTTTTTCAGTGTAATTGGAGGGCATGTTACTAAGTATATTTTTACCTCCGCTGGTGTGTGGGAGCTGTTTGAAAAAAGCCAATGCCTCTGCTGGTTGGCAGGGGTTCCATTTTCGTAAAGCACTGCCTGGATTTTTCCTTTGTATTTTCAGCTCACTTACCTTCCTGAAGAAACCTGTTTTCAGCAAGCTGGATCTTCAGTGGTGGAAGGTACCAGCCAGGCTGTACTGGGATCTTCTGACCAGCGGAAGGTAGCAGCCAGCCTGTCGCTGTTCCTAAAAAGTGAAAAAATCCCAGCTCTGCTTTACGTAGGAAAAGGACATGAGTACAGGCCCTTCCTTGATTTTCGACCAGTTCCCTCAGCCTACCGGCCTCGGACACAGATCTCAAATCACAGAAGGGCTTGTACTCAGGCCCTTCTATCTGAAACACCCCTCTCTTATTTATTTCCCTTTTTTTTCTGTGATACCCTATGGATTTGAGGGGTTTTAAAACTTTTTCCACGGTACTCGCTGGGCATCAGGGTATAACCGGGTATCAAAGGAAAAATGTCGGGGGCTGGTCTTTGTGCACGGTGTAAGGGCCTCAGCCCAGGCTTTTACCCTTCACAAAAACATATGGGAAAGGGGATGATTGTAAAGTCAGGTACAATGCTCTCATTGCACCTTGCTAGTGCTTTGCCCTAATGAAGGATAGTAACAATTCACATAAGTATGGAGAAAATTCAATGGAAGTGCATGGGCCTGCTGCTGCTAACATGTGAGCCCATGTGAATGACGCATCCTGACAAAAAGGCTGCCCTAAAATTGAGGGTCTCAACTTTTTAATACCAAAACAAAAAAACAAAAAAAAAAAACCATAACTGTCTCTTTCTGACACATGAAACTCTTGTGTGGGCCCTGACATCCACCCAGGTCAAGAGGACTTTGGGAACTTCAGTTCCAAGCAAAGGGAACCTAGGGAACTTAGGGAATGAAGTCCTATCAACTCCAGAAAGTTGTCTTCAACAACACAAAGCTATTTTCTTCCAAGTTCCCATAGATATATATATACCTACTACTTCTTCTTCTTTCCCTCCCAAAACAAAAGTTTGGACAAGACCACAAGTCAAAAGAATCCACAACAACAACAACAACAACAACAATACCAGAGTCTTGCTGAAGAAACAAATTAATCAAACAAAACAAAGCTTGTGGCATGCCACAGAACAATGCCAGGAGGATCTGGATGGGAGCTTCAGGATGTAGAAAGAATACTAAAAATACTTTCTCTTTTGTCATGGGGTAACTTAAGTTGTTGCTGGCCATGAAGCTCCAAGAAGCAGAGCACATCCATTATGCACTGCATAAATGACTCATGTGGGCCACAGTGAACTAGCACCCACCAGTACTACACCATCCACTTTGGATGCCTGTCATTACTCAGCTGTGGATGAACCTCAAACTGAGTTAATATTTTGGCTTCACCCCCTAACCAATTCTGTAGGAAATAGGTCTCATACATAGGTAGATAGGTAGGAAACTAAGTAAATTACTAGGTAAATAGATGGGTTATACATAGGTAAGGGCTGTTTTTACTACCTACCTAATAACAACCCTGCTTGTGGGTTGTTAGTAGGTAGGTAGAAACAAAACAAAACAAAACAAAAGCAACTGAGCTAACCACCATGGTTAGCTAAGGAACTGGAACTCAACAGAAAACTGTTTCCTAACCACTTACCATTCATCCTCCTTCATGGTGCACTGGTGGGTGCTGGTTCATCACTGTGTGGCATGACTGACTCTCTCTCTCATGAGGAGGATACTTTGCACTGTGCAGTAGGGTTGTCACTTGTCAGTAACAGACCCACTGAGGCTACTCTTTAATTTGAAGTGTTGTAAGGTCAAATGTTGTAAGGCTCAGGCTTTTTTTCCTCTTGGGGGATCCTTTAAAAGTCTTGGAAAGATTTTGTGAGCCTGACATCAAATCCAAGTGGATGGGATCTAAATTTTCAATTCAGTAAACAGGTGGTGAACTCCATCTACCTACCAACCTAATTTGAATCTCAAAACTTTCCTTATGGGCATATGTAATGTTAAGGCATGTTACCATGTTGCATATGTGCAATGGGTTCTAAAATTAGGGCATGTTACCATGTTACCATGTTGCATATGTGCAATGGGTTCTAAAATTAGGGCATGTTACCATGTTGCATGTACAATGGGTTCTAAAATTAGGGCTATGTTACACCATGTTGCATATGTTGCAATCCATTGCCTCAAAGTGACAATTGGGTCTGATCAAATCTCTTCCTATGCCTGTTTATTACCTACCTACCAATGTTCAAGAATGATTCAAGCTAAGTGTAACCATCTAAGGACATCTTTCCACTGTGGAATCTCCCATAACAGCCCCTTTCCCTTACAATTGTGTAGGTATTGGAATGTGATTATTGATACCCCTTTCTCCCCCTTAGGACCCAGATCTTAGAAGTCCTTCAATTTTCTCAACTTTGTATGACCAGTTGGCCAAGCCCTTATCATTTTGGGTTGGGGGTTGGGTAGCATCGAACATTATGAACAACAATGACAACCATCACTTGAATGATGACTATTTTGTACACTAATGTTTTCATGTTTTTTAGTAGTAGTAGTAGTAGATGATGGCCTTCCAAACTTAATTGGCACAGAAACACTGAAAAGGATGAAGAGGAAAAGGACTGAAGTCCCCTACCAACTTCAAATAAGTGGGTCCACAGGGTAGCAAACCCCATTGCTACTACTTTACTAGAACATAAAGTAGGATGGATAGGGCTCACATCCCAATTGGGAATTGCATCTTTTGGAATGCAAATGACTCCCTTTACCTAAGATATCTTGGATATGCATCATTGTTGTGTTGTATCATAAATGGCACCAAACTCTCCATATGCTAGTGTGACCCAAGACCCATGAACACATCACCCTCATTTTCTCATTTTGAGACCATCCACTTGGATGAACCCCAATTTTTTAGCCCATTGCACATTTTTAGATCCCTTAGCTATGACAAGTTACCTAGGGAACAAGAACCCAATAAAAAAATTTCTTGTCCATGCACCATACATTCATGGTGGTGGGTTCATGGGTGTTGGTTCACTCTAGCTGATCAAAATTGTTGTTATTAGGAAGAGTCGGAAAGAATCAATCTTGATATATAATTGCCATTCTAAAAAATATTTTAAAATAATGAAAGAATCATCGAAAAAATCAAGGTTCTTTAATGAAAATATTTGATTCTTAAAGTTTTTGGAATGATAAAGATATATGGAAAGTGGCCTAGATTGGGGCCAAAAATCCCCTTATTCAATGAATATTATGGACGAAGTCTGAAATTGGGTGCTCTTAGTTTACAAACATAAATAGCAAGCTACTAAACTTGAATTTGCACAAATTCTAGTGGTTCTCCCAATTTCATCATGTGCCTTCCCATATTGACCTCCCATGAGAAGTTTGTTTAGCATAGGAACAATTTGAAAAGGTTTGAGGAAAGTTTGAAAGAGGAGCGACCTAGGACAAAAAAACTTAGAACAAAGAGTGTTGAAGTGCATTTAAAAGTGTGAGCATTTGTGGTGCAAAGTTTGGAGAAAGAAGAAGAAGAAATGAACATCGCAAACTCAAAGTGTTGAAAACTCAAAAAAAAGAACTTGAAGATTTCAGAGAGAAAAAAGTTCAATAGAGAAAATCTTGTGGAAGAGAGAAATTAGTGAGAGAAAAAGAGGCATTGCAAAGAGATGTAGGGTTTAGGTTTGGCAAAAATGTGTTGTATACCACTTGGGAGATGCAAGTTAAGGTGTGGGTTTGTGCTTGGGAGGTGCAACAACTTTGCAAAAAAAACTCAAGCTTCTTTTAAATAGAAACTATTTACCCAAACAACTTACTTCAGAAAGAAATTTCATGTTGGAGGAGCATAGTAAAGTTGCAATGAAGGCCTTCCTTTCAATGCAAACAAAAAAAACCTTGCATTCCTATATGATAAAAGATTTTTGTTCTTGATTATCTTCATAGCCAAAACAATGGTGCTAGTATGAGGTGTGGGGAAAGATGATGTTTCCCATGATTATCAACTTAAAAACCTAATAATAGTGTGGGAGGCATTTATCTTCTCCTTGTGATCTTTTTAAATGTTTTGTTGCAAACTTTGTGAACTTCTGTAAACCTTAATTATTGCAATACTAAACATCTTCTTCCAGCAACTTGAAATAAAGCCTATGAGTGAATTGGAACCTCCAATTCTACCTATCTAATAACCCAAAACCTTGTCTTAGCCTTCACATAGAATTCCAAGTAAAAGGTCACCTTAAACACATGTCAAACCAAGATTTGATTAAAGATAAATGGACAAATTTTGTTATATGATGTGATTATGATGTGTTGTTCATATTTTATTTGAAAATAAATTAATGATGAATATGTACATTGTTTGTTAGTTGTATTATAATTGTAGAATATTCATATTTAGTTTTACAATATGAATTGTTTTCACATTGTAATGAGGTTTAGTTTACATTGATGTGTAAACATCATTCCAAATTTGGTACTTATCAAAAGATAACCCAACTTGGATAACTTTTTTCAAAATATTAATGTTGAATACTAATATATACAATCATATAATTGGAGCAAAATGTTTGTCATTATTTATACAATGAATTTATGTAATGTGTCTCATGATATAAAATTATCATTGTCAATTTAAATAGGCACAAAATAATACCATCCCTGATGGACATTATTTGTAAAGTAATTCCATCTTGAATTGATAAATTTTAAGTTGGAATTACATTAATTAGATTCAAGTTGTAACATAATACCATTGACAAAATTCAATAATGCATTATTTACATATTAATTATAATGGACATCAATAGATGAATGAAAAAACCACAAACATTATGTTCATTCATGGTTATTTTGCACCAAAAAAAATGTACGTGGATACATTAATTACAATCTAATTGCACCTAGTTACATAAAGTTGAACATATTTTCAATAAATAATTTTTTTCATATATGATGAGTTAATTGGTTGCAACTTTTCCAAAAGCACTCATCCAAATGTTGTTTGTGGAATATATATATATATATTTTAAGGTCAATGTTGAAACAATAACCTTAAGACCTAAACCTTAATTCATTTTGATAAATAACTTCAAACCCCCAAAAACAATAATTGAAAACTAACCCCTTCAAAATAAAATTTACAAAATAACCTTAAGACCCAAATCCAAAAAAAATAACAATAGAAGAAAAACCCCATTAAAATTCAAACTCTTATTTTTTTGGGGGGGAAAAGCAACCCATAAAACCCAAAATTTATACCCTTGTAATTCTTAAATAAGGATAATCCCTAAACCCAACTAAGGTAATTAAAAGGTCCCTAAACAAATTTGAAATTGAAATTAGTTTCTAGTTTATCCTTAGTTTTAGAATTTTGTCCCAGTTGGGGTGATTTTAAATATAGTAGAAAATAGTGTTGAAACAATAGTTAAAAAACCAAAATGGGGGCAAACTAGGTATTAGTTTAAAGCATGACTTTAATAAAAAGTGACGATTATTTGGATATGAATTTTTTTCCCCAAAAATTGGAACTAGTTGTTCTTTGTAATGTTTTTTTATATATTTACAATGTGGCACAAGTGGTTATTGGCAAGTAGTTTAAGTATACAAATTTAACAATGAACTTTTTTTTTGGTTGATAATGTGGCTATGCTTGTTTAGAGAAGCCTATGAACCAACTATATAATCAAATGCAGAATAGGAAACACGAGGCAACCTTATGTTATTTGAGGTATAAAATTAGCAACTAAGTAGAACCCAAGGCAAAACAATTGCTACTATGTGAAACTCCATGTAAGTAAATGGTTATTGAGTGAAATTTCATGTAGATAAGTTGGCTAACACTTGCATTTCAATAGTGAAGAAATGGCAACAAGGTGCAAAAATTAATAGACATTAGAGTCTAGTGCTAAAATTTCCTAGACTAGGGTAGGGAACCCTAGTCTTGAAGACCCTACCCATTGTAGTAGGAGATTGCTTGCAATAAAACAAAACAAATCAAAACTACATACTACTTTATTGAAGGATTGTGCACAAAATAGATATTGCATACACCTCAAGGCTCAAACCAACCAAGTTGGCAAAATTGATTGAAATGAAACAAAGATTGCAAACATCAAAACAAAAACATAAGAACAACATATTGCATAAAAGGTTAGGGTTTAGAAATTTTTGGTTGTTTGAACTCTCCCTCTACACCATGGTGGGATTTTGCATTAGTCCAAGAACTCATTGCTATAGCAAAGGGGAAAATGTTCAATGTAAAGAACTTTTGATCAAACATTTTGACAACCAAATCCAAATGGGTTGTCATTCTATTCCTTAGCTTGCTTTTCATAAACCCTAGATTAGAGAAGCATCTTTCATCTTCAACGCAACCCCTAATCATGGCCATAGATAACTCAATGAATTCTAGCCATTTAGACAACCAATGAAAAAGTAGTTGATTGATAACCAAGTTGGTTCAAATTTTTGTGCAAGGATTATAGTCCAAAGGAGGATTCATGGCAACATGGCAATTGGTAAGCATAATGAGCTTGAAAAAAGATGTTTGTTGCACCAACAATGTTCATCAAGCAAAGGTAGGATAGGATGAACAATTGTTTTGGGCCAATTTGCTTACCAAAACAGTAATGAATTTTCAAAATGGAAAGTTGAGCCATAAATTTATGTTTAGCTTCATGTTGCACCCAAAATTGAGGATAGATCACACCACTGGCATTCATAATGTCTTGAGTTGGGAATCGTCATTCAAGTTCTTATATGAGGCCAATAATTGTAGCACTATATTGTTTCACGACTTCAACTACATTCAACCAATCAAGTCTAGAAACATAACTTAAACAACCAATTAGCACACCCCTTTTATGAACCATGTATGTCCTACAAAAAAATTGAAACCTTAAATACTCCACACCAAAATTAGATTCAGAAATCCAAGCCATATATAAGGGATCATATGAGTGATGCACAATTGCAAGGAATATTTGGAAAACCCCAACAACATGCCCATAACATACCTACTGCTTCTCCTAATTCTATTAAATCACCATGGGTAAGATTCCATCCATAGCAAAATTGATAGATCCAATTCATACGTTTGTAGGTTAAAGGAGAACGTATATAAATTGGTTTTGTCCGAAGATTTATTAAAAAATTTGCAAGACCAACTGTAATATCTTGATTATGCGTGGCGATGCATCTCCCATTTATGTATAAATTATTTGTTAATACACGGCCAACGTACAATCTATACAGATTTCTTTCACAAGCTTTAATTACATCAACAAAATCAAAATGAATACATCTTGAGCTTGAACAAACTTTAACAAAAATTGCATACATTCAAACAAAGGTATGATACAGTTTAAACCCAAAAAGTTTCTACATCACATAGAAGGTCTAGGTTTCCTTTTGTCATTGTGTTTGATGTTTGCTCATGAAACATGTGCATGACCAAGGTCTCATACTCTACCAAGATGCATTTGGTATGAAACAACATTGAGATCCAATGTGTCTTCACATTGTGCAACATTTTTAGCACCTTATTCTCCAAAAATTCAACCAACTTAGTTTTTTCTAAAGACCATTTCGAGCTTTGTGCATAATAGTTGTAAACAACTTGTAACAACGCCTCAATCTTTGCAACCAAAAACAATCAAGACAATGTATGCATAACTAAATTAGTTTCAAGTCAAACTTTGAAAGACCACCATACAATAGTAAAGATTCCACAATTACTTTTGTTAAATTATCAACATGGGAACCTTCAACAACTTATTGCAACGTTAAAAGAATTAGGAATTGTTTTCACCTTTCCACAACACACACATGGATAGAAATCCATGATTGATTATCAATTGTGGTCACTTCATCACAAGACACATAAATAAACTAGGCTTTTTGCATTGCTAGATGAATGGCATGGAACACAAGTTCATGCATAGTTTTTGCCATGTTCCAACCAATTGTGTCTGTTTAGTGTTTTTGAAGGTTGTTTGGCATTTAAAAAAAATCAAATAGATCTTTACAACCCTTGAAATATGTCATAAGTCGTCCCTACCTCAATAAATGGAAAAGCATGACAAACTACACAAACTTTCTCTTATGTTTTGTAAAATCTCCATTTGCAACTTGTTGAGCCACATAAGCGCACCCATGAAACACAACATACTGCCACTCATTCTTAACATGCTAGCTAGTGTTGCTGATGTAGTATTGACCAATAACCACCCTCGGATGTGTAGATGTTGCTTTCTGATAACTTGCATGTTTTTGTAATCCATTGAACTTAGGAACCTATAGTTATTTTTCCTCAACCTCACTACAAATCTTACGTCTCACCTAGGTCATTTTCCCTTTAAGACCAATAAGTGTTTTAGCCTATGGAAGCTTAATAGCCTAGACATCCTGAAACATCTAGTTGAATTCCTACTTTTTTTTCCAATTTTTTTTGGTAGGAAGAATTTGAATGAGATCAACAAATGGAATTGAATTAGTTGCAACAATGCCAAAAGATAAAACTCTTGGAAATCCTTCTGAAACATGGGATAGACACTTACTTTGTGCAAAGTGTTGCACATTTGCAACAATTGCTCACCCAAAGGCATGCTTAGGAATTTTATTGGACATGTAGGTGTAAACAAACCATCACCTTAAGCATCACTAGAAGAACAAACATTGACATCTAAAGGATTAGAAGAAAAAATCAATATTTGAAATTTGTTAGGGGCCTCAGTGGTGACATCATCACAAGCTAGAATGAACCAAAGTTCCCCAATGCATCAATGTACTTGAACTTAGAACCAACCTTAATCACAAACACAATAAAAAACTTTTGCAAAAAATATGTTACAATAGTTATAAACAACAATTTAAACCTGGATGCAATTGCAAGAAACTCAAAAGCACAAAGTAAAATGCATCATAATACTTACATTAAACACCAAAATTAAAATGCAACACCAATTGTTTGCAGTAGAGTACAAAATTCATGTACACTAGATCCCTAAAACTGCTACATTTTAGAATGCAAGAGTACACAATGTTACAAAGGCATTATCATAAGTTCTATACATAGTGATGATCATACCTAGAGGCAATTACTAACAAGCTTGATGACGGTGACAACTATTTGTTGGAGCTTGGAGGTTTGGGGTCTTCAATAGCGGTTGTCCATTGGCACTTCTCAAGTTAAATCTTGCAACTTGCAACTCAAGCAAGGTTTTTGAAAGACTAGATTTAGGCGGCAACGACAACAAATCTAAAAGAGAAACTAGTGGCAATGAAGATTCATAGTAGGGTAGTAATGGCGAGAGAATGGGTTTAGAATGCTACAAAACACAAATGTGATGAATGTCGTTGCCAAAGAGGATTGCAACGAATTGATCAACGTCACAATCGGATTTTGACATCCAATGGCCAAACCATTTTGCAAAGCTAGCTACTACGGATTTAACTTTCAGCAACAAAGTGACTCTTGCCACATCAAAAGGGAAAAAATTAAAAACCCTATGGCAGAACAACACAATTCACCGCAAGGCTGCACTGTTAGAGTGAAAGCAGCACTGGACAAAGCTCATTAGGGGGTGTTTAGCGTCCCACAAAGGGAAATGGACCCCTTTTTTGGGGTATGCATTATGGAGTAAGAAACAGGGGCCGCTCAGAAAGAGTATGAATCTGTAAAGCCCCCTTGTCTTTGGGCCCTAGTTTTCGACCTTCTAACCCCAGTTTTATGCTCAATATGAGAGGGTAGTTGGAAAGTGAGAAAATTTTGGCACTGGTTAATGAAACTGGGCATCATCAGTTCACCAGATTTGTAGGATTGAATCCTGACAGGACTTGACCAGAAGGCCCAAGCAAAGGCGAATGCAAAGCTGGGGATGAAACTCCTCTGAGTACCAATTTAGGTGAGAAAAACAGTTTGGGGGACCAAACTAAACTCAGTTTGGTCACCAATTTCATGTTGCACCACAAAATCTCCATATGTTAGAATTACCTCTGATCCCGCAATTAGGGGGCGAGAACGGTTAGTTTCAACAGAATAGGGCATCAAACGCGTAACTGGGAATGAAAATTTTTCAAAGCGAAATAACTGGGACGCAAACTAGTTTTTCCACCAATTTTGGTGGTAAAGTGAGTTTCATCCTGTCTTTTCTTTTTCCTGAGCGCCTCCGCTGCTGCCACACATCACTGCTCCTACCTGTACAACTCCTATACGGTAACTACTCTCGAACCTTGTGCATTAAATGCTGAGTTTCAATATTTCATATTGAGATTTAATAAAATTTCCTTTGCAGATACCTCTGAAAGAGGGGATGTGGGAATCAAGGTAGGCCCAAAGACAAGGTGAAGACACGGTGACTTAATGGATAACTCTGTTAAGTAGTGCAAAAACTTATTTCTTTGTGTGAAGGCACTCAAGGTAGGCTAGCTGCACAATGGATGAAAATGAAGAAATTAGCCCCAATTCATGTGAAGGCATGTATGGAATATGTGAAAATGGATGAAAATTCGAGAGGTATAATGGCATTCATGGACGTTGCATAATGGATGAAAATCTGAGGAAGTTGGTACCTTGGTAACACTTCCCCCAAGGAAGGTAAGTAGGTAGGCATGGATGAAAATTGCACAATGGCATTGAAAACTGTCAAAAAGTTGACCCAAGTTCCATGAGAACTGGAAGAAATGGATGAACCCAAGGCAAATATTTTCAACTTCCCTAAGGGATAGTGGATGAAACCCTTAGTTTTTTTTTCATAAGTTTTTTTTTCCTAGTTGGACTCTCGTCCTGTAAAATATAGCATTGAGCCCCATGCCACATTTAATTCTCTGCACACACCTGTGTAAAGTGAATAGGTAGGTACCAAAAAACATTGGCCCCATGAGATTCAAAATCCTATCAACCCAAGAAGGAAAGTTGTTGAGTGTGAGTAGCCTACCTATTATTAGGTAGTTGCACCAAAATCAATATTTTTTTGTTTTTTTTTTTTCAAATTTCTCATGTAGCTTGTGTCTTATGGGAGAATCCCAAGAGGGATTTCGCATTAAATGCAAACAGGTTTCTATAACCTTTCCAAAAAAGTTAAAAAGCTAGTACAAAAAGTCCCCTCCCCTCCCCCAAATCTAAGTAAAAATGTGGCGAATTTTTTTCAAATTTGTTTTTTGAAATTTGATGATTTTTCTCCCCCCAAAAAAAGAGAAAAGAAATAATATGTGACAAAATATTCATTATTTCCCGTATTTTGCGAAATTTCACAAGAGAAAATTAAGGCCTGCCCATAGCTTAAAATATATATATATATGCAAGGAAGAGCTTCGATTGGCACATCACTAATTTGTTTTTGAAACATTGGGCACTCCCCCCAAAAGAAAAGTATAGAGGGGCTTCCCTTTGGCCTAGCTTTATAGGTTGTGAAAGTTCAATTTTGAGTAAAAACTATGGGACAAAGTGTGTGGCTATTGGGATAATCTTAGAATGTTGGCAACAAGTTGGGAACCATTGGGAACTTGTGGAAGAAACAAACACACAGGGAACATGACAATCCTATTGCTTGAATATGTTGGACTTGTTCAAATTAAGTAGGTCACCATAGGTAACTTGAGTCTAGGTAATTGCAATGTCAGAATTTAAAGTCAACAAGACTCATGTGTTCTGTGTCCTCAAGATTTTCATCTGTAGTGATTCAAGGACCAAGGTTGATGACATGGTGCACAATTTGTACATAACACATTCATTTTTTCATTTTCAAATTTCATTCTTACCCAAATTTGGCTATCTAAATGATGGAAATATGTGGTGAATTTTCTAATTTAAAAAAATAATTTGTGGTGACAAGAAATCCCTAATTTGGTGACATAATAATTTGTAATCATAATTCCTTTTGCAATGTGCAATCATATTTCTTATTGCAATTTGGTGAAAATTTGCCAAGAAAAACAAACATCAATATTAACAACCCTTGTGCTGAGGAAAGGATACGATGGCAATTGTGTTGGACTACCATACAAACTGGTTTACTGAGTTTTGCACAACACAACTTTGCACACAAAAATAGGATAGTTTGTATTCTTTAAAATGAGAACTTCTTTCAAATATAAATGAAAATTTCTCAAAAAACTTGCAATTTTTTTTTTGTTCACTCAAAGTTATTACTTACAAGTAGATCCCAATTGTATTGGTTTGGTCCAAAGTCCTAACCAATGTTTGGCAGGTTAGAACCACTAGTTCTGGTTAGGAAGAAGCATATTGGAATTGGGTTAGATTTTGAAAGTCAAAGCTGGAAACTGATTTTTTTTAAAGATTAAAAAGAACTGGACTAAAACCAATATATATGTTTTTTAAAAAAAAAAAATTCAAATTAAGGGTTTAACCAGAGATTAACCAACCATTAACTCCTGGTTCCAATCTGCGTTGGCAAGGATCGGATCAAAACTGGGTCTGATTTTAAAAATTGAAACTGAAACTGAAACCAAAACTTAAATTTATTTTTTTGATGAACTAGACCTAGAATTGGAATCCTTGTTCCAGTATTTGCAAAACTGGAACTAAGACCACCATTCTAATTAATTTGTTAGAACTGGAACCATAGGTTCTTCATAAAAATAAAGAACCGCCCAACCGTGGTCCAAACCCTTTTTGTGGACCACCTTTGGTTTGGTTGTTTGCACATGATAACATTGTTTTCCATGTGCAAATTATTTTGTACATGTTTAAAAATTTCTTGTGCACCTATTGTTATTGTATCACAACTTCCCTTCCTAAAATGCTTTAGAAAAGTTGTGCATATCACTCAAAATAAAACTCACTTGGACCAAAAACTACATTGAAAGAACTTATCCATGAACTCACCTTGTCTTTGGGCCCTAGTTTGAGCCTAATCCTTGTTTCACTCCCAATTGGAATGTAATTGAAAATTGAGAGAAATTGTGACCATTTAATGAGATTGGATAACAAGGTTTGTGAGATTTTATTCTGGCAAAGCTTTGTTTTAATAGTGGGTGTGAAACCTTTGCTAATGTTTGTGAAATCAAGGTTGTTATGGTCGATACTAATGAGAAAGGATCGAACGAAAAAACAGCATCATAACCCTGAGTTTGGTCATTAACGGGGTGAGATTTTTAAAAAACCTGCAAATAAAATACATTAGCACTCAAGGGGGGCGGTGGGCGGGTGAAACTCAGAAAACCATCAATTTTTGTGGTACACTGAGTTTCATCCAATCTTTCCTTTTTCTTGAGCGCCTCCAGAGAGAGCTGCTACATATATTTTCACTGCTCGTACCTGTACAACTGCTATAATTATTCTCCAACCTTGTGCATTAAATGTAGAGTTTCAACATTTCATACTGAGATTTTGGTGAATTTTCGCATACTTTGCGGATACCATTGAAAGTGGGGGCGGGGGTGAAAGGAGGCCCAAAGACAGGGTAACTTTAGAGATAACTCTATATTATTGTCACTTTTGCAAACCTCTTCACCATGGGTACCAAAAAAGATTTGTTTCAATTATGTGCGACAAAACAATGACATCAATACCGAACAACACTAATGGTTCATGCATATGAGTTACAAGTTACAATATGAAAATGCTTCACATAGAAATAGAATGATTATCTTGATTTTGAAGATGATGTTGTCATCTCATTATTGAATTACTCATTGTATTATAGCAAATGCACACCATGTGAAAACTTTTCTTAAGCACGACAAGTATGAAAAATCAACGAGTGTTGGTTCCCTATTGACTTTGAACATACTAGCCTAGTCCTCGTAAGATATCAGATTTTTTATTTTTTGTTTTCATATCAGTATGGTACTCGTATTAAATATTTTTAAAAACTTTCATGCAAGCATGATCCTGCACACTTGTATTGGGTCGGAGACTGATTTTTGGTTGGTATGAAGTTGGTATGTACCTGATATTGAGATTAGCGTAGCATTGATAAAAGGTTGGGATTACCTCATGTCCCTACTGGGGTGATATAGGTATAAGTCTGGTATGATGCAACACCATGTGGGGAGGGAGGAGCCCTAAGGATTAGGAGATAGGACAAACTATTCATGAATCAAACTGGGTAGAAACTAGAAACAATACGAACCGGAGAAGGTATTACTAGCTAGTTAATGACCACCTTAAACTAGAACCCACAAAGGTATTTCACCCTTTTGATTGAGGGTTCTCCTTGACTATATTTTGCTTAATAAATGTTTAATATTATATCTATTTAGACCCTGATTTTGTGTTAGGAATAAGATATGACGAACTAAAGCAAGTCAAATGGGTTTCTAGTTTTTACCATGGTACAAGCGTTGGTGCTAGTCACCCAATCCCCTAGCTAACCAAGAATTCATCTATTGAAGCACTAACAATATAAGTGTTTTCCATCTAAAGCTTGTTTGTTTTGTCAAGTTGAGGTCTCCCAAACCACAATGCCCCTTGTTGTGCTCTTGGTATGATTGGAAAGCCCGTGACAAGTAGGGGCAAATTGAGGTGGTTTCTTAATGCTTACATGTATGATTGGCAAACAATTTTTAGTTTTGGCATATTTTTTCATTGAAAATTGAATAAAATGAAACTTAAATCTTATAAGGAAATTGAGACATGCTATGGATAATGTTGGAAATCCCTGAACCAAATAGGGTTGGTGCACACGATTTCATAAATTTTAGACCTAAGGTGCGAAAGATATTGAATTTTGAGAAATTTTCTTATTAAAAATTGAGTAAATTTCAAAAATCAAGATTGTAATGCAACTTGAATTTCAGACTTAGGTTAAAGATGCGTGCATCCCTTTCAATTCAATATTATGATGTATGCTCAGCTGCACAGTCAAACATGAGCCACCAGAGGTGAAGAACAAAAAATAGACATTATAATAGCTAGAGAAGAAAAACAAAAGCTTGAACATCAAAAATCAAATCTTATAATAGTGAAAGCAAAAACAAAAAGCCAAGATTTGGGGGTGAATGTAGAAGGATAGATTAAAAAAATTACAATAGGTGAGCTTTACAATGAAAAGTTCAATAAGTTTTTATATTACTATTGGGTGCAAAGATATGTAATTCCTAGCTATAATACAAGTAGTCACAAGAAAGGTAGATTTGTTCAACCTCCAAGAAATCATAATTTGGTTTATACACCTATAGCTTGCACATAAACAATAAACCAAAATTTAGTTTAGAGCGACTTTGAACAATTTTATGCACTTATTATTTCTTCCCAAGAATTACTTGCATATGCATTTCACACATATCCTAACCTTGCATATTTTCTTGAAAGTTGGAACAAACAAAGAAATTCAAATATGTACCTCTTATAAGGTTATAATGCACATCTCCAACTTGTTCGAAGTTGGGGCTAGGGCAATTTAAATCATGATGTTAAATGTGCTTCAAAGGAGGCGAAATTGACAATAACAACAACCAACACAAGACAAAGAGAATGTCCCACCATCTTCTACATAAAAGCCAACAAAGAAACAAAAAAGACTTAATTGATGCAACATTGTTGGCAAGATTAGAAGTAAATGGATTAGCGAAGCACTAGAGGAGGCCATGGATGCAATTGAAGGTGGGATAACTTCATTGAGGAAGGCAAGTAAGCATTGGAACATACCTCTTATTTCATTATCTTATCATTTGTATGGTAAAACAACATCTAGAAAACTTGGGCTAATAGGTGTGCTGACATAGGAAGAATATCAAGCTATGCTTGTTTGGGTTTTGGTAATGCAAGAAATTGGACTATCAATTAGTTTGTAATAGCTAAAGCTAAAAGTGGTAGAATTAACTCAAGCTAGGCCAACACCTTTATGGGGAAGAATGTTAAGGATTCCTCGTGGAATTGGTTCAAGCGGAGACATCTTGAGCATAACATTCATCAAGGTGATGGCTTGGACATCAATCGAACACAAGGATTAACAGCCCAATCTTGCCCCCATCTTGCCACAACTTTTACCACAACTTAAAATCCTTATACAACAAACATAACTATGTTGCATATCACATCTGGAATTTTGATGAAATAAACATCTAAATAGGAAGACAATCAGAAGCAAAGGTCTTGGCCAAACGAGGTTCACACCAAATGTATACCACCATACCTAAGTCCAAGGAATGGCTAAATGTTAATTATGTTGTCAATGTAATTGGAACATCATTGCCAAGGTTTTACATCTTCAAAAGAGAAAGGATACGTGATGATTACATACAACTTTGCAAACTAGGTACTTGTATGGCCATGCAATCAAAGGCATGGATGACAACCTTCCTTTTCAAGGAATTTTTGTCTTTTTTCAAAAGTTCAATATTAAGTGGAATATCCATAAGTAATAAAAATTTGTTAATCTTACATGGACATGGATCCCATGTCACCTTAAAAATAATTGAACAAGCAAGTGAATTCGGGCTAAATATGGTGACTTTACCTTCACATACATTTCATGCGCTTCAACCTTTGGATGTGGCTTGCTTAAAATCTTTCAAGATTACTTTTAGAAAAGAAAGTAACACAACAATGGTCACAAGGAATTACATTGAACCAAATAAAATAACATTAATGAGGTGGGTAAACAAAACCCTAGACTAAACATTCACAAGAAAAAAAATCATATCAGGGTTCAAAACTACAAGGAATTGGCCACTTAACCTTAAATCTACAAATCATAAAGCAAGCCCTAATAGCTTGTACACATTACAAAATCAGACCAAAGAATAATAACATGATGGCTACCATTCAAATGAAAATGAGGATGGTGAAATGCAATGGGTAGAAAATGTTGTTATAGAAAAGTTAATCAACATAGCAATACAATAAAATCTACAACTCACGAAAAAATAATTAATGATCTAACTCAAGATTAGCCTAGGTATTATGTAAATATGCTTAGGCCTTTAATAATCATTAACCATGAATTTGTAATAACATCAGAAACCTTAGTTAAAGATTTGGTGTAAGGTTCACTAGATGTGGAAATAGTAGTTAAAAACCCATAGTGTTCAACTCAAGAAACATTAGCAAGGAGGGAGTTTGTTATCATGATTGTTGTAACTACTACAAAAAGGACCCATGGACAAAAACCTTTAGTGGATTATTCACAAAGCCATGTTGTGACTTCAGAATTATATTTGAAAGTTATGCGATAAAAAATAATGAATAACAAGGTAATAGATTAGACAAGAAAAAATTGAAAGAAAGAGAGGCAATAAAAGCAAGTTTGAAAAGTTCTTACAGTAGCAACCATAGCTGCAAGAACAACTAAAAGGGAACTTAGAAAACAACATTATGCAAGTTTCATCTTAGTTTGGTCATTCTTAGCAATTAGAGAAGTAGGGGATAATTTCACCACAACTTCAAGGAAGGCATGAGAGTTCACCTTGCTGAATAAAAGGGTGTCAATTTAAGTGAAACAACAAATGCCCAAAAATAGGCATGTAGTGGGCTAGGGCTTGAATGTGGCAAAAAAAGGCCATTGTAGCATCCCTGCAACACACTCAGATAAATAATTGAAATTAAAAAGAGCGGGGAGGGGAGTGAGGTTTGTTGTTCAATGAAATAAACAATGATGACATTAAAAAAAAGGGGGTTGGGAGAGAAAAAAAGAATAATAATAGTGAAGGTTTGATTCTTCACAACGTTATGAAAGCCAAATCATTAAAAACACCAAAGTTGTAGCTCAAAATCGAAGTTCAAGAAGAGTAATAGGCGATTAGGTTCCAAGCTCAAGAAGTGCGACAATTGATCAGGTCCCAAGTCGAAGAAAACCAATAATTAATCAAGTTCCAAGCTCAAGAAGAACAATAGCTGATCAAGTTTTAAAAAAAGAAGTAATTAAGGTTCCAATAGCACTAGGAACAATAGTTAAGGTTCCAAGCTCAAGAGGAACAATTGTTAATGTTCGAAGTTTAAGAGGAACAACATCCATTCAAGCTCAAAGCTTAAGGGGAGTAGTAATTGATCAACTTCAAAGCTCAAGAAGAGTAACAACTAATCAACATCCAAGTTCAAGAGGAATAGTAGCTAAGATTTGAAGTTCAAGAAGAGCAACAATTGTTCAAGTTCAAAGCTCAAGAGGATTGACAACTAATCAACTTCAAAGTTCAAGAGGACAATGAAGTTCAAACAAACAACACCACAAAAAGTAAGCAAAAAAATACCTTTAGAGCACTAGGAGATAACTATGAAAAACACATGTGGGAAGATAAGGAGAAGACCATGAAGAAGACACACACCTTTCCAGGCCATTCCAACACTTGCACCCCACAAACAACCTATAGTTACTAAGCATCTAGGAGAGAAGTTGGGAAGTTGCAACTGCTTATACATTAGGAAAATATCTTGAACACACTATGAACATCGTGATAGAACTATCACAAAAATCTACACAACGAACAAAACTCTAGACAATAATGAGAGGGCCACAAGCAAAGGGGATTCATAATGAATGGGGGTAGAAGAAAGGGAATGGGTGTTGGGGTGGTGGGTTTTGGAGCAGTGCCATGGTGGAGGGGGTTTATAAATTAGGGTTTAGCTACACATTAGGGCATCGATCACCAAACATGTTTTTGCTCATCTTTGAGTTTTAATCTTGACCATTGAATAAACATGTTCGTTATTTTCAATGGAGGATGTACATTTTGGTAGGAGATTGTTTGGTAATATCCTGGATGTTGGACATGTGTAAGGTATGATGTGTTTGTTAAGACATGTTAGATTGCTTTAAGATCAGGGCAAAAATTGCTTGGTCGAAGCTTATTTTTTAGGCAGTGAGGCTGATACCTTTGGGAAGCCATAACTTTTGCGTCCCTTGTCCAAATCTTCAGACAGCAAAGGCAACCAATGCTGTAAGAGATCACAAACTTCCTCTGACTTTTTAAGTGTACTTTGACTGGTCTGTTTACCCTAACCCTAGTTTGGAAGTGTGGAAACCAAACCCTTGTTCTGCATGTTACTTTGAAAGATGTTACCACACTAATTAAATTTAAATGAGGCCTCAAATTAAATCAATGATTTCTTTTACTGGTGAATTTTTGCCAAAATTTGGCCTAAAAAGTATGATTTCAATCTATAAAAAACTCTAGCAAATTTATTATAAGTGCCAGTCAATAGCCAATAATATAGAAGGATCCTTTTTTAGTATCAAACTTCCATATCTGGTGGTACAGCCAAATTTGGCTATTTTTTCTGGATGATCACCACTTTGGCTACATTCTAAGATATTAAAAAAAACAGAAAACCACGAGGCTGAATTTTAGAAAAGCTCATGTCAGGAGTCCCAAGTCGCAACCCTATAAATAATTACAGGAGTGAAAATGTTGATCCAAGGGGACAATTTATAATCTCCACTCCCAAAGACAAGCCCAAGACAAGCACTAGCTACTTCCCCCAAAAAGTGCCCATAGAGCACTAGGGCAATTCATGTTCTAGTAAGGTACTAGGAGCTAATTTTCTTGTCATACTTGGAATTTGTAACAAAGTGCAAGATGGTGTGTGCTAGAGATATGTATGATTTAGGCACACACTTGGATGATTTCCTTTGGAGTGTTAAAAACTTCTTCAAACCATGAAAATGTGCATGGCCAACGTTGGAACTCATATGTAAGTGTGGATTTAAGTATGTTTTATTGTGGGTGATTTCAATAACTTAAGTGAGTCATTGAGACACTAGGACTTGGGCCCTAATGTGTGTACTTTGGTATTACATTAGGGCCCAAGTCCTAGTTTAAGAAAATTTCTAGTGTATTCGGAGGGCACATTACCAAGCAGAATTTTTCTTCACCAAACGAAGGGCATTTTGTTTTTGGAAATACTCTACTACCTCTTTTTTTTATCTTATTTTCTCACCGAGTATCATGATACTCATGAGAATTAAAAAAAAGAAAATTCAGTCAATGTTTTATGTCGGGTAACAACCATAATGTTTAGGCATTTATGTGTCCCCCACACCCACCATAGATCCCGTAGACCTCTTTTGCAAATGGTTCATTGAGTTCTTTTGTCGATGGATCATTCACTCGGTTGCCAGTTGCATTCACTTGTTTGGCCAAAAGTTTAAGTTAAATTCAGGTTGGGGGGGGGATACAAGGCTTTATCATTTTCAATGAAGTTATATGGGATAATTTCATGGATCCCATAAAACCCCTTACGATCCTAGGATAGTGGACAATTTTGCCTATGGTGTTATTTGAAAAAAACACTTTTATCTTTACATTGGGAAAGGAAATTTTTTTTAAAAAATTATTTATTTATTTATTTATTATTTTTCCGGGAGTAACACCCAACATGGTCAATGAGTGACACTCCGGATCCACCCTCATCCTACTCACCTCACATGACATAATAACTTCCTCAAGAATGTGCCTTTCCCCATACGTAATGGCTTTCATCATTTGCAGCACAATGGGCAAGTAGATTTGCACAATGAGCAAATGGATTTACGTAATGGGCATGTGGATTTTGAACCATGGTTAGGTCATGTAGACGCAAGAACGCCCTGTCCGTTGTAAGTTGTAAGGGGGACTCAAGTGAGCCAGAAAAGGCCACATGAAAACGCCATTACTTACGTGTTTTTGTATATAAATAGGCTGGGCAAGGGCTTGTGAGTAAAAATGCAAGCGAACATAGGCACTACTGACGTATGTATTGTCAGTGCAATTAATTTCTTGATTGAAAAGGGCACATTAATTTTCTTTAGTCATTTGTTTCCCAAAAAAAAGAAAACAGGGGGGCACATTATTCACACCTGGAACAAACAGTTATAGAATTAATGAAGTAGGGCCCCAATGTTTTTATTTCTTGGTTTTTTCTGGCGAAATTTCACCATTTTTCAACAAAGAAATTGGGGGGTTTTTTTTTTTTGGTTGCAAGTGTAAATTCGACCAATTTTGCTATTTTTTGGGTTTAATTTCGCCAAATTTTCGATACAAAAAAAATTTATTAAAAAAAATACTGGGACTCCCACCAAATTAAGGAAGTTAATAGGTAGCTACTTTTATTAGGGTACAATACTATTAGTGTAATACGTACATAATAATATACGTACATAACGAGTTCCAACCCATGCAGTCTCGCTCTGTACAGAGTGTCGCATACGCTCTCGCCAAAACTCCGTTGCTTGTCCATCGCGCTTGCGCATTCCTTGCCTGCAAATCTCGAGTGCGCGCATTTGCTTGTGGATTCTCTGAAAGCTGCTCCGACTCGCTGATGCTCTCTCCTGTTGTTTTCTTCTTCTTCTTGCGCGTGTTGATGCAGCTCACGATGTGCAGGTCAGGCTTCTCTCTCTCTCTCTCTCTCTCTCTCTCTGGCTTTGCTCTATGGTTTGATCTGTGGAAGTTGTACATGTTGTCGCACTTGTTCCTTTGTGACGGGGATTCATTGCGATTCATTCCGAAGAGGAAGAGATCGCGTTTTTTTCTTCCTTTCTTTCAAAAATTGGTTAGTGAAGCTTCGGGCGGATTTTGGTCTTTCCGTTGCCGGGAGTATTTTCTTTGTGAAGTCAGTAGTCACGGGAGCAAAGACCGTGACAAATGTAGTGTAGTTCGAGAATCGGTCTCTTGCTTGCTTCGTTGTCGCTATGGAAGAGGAAGAAGAAGAACAACAAGTGGAACGTGGCCTGCATTGACGCTTTCATTGAAGTGATTCGTGAAGAGTTGTGGATTAAGGATTTGGAATGTAAGAAGATTTTGCCTCTCGTTGCTGGTGCCACCACGTTCTCACGTCGCCAGATGTAACGCCGCGTGTGTAAGAGATTGCTTCTCACCATGCGGATTGATACATCATGCTCGTAATAGATAGCCTGCAATCCTGTTCTTGTCTTGCGTTTTCAATAGACTGCTGCTTGTGCAACTTTTGACCCTGTTTCTTTCTCATGTCATCATTCTATTGGCATAAACATGTGGATCCTGAATAATGGAAATGGAAATGGAGTTTGTTCGTAAGCTTCTGTGATCTTGTCTCGTTTGCCTCATTATCTAATGTGATCCAAACGAGTGTTGCTGCACACTGAATGCCAATTTGCTGACCGGGTACTAGTACCACATGTGAGGCCTCTCCAAAGAGTCTCTTGTCATGATTGTATCTGTTGTGGAGTATCTTCATTTCCTTCGTTGTTGTAGCGCATCATTGCTTTCTGTGGTGAGACAGCAGCAATGGAGGAAGCTTGGGTTTTTTCCAATGTCCAAACCTTTTTCAAGATTAGGTTCCTCTCTTTTACAAAATGTATAGCAAATGAACTGATCTGGTTTTTCTCTCTTGTATTGTGCCACCGCATTGGTAGCATAGTTGTCTCCAGGTGGCATTTATGAAGGTCTATGGGGATTGTTCTTCCCTGAATAACCTTCTGAGAATTGCTGCAGAGGGATGTTTCTTTTGAAGTCTCTAGACTTCATAGGAAATCCGCAAATAAAACTACTTGGGTGTTGATCAGAAGTGGAGATCTGACCCTTATTGTCATTGCATCATGGTTGCATGTGTTGCAGAGACCAGCACTGGACATGATAAGGAGAGAAGAGCATATCCTGGATTAAACCGTCGTGTGCAGGTGGTGTTTTCAACTATATCACTCTGCAAGGACACAAACAAATGCTGTGAGTCTCTCAACTCTCCTAGTTTGTTTCTGTCCAGATGCTCAATACTACTATTTACAGCAACTGCTTGTTTTTTCTACATGTGGTTTTCATGTATGCTTGAATTGACCATGGTCAATTCCTCTTGTGTTTGTTTTGGTTTGGTCAGAACTGACAATTAAAGGTGCTTACACCCAAAGTTATTGTAGACTTTTCTCTGCAATCTCAGACATATGCTTGAATTTGTAGCCACCAGACCATCAGATTGCTGTATTGTTCGTATGCTGCAATATCCTCATTGGTTGTTAATATGGGTAAATTCCTTGAATGAGCACTTCCATAGTTCAGCTGCGATGCTGGTAGAAGTATCTTGAGATCCACTACATGGAGTAAGTCATGTAGTATCCTTTTGGAGATTTGCAGTTAGTCTTTTCCTCCCCTTGCAAGTTACAATGTGTGGATATCTCCTTTCTCATTTGTGGTTCTTTGTGCAGGTTATGAATGTCTGGATGCATTACTGCACAAAAGAAGATAGTCCAAACAACTTGCAGAAATGAGACTTAGCTCTTCAAGCTGTCTGCAATTGACATTCGCATTATAGCACTGAAGGATGAGAGGCAGACAATGAAGCGCACACACTCGCAAAAAGGAGCATATCTGTCAAAGCTTGGGCTCTAAAGTTATAGGGGAGGAAGTCAGCAGAGCAGGGAAGTATCCAAAGTTCTGGTCCAGTGTGGGTGTGGGTGTGAGGTTCCAATCAAATCTTGACACTGAAATGGGTCAGGAGCTTGTAGTTACAGAACACAAGGTTCTCTCTGAAACCAATGTGAGGGTCTTGGCTGCAAAGCAGGTTGAAAGATCTAAAAATGCAGCTCCAATTTCACAAAGTAGTGCAGTGAAGCCAATGCAGAAGGAGAGGGAGTGCACCCCACTCTCACAGAACAACAGCACAAAACCAATGTACACAGTAAGCTCCAGACAATACATCAGTGGCCATCTCAATTTCTCATCAAAATCTAGTTCTCCAAGTCACTCTATGAGTGGTGACATGACAATGGTCCCTCCAAAGGCAGAGAATGTGAAGATCATGAGCAAAGAAGAGAAAAAAACTGTTCAGGTCAGGCTGCATTTCTCAACTCTGTCCTTCTACAACTTGTCAATAGTGCTTGCTGAATGTAGGAACATCACTAGGCAAAAGGGGTTTGGCTGTTGTAGAATGGTAATGAAGAGTCAGAGGATTTAGTTGTCAAACACTTGTTTCTGATGAATCAGAGTGGTGGGAATATGGATCTAATTGCATGCTTGCTTGCTTGCTTGCTTACCTTTGGAATTAGCAGAATAAGGGGCAAAGGAGTAACAGAAGCAAGACAGTAGTGACTATGGCAGAGAAGCTTAAGGGGGGAAGAGACAATAGTGGCAAGAGGAGGCCAACAGCCTCTATAGCCTGGGACAGCTTGAACAGATCCCGGGAAAGCAGTCCACAGCATGAGCTGGCAGCAATTCCCTTCAAGTGGGAAGAAGCACCAGGCAAGCCCAAGGAAGAGGCACATCTCCATGTCACGACCATTGCTGAGGCAGCAGAAAGGGCAATGGCCAGGAGAATTTTGCAAGGGGTTGAGAGAAGCCACAGACAAGAAGTGCTTCTACAGAAGAGGATTGCAGCTCAGGTTTTGATGGAGAGCTTGTCCGATCATGAGAAAGCTTTGGCTAAGGTAAAACTTCAGGAGTGTCAAGCTCTGGGAGAACATTCTCGCCATAGCAGTTTTGGGAGTAGCCACAGGTTTTATGCTAGGAAAACAGGAACTGGGCTGGAGCAGAGCAGCAGATTTCAGGGGCTCAGGCTTAGTGTGGATGGTGATGGCCATGTTGTCTCAGAGATGGAGACAGAAGCGCACATTGATCTTGTGGCTCCTGCTGCTGCAAAATTCCTGGTGGATAACTGTGTCTCCCCCAATGGCACTACCGAGAAAAATCCGACAAGAATTCCCTTTGAGTGGGAGGAAGCTCCAGGTAAACCCAAATTTGATGACACAGCTGATGCCATTCCCAAGAAGCTCCAGCTCCCACCTCGCTTGGTTGCACCCCCAACACAAAAACTGGACTTCATGTCCCAAGATGTGCAAGATCAACAGAGACTGAGGTCAATGAGTGGCCCCCTTATGCGATACTATCCTTTGGGTTTGAGTAACCATAGTTCACCAGCTCGGACCAGACCACATCAGCACTCTCATCCTGTCATGCGATCTTGCTCACCCTCAAGACGATCCAGCTCCCCTTCCAAGATCCAGGCATTGGCAAAGAAACTGTCACGGAAGGTTTCTTCTACTGCTCTCAGTCCTGATATGTTGCATGATGAGCAGTCCTGGCAAGGGGCAAGGCGTGATCCCTCACCTTCGAAGAGGTCCATGTCCCCTTCTAGGATTCAGGCCCTGGCTAAGCATCTAGCCTCCAAGGTCTTAAATACAGGTTCAGCTCCAAACCAGGGTTCAAATGAGGATGACCTGTTCTGGCAGACTAAAAACCCATCTCCTTCAAAAAGCCCCACCTCTCCTTTGAAGATGCAAGCTTTTGCCATGCATCTGTCACACAAGGTGTCAGGCATGAACACAGTGGCCCAGGAGAGCTCCTATGAGGATCACATATGGACTGCTCAACATTCTTTGCATTTGGAAAGGCACATTTCTCCTTCAAAGATCCACACCCTGGCTAAGCATTTGTCTCAGAAGATTTCAAATACAGCAGCTCCAGAGAACAATCCATATGATAATCCAAGCTGGCAACAAAGGAATATTCAGCATAGCCTTGCTTCTGGATACCACTCTGGCCCATTGGAGGGCCATCATAACAGTGCCGAAGGAGGTGGAAACGGATATGGTAGCTTCTTATTTGAAAGAAGCTCCTTGGGTGCACCATCTTTGCAGGTCAACAGTGAGCAGGATTACGACTGGGCAGCAGGACACAAACAAGCTTCAAGACAACAGTCTTGGAACCTAGAGTCCAGTACCACTTCCTTGAAAAACTCAATCTCACCATCAATGCGATCTATCTCTCCTTCAAGAATTCATTCTTCAGCAAAGCTGTTGACAAAGAAGGTGATGTCACCCCAAGATACCGCAATCAAGGATCCCAACTGGCACACATTCACCACCAGTTATGACTCTGGCCCCTTAGAGAGGTGCGCTGATCAGACTGAAGGTTGTTCCAGTTCCTCTTTGGAGAGGAGCTCCTCAGATGATTTGTTTGGACCACCTTCAAGCATTCTGCAAAGCTCAGAAATCTATTCTTCTGAGGCATGGGTAGACAAGCAACCACAAGGTCTTCATCATCCCTGGTCACCAACCAGCATTTTTCACGGCCCCAGTGGGAATAGTGAAGTGCCCACAGATTCAGTTCCTTCTTCAGGCTCTGACATTGATACACATATACAAACAGCAATGCAACCTTCTGTCATGCTTTCAAAGTCACTGTCTGGTATCTCGTATGAATCTTTTGAGCATTATTTTGAAGAACTTCATAGCCCAACTTCAAGTCATCCCCCTGAGTGGGAAGCAGATAACAACTCCTCTGTTAGCTCCCCATATCTAGGCCCCATTTCAGCAAACTATGCAGCCCAGGAGTCTGGAGGACGAGCGACTTCTGATGGAGTGAAAGCCATTATTAAGCTCTGTAGGGCAGGATCCAAATGGAGGAAATCTAAGAAATGCCAAAACCCAGAGATATGGGCTCCCACACTTGCAACATATTTTCAGTGTGTGGAACCATCGGCGACTACAAGTGGACAGATCAATACAGCAAGGAGCTGCCCCAAAGACAATAAAAATGAGCATATGGATTCAGGTTCAAGTCTAATGGAGTCTCCAGAAGCTGCAACAAGATTGCCGTATACAATGCCATCTGTTGTGGAGCAGGAAACAGTAGGAAGTGAATTATGTGATTCTTCAAGCACTCACTACACTTCATGTCTAGGTTTGATTTCACCTGCAATCTTTATATCAAGAGCCGAGAATCGCTCTTACTCCAAAGGCACATTGGCATGGGGTGGTAGAATTCCAGTCTCTTCAGCTTCTACAAACACTAGTGAAGAAGGGTACAGGTCTCCAGCCTACACAGCAACTTTAGAGCTGTTGTCACCCTCCACGAAGCTGATCTCAAAGAAGGTATTGGGGAAGTCGCAGAGCATCACCAGGGGACTGTCCTCTTCAAATATTCACAACAAGCTCATTGTGAGGAACTATCTGCTGACTTTTTATATACCATGTGAAGGATGCATGTCTCTTGGAATTGTGGCTTTTCTTTGTTCAAGCTATGCAACTGAGAATGAGCAACAATTATCAAATTCCATGGAATGAAAGACTCACTTAATTTTTGATGAGGGGAAACTGGTCTATTATCTCAAACTGATATATCCCATCAATTGTTTGGTGAGGAGACAGTTCAATCTAAATGAAACTAATGAAGCGCATGTACAGGACGCAATGTGCAAGTCATTGAAGCGATCAATATACAATTGTGCAAAGCGGTGTTGTCATAGCACAAAGTTACGGCTCCATGAAGACCGCCACCAATTTACTCCTACTGGATTCAGTTTTTGCAAGGTAAAACCCCTTCTGCAATCTCTTCTGCAATCAGCTCTTCAATTGATAAGGCTTCCATATATGTAATCATTCTACTTTGCTTTGTCCCAGTGATCCTGTGATCTGACCAATGATTCATGCTGGGTTCGGTCCCAGTCCTATGTTCCCTTTGAGCTATTTAGGAGTTTAGGGCCCTTGAATTTCCTGCCTGCATCACGTATCCTTGAATGCATTGACTGAAAATCTGTCTTGCCATTGCAGCCAAATTGAGTGTGATGGTGGGTTGATTAAATGGTAACATCAAGCTGTGAGTGGTGCTTTTTCTTCCTGGAACCTTTGAAGCCAACCAAGGCATCATCCAAGTTTTGGGTCTCCAAGATCAGCTCATGCCATCTGATTTTGACAAAGTCTGGACAATGTCACTGCAGAAAGCAATTATTGAGCAACAACCACCCAGGTCAAGATCTCAGTCTTTCTGCAGTACAAATCAGCTAAGAAAATTACTGCTACCAATTGTCCCACAATCTGATTATCTTGAGCAGTCAATTTTGAGTTCAAGATTAAGGGTTCTGCACATAAATGAGTGTGCGGCTCTTTTCCTTTCAACCAGTAGGGAATAGGGAATGACAGTGGAAACGACGTCTAGTAATGTGATCACTAGTGGACTTTGAACCTGATATCCTATACAAGCACAGTTTTACTGGCAATTTATACTAGTCAGGAGCAACCAAGTCCATAAAATCTGATGTGATTTGTATCACTATCATTTCATAATACTATTTTATTCAGCACTGGTCAGTGGCCAGTTCAACACTGGGCAGAACTTGGAAGGGAGAGAAAATTCTTATCAAATGTTGTAGTAACAGAGGATTTTGAATCAGCAATGGGTCCTTATTGCACAAGTACAAAAAGTATTGTCTGTTTCTCTTTTTTTCTGACTGCCCAATTGCCCGACCAAGACACACATCACCAGACACGACTCAATGCTGCCCATACACAAAATTTTGTGTCCTATTATACACACTTTGGGTTTGAAATGGACACTAGGAGGGAGCCATATTATGCCTCTCAGTGTTCTATTACACGGCCAAAGTTTGCATAACAGGACTCAGATTTTGTGTCTCGGAAAGATGGGTCAGGCCAAGGGCAGACAAGAAAAAAAAGAAGGACCCATTGCTGATTTGAAATCCTTCATACTGTAGTAGGACCTTGGCAGCTTGGACACTAATTATGGTATTTGAATAAATATTGAATATATTTTGTTAAAAACCACTTTGGCCAAGGAGCAAGATTTGATCTGAGAGACATGGGTTGAAGCTGCCCCCTGTACTATGGTCGTTAGTGGCCAGTTCAAAAGTTTGAAAAGTTTTGTTTCCAAGGGTGAACAAAGATTCTGTTAACAAGACAAAGTTCATAACATGAGATGCTTGGAATTGTGAGAGTTTGTCAGGATACAATTACAAATTGTGTTGCAGAGAAGTTCTTTCAACTTTTTCCTGGCTCTGCCTGATGCAATGTTTTTTGCATACAGTGGAAAAGAGTGGCCTGTTGGAGCCCTACGACCAAAGGTTTGATGAAACCAGGCAAACACCATCAAACAAAGCACCCAACAAAGGAGGAAAGGAAGGACAAAGAAAGAGGATCCAGGTCCGAGCCACAAGAGCAAAACCCAAACATGGTCACAAATGGGCAAAGGCATAAATTATGTTCCAAAGCCCCACTAGTTGCAAGAAGCATATCAAAACGGAAAGAGAAGGGTAATGTAAAATAGTAATAAGCTTAGAAGAGCTCACTTGCAATGACATGCCTCAAAATAAAAACAGCCTATGCTCTCTACAAAGTTAAAGACACTTATCTATCTATAGAAGGCACATAGAACTGCTAGAGGAGGGCCATCAATGTCCTTTGTTGATCACACCATGTTAACACATTGATGAAAAAAATTGTTTGCTTGTTGATGATGTAGGCAACCAAAAACCTATATGGCAAGGGGAAGAAAAACATCTACCAAGTGCCGATTGTGGTAAAATCCTTCTTTTGCATGAGCCACCATTGTCATAGCCACCTTGCAAAATGAAATAACACATGCAATCAAGTTTGCTTGGGTAGGCTTGGTAATGACCACGTCAGCCAAAGTGTGAATGTCTTCAACCAATAACATGATGTCAACCCGCCAACAAGAAGATTAAAGAAAAAGTGACAAAAGGATGTGAGTTTGGTCATGTAAAACATGAAACCCCACATCTCTAGCAGTGGAGGTGAAGGCATTTTTAACGACATTATGGAATGCAATTTGTTCCCCCCCATGGGAATAAAAAAAAGATGGGTCCTTGCTAAATTTAAAAGCTAGCCACAAATGCATTGGGTCAACCTTAAAGGATGGGGGAGGCCCAACCTAGTGCACAACATAGAAGAGAAAAAATTGGAAGCCAATTGAAAAGATGAAATGACTGGAACGCAAAAAGTTATGGACCTGCCCCTAAGCCAAAGCAAGACATCAAACGCGTGCAATGCAAATCCAAAGCCATGTTACAAACGATGTTAAAGAATTAATGGTGATGTAATATGTTGAAATATTATCTTGAAATAGATCATAATCCCCTTTCTACAAACTACAAAAAAGAAGAAACAAAAGTCATCACATCAAAGGGAAAAAAACTTTCATATCAATCTCAAATGGGCTTAGAAAGGGAGTGGGTCAAAACTACTTGAACCTATCGCCTTCAATAAAAGTAGGTGCAACAGATGCCTTAGTCCCCAAATAGGTCATTAATGCAATGAACTCTATGGAAATAAGGTTGATCCCCCACGAAAAATGGGGAGAAAAGCATGTTGGCACATTAAATGGGCTTGTGAGCACTGCAAAGAACCTTGACCCAAGATTTTCCCAAAAACTTGCATGAGAATTGCATCAAAGGAAAAACTAATGTTAAAGGATCAATGGGGGGGGAGAACAAAATAAAAAGGTTTCTAAACAAAACACCAAAACTAAATCCCAAAAGCTACTTAGACATCTTCTAACCTTAGAAACACATCTACATAACAAACATTTTTGTCCAACATGTCCTAAAAAAGAGAGCAAAAGAAGCAAATCCAAACAAAATACTCTTGATACCATCCAAAGGGCAACAAGAATTGACAAAAAGAGAAAAACCAAAAGGCATATTAGATAATGATTAAGCCAAACACTTGTGGGGTTAAACTTTAAACCTTATAAAAACTAATTAAAAGACAAAATGGTCAAAAGAAAAAGGAACAATAAAGGTCGAGCCAATGATGTGAATGTCGTCAACATAGAAAAGGAAAATACAAAAGGGGAAAATGCCCACATAATATTGTAATGCATGAAAATGGGCTTTTGTTAAAAAAGGCCTCATGGCAAATAGATCACCTTAGCATGTGCCTTCTAGAAATGGATGATAAACAAATCTTCCAAAAGGCAATGGTGGTTGAAATAAAGAGGAACCTATTAAGCATAAAAGGATTGAACAAAAAAAAAAGTTGATACAATTAGCCTCTTGCTGCACAAAGTTCATAGGAGATGGCTCTTCGAAAGATGGTGTTGAAAGTGTTTACAACATTTACCTACACACCACCTAATCAAAATGGACATTTAAAATAGTTCAAACACCATGAACCACCACCTCGCACCACCTTTCATTGCCACACTAAATAGATGAGATGACAAATGAATAAAAAAAACATCACAAAATTGCAAACATAAAACTTTGTTCACCAACTGATACATGACCTCGCCCACCATAATTAGTTAAATGCCTCTAGAAAGCTTGGCCAAAGCTAAGAACTTAAAAACACCTAGAGTCAAAGTAATGGACCTTGGGATACAACCTGCAATAACATGGGAATCCACCTAGAAAAGTTGGGTGAAATCATTGGTTGAGTCAATCAAATAGGTTTCAAAAATGTTCAAAAACCATACTTGAAGGACCACCAATTGAAAGATGTAGTGAACAAATGAAAGTTGATTTAGAGGAAGTGAAGGAAAATTCCAAATATAAATCAAACCATACTTGAAGGACCACCAATTGAAAGGTGTAGTGAACAAATGAAAGTTGATTTAGAGGAAGTGAAGGAAAATTCCAAATATAAATCAAGTTGAAAATCCAACAAGGAATCGAAACAAAGGAAAAGACAAGTATGAAGGGTGAAATGTTTTCAAAGCATTAACAATCTTTGAAGAGGCTGGGGCCAAGGCAAGGGGGGGAAGCCCTAACAACACAAGCATATTCCCTAGCACATCCTAAGGCAAGACTCCATCCAAGCCAACATGGCGAGGGTGGGACCAACACCTAAATAATGCCTAAAAAAGGTTGTTTACTAAGGGGGTTTGAACTAAAGATAAAGTCGTCACAAGTGTTTGCACTTAGAAAACATGTTCCATTTGATAATCTTCCCAATTACTTGTTAAAAAATGTTGTAAGTGCGTCTTAGTCTCCCTATGACTAGTTACACCACCACAAGGGGGGAGGAAAAAACACCATTATGAGAACAACAAAAATATATGCCAAATGGCCACATTAATGGGTCACAAACCAAATGGCCAAAAGGAAAATGAAAGGATAACTGTACCTCTCGCTCCAAAGTTGAAAGGATGTGCAATGAGGATGAAGATGACCCAAATGAAAAGCTCCAAAGGGGTCCAAAGCCAAAACCCAAGCCCAAGTTGAAGGCGAAGGAAGAGGGGCTATAAAACAATTGAAAGGACATTGTTCATTAGGCAAAGAAATAGCTTGAAATGCTTGGTAATGCTTTTAATGATGAACTATACCACATTGCAAAAACAAGGCTCCACAACCAACACATGAAACATCACATTAAATATAAGGCCCCATAAAAAAAAAACCCCCCAAAGCCAAGTCCTACACCTTGAGAAAGGAAGAAGACAAAATAAACCAAAGGCTATGATTCTACACTATCTAGGGGTCACATTCTAGCCTAGGGCTTAGGGAAAGGGCTTGCAAACTAGTCAAAGGCCTATTGAAAAATAGGAACACAAAAAAAGGCCAATTTAGTTGAATGCCCACTTCAACCTTGTGTGATAGCGTTTTAGGTAACCAAACCCCCTTCCTTCGCCATTTTAGCCCACCTCAAGCATGTGTGAACAATGCCAAGTGATTAAATCACATTTCCTTACACTTGGGCCATAGTTAGAAATCAAACCCACTAGCCATTTGTTCTAGGGTTTGGCACTCTTCATCATCACGTTGAAACTACATGTGAAACGTGACAATTGTTGTGGCTAAAAGGTCAAAGGTGATGGCATCCTTGTCCTTAGTTCCAATTGGCAATAGCCATATGCAACACAAGCTTGTTGCAACAAGTGCTGATGCCATTACTATTGTGAGTGTTGTGATCATTTCACGTACTCTTACTCCTTTTGGTTCAACTTTTGCAAATCTTTATGATTTCTTGGAAATGAAAATCATAAAAAAACCCTACTAGCTAGCACAAATGTAATAGCAAGAAGTTCAACAAACCCATCTCCAAGGCCAATTGCAACAAGGCCCATGACAATGGGCTAAGATCAAGTTGTTGAGATCCTCATTGAAATTGTTATACACAATTTCTGACAAAAAAATTATGTTACAAGCAAGAAAATCCAACTTTGCAAGATCCAAGTTTATGGTGACTAGAAAAATGTGTTGCACACAAAATCTAAGATTACAAGATTAGAGTTTGTGGTGACCAAAAGTTTTGATGCAAGCAAAATCTAAATTTGTGAAGATATGAGTTTCTAGTGACTATAAATAAATTTTGTTGCAAGCTCTTGTGCTTTTTTTTTGTTTGCTATTTACAAGAGCATGTACATGTGAATGAACCCCAACCACAATAATTGATCCATCATGCTTCGTTGTATCTTCAAATCATTTAAAAAATTTATGTCAAAGTTGTCTTTGTACGAATCATGTGTTGTAGAATCTATAACATTCATCTCCATGGTGATGGTCATGAACTTTTAATTTTTCAATCATTCGTATTGGGGCTTTGTTTATGATATTGCAAGTACTACATCAAATGTGAATGAAAGCAAATCAAAACTCAATGTACATCTCACTCAAAGATTGTGAAATGTTTGCCCTACAACAAAAATTTTGAGTCCAAGTTGTGACCTTGCACCTTACAAGTATGGACTATAAAAAGCAATTCAATTTATTACATTACCACAATATATTCAAAATATAAGGGACATCTTGAATACTTATATTTGATTGTCAAAACTCTAAAGTGTTCATATTAGAGTTGTCACACCAATTTTTTTTCCTCCTCTTATTTCCTTGTTTATCATTGTTTTTGGGATTGAGAGAGGCAAATTGTTTTGGAAAGGGCATCATCCATGATTGGCAATAAACTAAATGTCTTTGAAATGCTTTGAAGATCTTTTGCATTATGGATAGAAAGGGTTTTCACATCATAGACTTGTGTCACCTTGATTTGTTGGCTTGGGGGAATAGAATTTACAAATGCATTTTTTTGCATCAAATACTTCACTATTGTGTTTATCTATCATATCAAGCTAAGGATAGTCATTATGCATTGGGGTTTCCTCCATCACATGTTTGCACAATTATGTTTTGTTGCCATGTTGAGAGGTTCAAATACAAAGTGTGCACACTCTATGGGGAAGAGGCAATGTTTTTTATTTTCGTTCAACATTCAACTAAGTATGTACAAAATTCTAACGCTTATGCACAATTAAATTAACATGATTTAGTTTCTCATAAAAAGGAAAATATAATTGAATTATTAGTTGCATTCACAATAGCCAAAATAGAAACAACACTACAACATGCACCATGTGAAAAAACCCTTGGGTTCAAATCAAAGACTAAATAATAAAATTGAATGTGGGTTGAAGGTTTACTGCACATAAATTTTGCACACCTCTAAAGCAAGAGGACAACCTTTCTCTATGGAAGTTTGAAATACGATGCTTTACTAGGTTTTTTTCAATTCAATTCTACATTTTGTTGAACAATTATTTACTACATATGGGATTTGTTTGACATGGGCTATGAATTGTAGTAAACCTATTCTAGCTCAATTGGCATATTTGATGTATATGTAATTTTTGTTTCAAGTTTGACAATCAATAGAGGTCGCAACACATGTAAAAGAATGTGTAACTTGTCATATGCTTACCATATTTGCACTGGGAAGGGGCTTGGCGACAATGGTTACATGCTTTAGATGACATGTTCTTCCTTTTATTCATTGCATCAAAGGCTTTTGTAATAGAAACATTTTTTGTCATTGCACATGTTGATATCTTTCACTATTTTAAAAGATTTTGTCCTTTTAATTTTTAAATCCATACTCCATGTACTAGGGACTATTTCATCTTTATGGATTAGGAAATGTTTATTTTTATCCATGGTGAATTTAAAGAGGTTCAAAATCACACACTTAGGGCTTGAGCTCTTGCACTAAAACCCTAAACCCTAGGTCATTTTGATCATTCAACATTGATGTCCATGTTTTCTTCAAATTTAAAAATAAAATAAAATATTGCAATGTTTGTAACCAAAATATATATTTGATTTCAAAGAAATATTTCAATAAGGCTTTATGACAAAGAAAGCTCAAACCACATTTTTCATTTCACCTTCTTGAAATATTTTTTAAAAATAATATATATTTTTTTCTTACAAACAATGCAAAATTAAACAATGTTATTAAAATTTGAAAAAAACATGGACATCAATGTTGAATGATCAAAATTTGGTTTCATATGTGTTACCAAGTTTTATTACAACATAGGGGATCGTAATTTGATGCAATTTCATATTATTGAAATATTCATAAAATCCAATATATCTTTGGCAAAATAGTATGGTACATTTGCAGGATTGTTTAAATTTTGGGACCCCATAAGTAGTGCAATGTTTTAGGTGTGAGTTAATCAATGGCTTTTTGCATGATTTACATAATTGGAAAGCAACTAAACATATGCATAGAATTTCAATATTAGTTGCAAATGGTGGGTTATGGGGCAATTTCACAAGAATACATTGGATATCACAACATTTGCAATATCCTATACATTTATGGAATAAAATTAATGGCCAAATCATGGTAAATGTTGGGGAAAATACTCAAAACAAAATTTTAAATATTATGTATGGAAACAACCATTTTGAACCTACTTAATTATCTAATCATACAAAAATTGTTGTATTTACAATAGTAAAAACAATGTTTTGTGAAATTTGAAATTTCTAATAATACTGAACAAAGTTATATGAAAAAAAATGAAACTTGTATTGAACAATTTTTGTTTGGGGTAATGTTACATTAAATAAAAAGGTGAAAACACATTACAATGATCCCCTTTATGTAGTCACATTGTAGTGTTTTCTTGGGTGAATGTTTTTGAATCTAAACCACGGACCAACATTAAAAAGGAGTTTCACAATTTTTTGCATTATTATAAAGCATAACCCAAGCAATATATATATAATTTTTATGTATGTCTTAGTGGATTGGAATATATTTATGTGAAAATAATACCTATAATTGTGTGTCAAAAAATGTATATATACTTCCAAATTTTGAAATGATTTGTAACCTTTATGAAATTTGTAATAATTATTTCACATTCGATTCCACATACTTTGAATTATGTTTGTGAACCATGTGAAGTTTGATTGCTTTCATATCACAAATGGGGTTTTTTTAAGGCATTGACTATAAATATGTGATAAAATTGAAACTTTAATAAATAATCACCTTGAAATGGAAAGTGACAAGCATTGTGAGTTGGGTCAACACAACCATTTCAAACACTTATTTGGATGATTAATGAAACCAAATATCTAATGTAGTCTAAAATTTGAAACAATTTTTGTTATAAATTGTATGCCATAAATACACCCATGGTTCTTTGAATTTAAATGATCTCAAATAATATTAGATAACATTAACTTTGTGAAAATCATAATCCTAAGACTTGAATAGCAAAACTTAAACCCAAAATTAAATATATGCACCATGTTTTGGGAGGTTTATATATATTATAATACTAGACCAAAAAAATTGAAGAGGGTCATCATAATGTGCTTTCATCTAAAAAATAATTATAAATATTTTCTTAAATGTCCTAAAGGGAAAACATATGAAATTGCATCAACATTATTGCAAGAATTCTTGTACATGTTCAAAATAATAAATTAAATAATTTTTATCAAAAATAAATTCATTAAAAAAATAAAAATGCTATTAAATATCAAAAAGAAATTGAGAACATTGCAAATAATTTCTTCAATTACTATGAAAGGATATAATTTGTATTCCAAATCTATGAAGCATCAAGGTTAGATTTAGAAATTTTCTCCTCAATCATCAAATTAACCAAAGGATAAAAACACAATCAAAGGAGCCACCCAAGTGAGTGGACATTCTTTAAAATGACATTTTTGTATGTTTGAAAGATCACAAGTGAAACATAATAGTTTGGATTGTCATAACTTTTTTGGGAAAATTTTCCATTAATTGCAAAGTTTACATGCTCAAAGCTTGACACAAATAAAAAAATGTTTTTGCATGTTCAAAGTTTCAAACCTTGAGAATGAATAATCTTTGTTTTTTTCAAATGTTTTTTTTTTCCCCCTTTTTTCAAACATTCCTTTTAAACATTAGAAAGGATTTTAACATTGATGATTAGAAGGGCAATTGGACTAAAACTAATGAAAATTATTTTTATAACCGATTCGAGTACATTTGGTTCAAAAGTGTTTTTGACCCTAAAAATTATGGATTTTGAAAATGTGCCTTTAACAAAAATTGTTCATGTTTATGTGATAGAGGGCATGAATGGATAATATACATGATATAAAATCAATTTGTAGTCAAAATGTATTTATATTTAAAATGCATTGTTAAAGGGAATACCCAAAATAATTTTTAAAAAGTTTATAAACTAACACAAAGACAACATGTGTCATGTGCAATCCTTAGAAAAGGACTTTTACTTTGGCACCCTTAACTCCTTTGACTATGTTTTCAGCCCAAATTGAATAATGAAATATTAATTTGTAATTTTTGTTAAATAAACATTAAATCAAATCAACCATTGAATCAAATATTATCATCATTAGAAAAACAAGATTGTACTTTAAATCTTTGAAACACAACTACTTAGATTTCCAAGAAACTTGTTCAAATGAGATTAGGTGAAAACATTGCTTTCAATGAATTTCTAAAACATTCATAATAAACAAAAAATAATATTCTTGCATTGCAAAGCACATTGGAAAATATGTAAACTATTGTTGAAAAAAAAAACCAAATAATATATGAACAAATGTTTTTGATATTCATGCAAGAACTTTGTGGGAAGCAAACACATACATGCACAATTTATTTTAAATCCATATGCAATTACTACTTTCTACGGTTCTTACTTGACAAAAGTGAATAAAATTATCATTCAATAAATGTAATCAATATGAAATAAATGTAAATAGAACCTTGAACTAAAACATCAAACTATATAAAAAAATTAGTAAATGTGCTTTGAATTCATAACAAATGTATGTTCAATAAGCAATACATTTAACATTGTCTATGACATAAAATTATACAACAAGATTTTTCCAATTTATTAACACATGCAAAGAACATGAAAAAAAATTTGTGTTGCTACCACAAACACTCTTGCAATTTTTTTTTCTCAACTTCAATGGATATCTACTATAAATCATTAATTGACATATACATAAATCTTCATTATTTTTTACATGACATATGTCTATCAAAATTTGCAACTAATGATGATGTCAAAACATGTAAAAAATGTAACAATAGTAAATTTATTGATTGGGTTTCTCTCAACTTGCATAAAGATCTAGATAATCATTATAAATAATTATTGTTACTATTCAAACATTTTTGTTAATGTGAAACCTAACATAACAAACAACAAAGTCTTTTGGAAGGATGCCTACATGGTTTTTAAAAATCAAATTGAATATATTCACAAAAAAAATGTGTACAAGTTTAGTAACAATAATATATACAACAATGAATGGGAAAAACTTTTGTTAAATGAAATAATCATTCATACCCAAAAATTACATAGTAATGTGGTATCTATTATAAATAAACAAATTGAACTTTACAATCTATCATATAGAAACAATATCCAATCAAACAACAAAAAACAAGGAACAAATTATCCACACATGATACATCCAACAAAACTATTGCATATTTTTCTAATGGGTGGTGCAAGATAAAAACATGGTTAGGTGACTCACTTTTGACATTTTGAAGCTTTACATTTTACACTAGCTAAAATTATTACATTTATAATAATGATCAAACTATAAATATTATACTTACTCCCTATGCTTTTGATCAAAAGTATTCATAGACCACCCTCTAGATATCATTAGACATGTGATTGGTCCAAAAATTGATGTGAAAGTTTGAATATTTCATTGTGAATGATTAAAAAAATGGTGAAAATAATTTCATTTATTTATTTATTTTAATCCAAATTTCTTGTATTGGGAAAAGTTCGATGCATCTTAATTTGAAATTCTTCATTTGATGGCGACTTATTTTTCAATTTTTATTTTCACATTACCATCACATACATTTTGAATTCATTATTTTCATTTTATTTGCATGACAAATTTAATCTCATCATTTCAAAATCCCATTTTGAGTCCATTCCTTTCTTAGAATTCATTCATATATTTAAAATAAAATTCACACTAAAGTATATTGCAACATGGATAATTTGAAATTTGATAATGTTAATTTTGAATATGATTTTACATTTTAAGTCCATCTACAACTTTTCATTTGTAGTCCCCTTAAATAAAAACCTAAACAAGCTAAAAACATTTACTAATGAAAAACATGACAATTTAATTAAAAAACTATGAGAAATTTCATTTAATAATTATAGGTAGAAGAAATTGGGTAAGAAATAACATGCTAACTTTCACTAATTACAAGTTGCACATAAGAAACAAGTTCATAATTGATTTATGGGTGGTTTTGACATAATTTTGATTGGAGATTTTTACCAAGCTCATTTTTCTTTGAGATTTATGGATTTTCAAACCTAAAACTAATGGGTTTAATATTCTTGGAACTTATTTATGGCCTACACATGTTAAATGTTTCAAATTACAATAGGTGATGTGACAAAATGATAATACGTTCATTAATGTTTTTTAAAAAGTTGAACATCAACACATAACATTGAAAGTATAAACTATTAGAACAAAATTTCTTTAAAAACACCTTAATAAAATAGTACTCTACCACAAATTAAAAAATAATACCACATAATACATAATTTTTTGATGCAATAATCGATGACACATTCAAATTTTTGGCACAAGACATTCATTCTAGCATGTACCCTTCTCATTTTAAATTATTTTCAATGTGCAAAGAAACATGTGGCTTGCACTATGAATTATTGTTGAAAAAAACTATGTTAATAAAATTATGTGTAGCATCCATGCAATTATGTCACATTTGATGGTCTTGAAAATGGTGCAAATGAAACCTTCCAAGACTACACAAATATTATTTTGAAACCATTTGTACTAACTGATTTTGATAACCCTTGAATTGGATTCAACACTAAAGTAAAAATTTCACATATGTATGAAAAAATACACAAACTTAACACAAAATGCACACCAATAGAATGAAAAATGATTAAAATGTTTAAATACTTGTTCCTTAAAACTACATTCTAATTATGTCCTAACTAACCAAAACCTACTAGAATGTTACATTCTTTGTTTTAACCCAAAAAAAAAAAAAAGTCCCTGCAAAGAAACAAATTTAGAATGAATTATTCAAAATATTCAACATTTTATTCTTATGATTAACATAGCACAATGATACTTAATGACAAAACTACCTAAAATCATTTGTGATAATTAACCATGGTGCAAAATTGATTTATGCAACTTTCAATGAAAAGACATGTGAATCATTACACAAAATTTTGACTTATAAACCACCTAAAATGCAAATAGATTGTACTTTATTTCAATTTTTAAAAAATACAGAATAAATGTCTATAAATTGTTCAAGTGATAGTAATAGGAGATTTCAATGTTGACATGTTCATAAAAATAGTTGAATCAACATTGTGGATGTTGATGAAACTATATCATTTAAAACTTATGTTTTTCTAATCAACCATAGCTTGCAACACACAAATAGACCATATATGGATTATTGCATTAGCACGATAATCTCATTTTGAATCTACATAAGCTTATTGACATACCATAAGCTTGTATATTTTGCATTTAAATTACCTAACTTCATTATTAATTTGTTTTACCATTAATTAAAATAAACTCCCAACACAAAAGTAAAGGCCCACACGTTCCTAATGCATTGTTTAAATCATCATTTCTAGAGCTTTAATGCTCACATGTGCAAGAAATGATAATGCATGATGAAGGTCAAAACAAAAAATCCTCATTTGCAAACTAAAGTGATTTAATTCTTTTCACAATATAGTTCATCATGTAAGGTGTTTGCTCCTTTTGAAGGTGGTCAACTTTTCTAATGTTTCCAATGACATTGCCCAACTCTAATTTAAGAAAATTGATCTAGTCATAGAATACCTTGAAGGGTTTTTGAGTAATCAATTGAGCCATTGACTATTAATGTACCTATAGATGGATTGAACCCACAATTGGTTCAATTGGGTGTTTTTTAGAAAAATCAACTTGATACCCAATTGTGGGTTCAATAATTGGTTTAATTCTAGTAGAATTGAAAATCAGTTTTCCAATGAGGTTTGGAACAATTTGGGAGTCAAATAATCAATAGTAGTCATTAAATATGACATTCATTAAACCCATGATCAAATATAAAAATTCCACATAAGATCTTGAAAGTTCTATAACTTAGGTTACACATTATTCATGTAATTGTTTATGTGATCGAATTCATGGTGTCTAGATTAAATTCATCTACCATAATCCACATTTCATCTTTGATACATGGAAATTTATTCATCATACTCTTGTTATTTAATATAATGTGAAGTATAAATTTGTCTACTGAAAGATATTTTAAAGTTGGTCATAAGAAGGTAAGACCTAGTAGGTTGTTAGTAGGTAGGTAGAAAAACACAGCAACTGAACCAACCAGGCTCGTTAGCTAGGGATCTGGAACCCAATGGAAAAGTGTTTTGGGTCCATCCACCATCCATCATCCCTCATGGTGCACTGGTGGCTGTTGATTCACTACCACTCCTTGGCATCTTTTCTTGACAAAGGACCCTTTGCAGGCTGAGATTCATGTACACAATGATCTTGCCATAATATTTATGTAACCAAAACTTGAAAAGATCAGAACAAGTTGCACACTACTTTGGATGTCGTACACGGTACACAAGTTGCTTAGAGAGTTGCAACTTGCCATAGTATCTGTGTGACAAAAAACTTTAAAAGAGCATAACAACTTGCACACTACTTTTGGATGTCGTACACATTACACACCGCTAAAGAGTTGCCATATCAGTGTAACAAAAACTTAAAAAGATCCAAACATCTTCCCCACTACTTAGAATGTCGTGGCACACAATAGCACACAGTGCTAGAGAGTTGTCATATTGGGGTGACCAAAACACTTAAAAGATGAAAGGAACTTGCACACTACTTTGGATGTGGTACACACTACACACTGGCAGAGAGTTGCCATGCATGTGTGACAAAAACTTAAAAAGACCAATGCAACTTGCACACTACTTTGGATGTGGTACACAACACACACTGAGCACTAGAAGCTCACATACCGGTCCTGGGTGAACCTGTTCTGACCAATGCGTATCAAAGCTAGAAAGTACTGCGCATATATTCACATTTATTCAGACACCTGCCCTTTGTGTTTCCTCCAGTGTTCCATCCAGGCATGTAGCTCACATTAAGCATATGATCCAATTCTGAATCATTAAGTTCTTACCCGTGGCACTTCTTTTTAATTGAAGAAACAAGACAGGACGAGTCCAAAAGCTGTTCAAGGAGTCCATCTTTCTGGAGTACTTTTGGCCAACCGACTATCCCAGTCCATGTTTCTGGAATACTTCTGGCCAAACGAGCATTCCATTTTCACTATTTTAAATGATTCCTTTGTGTCTGTCTACCTTTTCCTGAGTATTCTTTTGTATAGGGGGAGGTGCTTTGCTGAGGGGAGGGAGTTTCATCATGCGAGGTGAGAAGACATCGACAAAGCCCAAGTCATGAGGTGACTCAGGAAAGATAACTCCCATAGGAAAGTACCTCCCCACGCATTAAGGTTTTTGAGCAATGACTTCAATTTTATGTTTTAGGTGCCCGCCCGTACCACCTTGCAATAAAAAATCCTCTGTCCTGAGATCTTATGGATTCTTTCATGCACTTCCTTCAGAGCTTGAATTATGCCATATAACGCTAAAGGAAATAATGAAGCCTTGGAGCTCGAAAAATCTTTATGGCCAAATGAGTGAGCAATCCACCTTCAATATTAAAATCACTATATTGTGATAATATGATGAAAATAGAATTTTCCTTAAAGTCATCCTGTCTTCACCCTGTCTTTGGGCCTCTTTTCACCCCATATCCTCTCTTTGAGTGAGGTCTGCAAAGTAAGGAAGTTTTATTAAATCTGGGTATGAAATGCTGAAACTCAGCATGTAATGCACAAGGTTCGAGGTAATTATAGTAGTTGTACATGTAAGAGCAGTGAAAATATAAGTAGCAACAATGGAGGCGCTCTGGAAAAAGGAAAGACAGGGCGAAAACCAGATGAAACTCAGTGTGGCACAAAAAGTGGTTCATTTCTGAGTTGGACACCTTGTCGCGCCCCTTTGCTCGGACTGGCGCCCCCACACCTCCAAACTCCAGGAATCGCTCCTAACTCCTCGCTTCTAACAACTATTTACCTATGCATCCAAGACGCACAGCGTTAGTTGCTAGAACCAAGTGCCACTAAGGGACCTAAAGCCTCTAACACACTGCCTAAGTAGTTAGCCGCCCACACTCTCCCAGCCTAGCCCACCCAGGAACAACACCAAGTTGCTCCCCTTGGGCGAACACCGGAAGCTTGAGGCGGGAAGCTGGGTGAACTCCAAGTTCACCCTCTTTTTGCCTCTAAGGCAGGGGCCAGGGAAAACCCTCTGCCCACAGCCTCATATAGTGAGTGAGCACTTAGCTCACCCTGGGGCTTCACTCAAGAACCCCTTTTGATCTATGTTTGTGGCCTCTTGGCCCAAACCCATTTGATGAATTGGGGAATTGAACCCCAGTTCGTCGGCTTGAAACCATCTCACATCGCCATGGTGCCCCACCATTGGTGGTCCTGGTGTGAGGTCACGCCTAGGCAAGTTGCCTGTCCCGGAAGGGCATGTCACTCACCTCCACTTTGAAGAGGTTAATGTTTTTGTTAACGTTACTGGACCGACACCCTCCCACGACCACACAACTTGTTTACCAACAAGTTTTCACAAGGTTAGTTACTTCCCCAACCTTTGGTTTGGATTTTACACTTAGCCATTTAGGTTTAACGTAGAAAAGGTCTTAGACATCATTTGTGTCCATTTGCACCATCACTTGTGGCAACTTTCCACACATTTAGTCTTACCTTCCCTTGGGCAATCCCAACACATGAGATTAGACTTAGGGGTTTCCTTCATCTTTTGGATTTGTGTCTAAGGTCCCACTCGGCAATCCTGACTGCCAAATTGAGCTTGGGCTTACTAATGAGCCAACAAATTGTGTTGAACCGGGCTTCTACAATTCAAACCTTTTTCACCTTAAAAGGACATGGGTCATGACTCCATGCAATGGAATACTTATTTCTCAATTGAAATGCATGTCATTTAGTTCGCACGCATCACAACCTTGATCTTGCTTGGTTAAGCCCATTGAGAGTTTTTCGCAACGAGTTCAACCCCCAAGGTCCATTTCCATATGCTACCATCATTGAAGCTTCCAAACCACATTTCCCTTTTTTGGACCCAACGCACAACAAGACCTTCCTAACTTGGTTTCTTCCTAAGCATGGTTGTGCATCTCCCCTCCTCACATGTAGCTTAAGGTTCTTTGAGCTCTTCACCTCCACTCTTGGAGGTTGAGGCCCCTATTAACACTTAGGTTTTTTAGGGTATGTTTTTCCTAGTTATTTGTTTCTTATGGGACTTTTTATATCCCAACTCATGTCCCCGCTCCAATTCAAACTTTTCTACCATTTTTGGCATATGGTTTAAATGGGACGAATTCACCCATTGTGCCTCCTTAGGGTGGCACCTTTTCAAATTTTATGAGGTATTGCTTACCATAGTTTTGAATTTGTTTTGCACCTAATATGCATTCAATCTCTACCGTGAGCTGATGTTCCATGAGATTAAACCCTTTGTGATATTCTAGTTTCCTTTCTAGTCTTTTGTCATCTACCTTAAACGATTTTAACTTAGACACATGGAACGTAGGATGTGCCATGAAAGTTGTTGTTAATAACGTATACAAATCTGGATGGGGTTTATGCATGATCCTATAAAGTCCTGCATATTTGGGAATGAAATGAACCACCAAGGTTTCAGGCATTTTAAACTTGTGGATGTTTAACATCACAAGGTCACTGACTTCAAACTAGATCTCCCTCCTAAACTTATTGGCTTTTTTTAATACTTTGTTTGGCTTCCTCCAAGAGCTTTTTCGCACGAGGATTCAATTCCTTACGCTATTTCGCCATGATTTCAACATTTCTATCGCCATCTTTACAATATCCCATTATACAAAGGATAGTTAATTTCAAAGGTTATTTGACCTTTGTTCCCAACGCTAATTTGAACAAACTCAATTGATCCATCCTTAAGCTTGCAATGGAACTGCAACACAGTGCCCACTGAGAACTCAGATTGATGTGTGCACCAGAGGCTGCCACATAGAGTAAATTGATTCAAAGGTTTTGTGTATTCAACAAATATTATATCTTGACTTCTTGATTGTGAAAGATGTATCTTGACATTCTGTTGATTCCTAGCTTAAATCTGAGTCCGGATCACCATATAAGTCACAACTGTAATTTGATGTACTTCATGTTGGAGATCACAATCTCCACACAGAACAAACACAACCAACTGGAAATGGGAATGTTGCCATAGTCCCTTTTCAAAAGGGTTTTTTACA
>Ga0116231_10000717_pt1 | contig 61565 bp, 38 predicted proteins | sample S1TSphgellanicum_2_FD_89695 | JGI IMG/M metagenome (GOLD analysis project Ga0116231, IMG submission 89695) | Host-associated microbial communities from peat moss isolated from Minnesota, USA - S1T2_Fd - Sphagnum magellanicum MG | ecosystem: Host-associated > Plants > Peat moss > Unclassified...
CTCTGGTCTCTGTTATTTCCAATACTGAAAAGAACCTTTACTGCTCACAAAAGAACTAGCAAATCAGATTAAAGAACTATCTATTCCAGAACTAGTTCTTTTGTTTTTGAGAACAGTTAGCCTATCATGAGATTGCACTGCCCAGAACACCAGCTTCTTCTTCCAGTAAACATAGAAGATAGTTTACTTGATCACCTAGCCCTAGGTTTTTGGTCTTGCCATATAAGTCCAACTTGCACAGGTAAACCAGTGTTAGCTACTTATTGCTTTTTGGTTTTTTTAAAACAATAATCACTGGGGAGGTTTTTTTTTTTCTGAAGTTTTTTGGGATCACACAGTTTATCAATAGTAATATTTTTTTAAATGGTTGTTAGGTAGGTTATAAATAAAAAATTAGGTAATCGTCAGTTATGCATAAAGGTAGGTTATCAATCATTGATTGATAATCGTTTGTTATGTTGTTGACTCTAAAGTTTTTTATTTGTGTTTTAATGTGTGTTTTCATTTTTTTGTTTTAGTGTTTTAAGATTGGATGTTATGAAGCACAACAGGGTGTTGGGCACACTAGGAAGAGGTAAATTTAAACCTTGCCCAAAGGGAAAGAAAATGTAACTTTTGAGTAACAATAAAAAAGATTAATGTTGGTAGGGTTGCTAGGAGGAACCTCTTGGTTGTCCTCCGATGCACCTAGGGACATCCCTTTTGACAACCCTAGGACTCAAGATGGCTTTTCTAAACATTTGAATAGACCTACATTTGGACTTTAAAACTTATAATTGAAGTCTTGAGGTAATTCTTTCCAAGTTTATGGCACAAGCCAATGTGTACACATGTTTCAATTTTAACTCCAAGTGAAAGCATGATAAAGGATACACCAAAAGTAGTGTAAGCAACAAAATATTTGGGTCTCTATATAAAAGAACTAATAGATAGATGATTTTATGAAGATAATGATAGTATTTTTGGGTACATTATTTCTTAACTCTTGTTTGCATGAATTTCAAAAGCTAAATTGTTATAATCATGTTTTTTTACACTACTTGCAAATACTTGAATTGGACCTAGAATTTGTGACAATTTAAAAAATAAAGTTCAAATATTTGAAAGTAGGTGAAATGTTTTTGCAAATATTTTGTTTTTTTTTAATGCACCTCAATATTGATGTGGTGAACATTCCAATATAATTTTTTGGTTAATGGAATCTATTTTCATAACAAAAATTATTTTCAACCCTTAAAAAATGACAAAATTGTTGAGGATATTTTTGAAGTACTTTTTCAAATCCAAATGATATGACACAAATTGCTTTGAGAAATAAGAGGGAATCTAAAGATGCCCATGAAAAAAACTAAAATTTTTATTGTTTTAATATGTTAAAAAAAATTTAAGTTTAAAAAATTATTTTTTTGGTATTCTCAAGTAGGAAACAAGGTAGCAAGTATGTACAAAATATTTTGCTTACAACCTTTCTTGAACTTTAAAGTCTATAGTTTAAACCTAACAAATGAAGTCTTTCAAGCTCCTAATTTTATAAAAAATTTAGCACAAGTGATAAATAAAATTTCAAAAATTTAGCAAATGAAAAATAATTTAATTTATGCTAAAATTGTTCGGGTATTATGGTAATTAGGTAGGTCAAAAAAATGTTTATTTACATAACATAGGTTATAAATATGTTGTAATATTAACTTACCTATGTAAGCTACATGCCTACATCCCTATTAGTAGGTCATATTATATAAGTAGATGTGTAGATCGTACATAACCATACATTAAAAGAAATGTTTACATTAATAATTAAATTTATGACTAGTTTTGAATCATAAATATCATCACAAACTTTTCATCACAACTTGGTAACACAAATTGTGTGAATTTCATTTTTTCATGGGTTCATATTTTTTGTGCATAGACATCATGCATCTAAAACATGTATGAAACATGTATAAGTAGGATGAAAAAATTTCATGTTGCAAAGATGAATTTCACATGACTTCTATTACCAAACCATAGGATGAAAAGTTTGTGTTGAGGTGACTATTATAATGTCAAATCATTTTGACAAGTTGCAGTGGACATTATTTAGCACATGATTATGTTGCACACAATCACATCTTTCGTGTGACTTGATTAATATTTTTCATCCGTTGTCTCAAATGATATAGGTTTAATCACACCAAGTTTATGATTACATTTTTTGTTGCAAATTTATAACTAGTTTTACAACTCAGTGCCTATGCCCAAACATATAGATTTATGCATACATATGACAACAAGCATCTAATCATGGGCACATGATGTAAACACATAGAGCTACATATTAGTAGGTTTTTAAAATGGTAGGTACATAGTTCAATTTAATTGACCTAACCTATTTAGCATGTGAATAGGTTACAAATGTAAGGAGTTGAACATTTTATGTCTATGTTAAAAAATCAAGTCTTTAACCAATTTACCACGTGCTTACAAAGCAATATTTTTTATCAAACACAAATATTATTTTCAACATGTTTGTCTCACACCTTCTTAAACATTACTTACATAAGTATGTAAGAAGATGTGTAATAACAATACTAAACAATCATCAATTAATTGACTATCAAAAAATCAATAACTAGCTAGTAGGTTATATTGTTTATACGGAAAGTATAGCTAGCATGGAAAGAATTGTTTAACAAAAATATGCATTGGTAAGAGTCATTTGAGATTTTTTTAAAGCTTTAAAAAGGGGTTAATTTAGGGTAATAGGAGTCAATCAAGGATAAAGACTAAGTCCTTAACAATGTAATATTCATAAGAATATCTTTAATCTTGATATCATTTTTAAAAAATAAATACATGTGCCCCCAAAAGATTTTGCATTATGTTATTATGTAAAGGAGTACATAAAAATTTCCCATAAAAGTTTTCATTGTCAATTTTAAGATTTTTATTTTGAAAATTATTTTAGCAAAAAAACCATTAGGTTACATTATTTAAAAAGTTGTTTTGATTATTTTGGATTCATTATATTATATTAAATTTATTGAAATGTTCTTATAATACATTTGAAATATTTCAAAATCAACTTAAGTGACCACTTACCACAATTAAATTAAGTATTGGTTACATCGTTGAGTGATTCCTATTATCCAAAATTGACCCAAGGTTCTTTGATTTTTATATTCTCAAAGAATTAACATGAATTGTTCTTTAAAAAACAATGATATACACCCAATGTTGACATAAACCTACATTTTAATTGTGACTAATGTGGCTTGTGCCCCTAGCCCAAGCGTGAATAGAATATGCAATTGTTCCCAAGTGTTAACAAGTCCTACACAATGGAATCAATTGTGAAAAAAATATTTAAAATTTAAAATTTAAAATTAATTTTCAGTGACATAAATTATTCAAATCTCAATATCTCCCCCACCTTAGAACTAAAAATTAATGAAATCACCTCCAAGAAATTCAGCTCATCAAGGATTTTCAAACAGGATCAAGAGCTTGCCCAAATTTCCATAAAATATTTAGTTTTGATTTTTAAATAAAATTATTCAATATTCAATAACTCTTGCTTTCTAAATCTAGACACTACCAAACTAGATGGGTGCACATGTACTCTTCAGGAGCTTTCCAATGATACCAAGGCCACAACAAGGGGCACTATGATTTGGGAAATCTCAAAGTGACAAACAAAACAAACATACAAAAAATACAAAAAACCACCTTCTTTCTCTCATAGATAGATTGTTGAAGTTTATCTAGACCCATCTTCTTGCCCTAATATTTTCTATGCATTTATACATGTGGGATTGGAGGTTTATTGAATTTTAGTTGCTGCTTGTTATATGTCTTGCCATAAGTCAGAGTTTTACAGTTAAGAGGTCATATTGGTGGAATGTCTTTGTTTCCTCTCCACTCGTCTTTGTCCACACAAGGTTTATGGCGGGTATTTAGTTTATCTCTTTCACTCTTAGCACATTTTTAAATGACTCAAATGCTTTTCAAGACAAACTGCCCTCCAGTGCAAGGAATCAAATTAAACCATTTTGAACGAAATAATTTTAGTTGAAATCGGTAAAACAAAACCTCTGTCAAAAATTCCACATAGTAAGTTACTCTACATGAAAAGCTGAACTCAAAAGCTGAACTCAACTCCCATAATAAGCATATCACATGCAAGGTTCCAAATTGTTGTTGTTTTCATTTCCTTCTCATTCAATGCGGAAGTGCAGATAGAACAGACTCTGCTTGAGCACAACAATTTTCTTTCTGGCACTCTCATGACTCCAAGCACTTGATCCATCACTCTTCTACTTGATTGATCTTTGTACCCAGGGCAACCTCTCTGGGCCTGCTGGTGGCAACTGGGTTTGTTGGGCCTATTGCATCAGGGAAGTTTCTTGAGATTGCACCTTAAAAAATCTGGTTTCACACTGGGGAAAGTGGTTTCATTGTTGGAACTGTTTACCTATTCTGTACCTGGCAAGACCAATGTTCAGGGCAAGTCCAATGCACGCAAAAGGTCTTGTCATGGGACATAGCAAGGGGTCTGTCACACTGTGGCCTTGCCATTTACATAAAAAGGGTATCTTAAGGCAAAAGAAGAATTATGAAAACTCAAATATTTCACCATGCAAAAATATAATCTTCAAAAAATCCTCTAAAAGAAACCATAATCCTTCGAGATATTATAACTCTATAACCAATCTCAAGTTCCAACACAAGCCAAAATATATCATCTTTCAAAAATCCTCTTATAAAAATAGAACTATTACCACCTAGGGGCCAAAATGCTTAAGCTACTATACTCTATAATGAATCTAAACACAATATCCTTGCCTTGGTAGGCAAGGCCAACAAAGATTACTGTGGGCAGCCTATCCCAAGAGGGTGCCATCAGCACATGCCGCAAGGGCAGGGGTCATTGGGCATGTTGGTTGGTGCTGGGAAGGAGTGTGGTTTGGATTGTTGATTAGGGTTAGGGTTTAGGGTTGATTTTTTGAATTGTTACAGAAGCCACAACCTTGATGATACCTATATGACACAAGAGGGGGCATTGTGAACAACATCGTGCAAGCCAGACGGCTTTGCATAATTGCTTCAGTATGTGGTGCCAATGTTTTACTTCCGACAAATTTTGTCAACCAAAGAATGGGAATGTTTTGGAATTTTATTTTTCTAGTGTAAATTGGATTGAATTTGTCAGTTTTTTGGAACATTTCCCCAAAATTTTTTATAACAAAAGTTTTAGAAAAAAACCTGAGTGAGATCAGGTGGCCAGGTTGTATGTTCTTTCCTCTCTTTTTTCTCCCCTTTTTTCTTTTGCCCTTTTCTGTGCTTCTCATGCTTTGAATCAAAGTCAAGTATATTTCTTCCTTTGTAAAATGGTAGCTGATAACATTCGTGTAGTCTCTATAGGTTTTTCTTCTCTAAAAATTGTAGGAGTTCTATAACAAGTTTCAGAAAAAAATTTGGGGGGGGGAGAGGGTGAATTAGGTTTGATTATCACTACCTAACCACAAGGAAAGAATTACTGTACCTATGATTCATGGTCAGCACAAAATAATTCCCAAAAGGTATTGCTGGAAAAAAACGAGAACGTTTTATTGATATTTTTTGAAAATGTTGAGAATGGAACTCTTTAACTTATGAAAAATTATTTATTGTCCCAACCATGGATTACTATTACAAGTAAATTCAAAGTGTATTTCCCATACTTATTCCTCAACTGAATTTCAACTTGTAATAGTAACCCAAGAGGAAATTTTAATTGGGATATTACAGATGCAAACTGATTTTCATCCCTTTTTTCTCTTGTTGAGAAATTTCTAATATTGTTTTTAAAAACTTTTATATGTTTTGCACATTTTTAAAAATCTTTCATGTCTGAAAGCTTCAATTGTATTGTTATATCCCTTCACCTTGTAATTGCACTACAATTTTTTCTTGATTTTCTTTTTTTCCAGTTCCAAATCACGTCACCTCAAAAATCAGAATAATTTGTCGCTTTGTGTATATATATGTGACTTTTATTTGACTGGCTTTTTTTTAACTTTTCAACTTTTAATGATTGGAAAATGAAAATGAAAATATTTTATTATAAAATAAATTTGTATGTCCTTTGTATCCAACAGGTTTTGATCTTAAATATATTTCAGCATCAAAATTAGTTAATAATGATTTGTTTTCATTGGCAATGAACATGCCAATTTAATGGCATCTTAATGTTCACCATGTAAATTTTTTGCTTTTCAAAAAGTATCAGTTACACATTTTAAAATCCCTAAAATTTACCTGACATGCTTCTCTCAATATTTAATAAGTAGTACTCTATGTTAATAAATAGTTATTAATTTTGCACTGATATGTTTGTCATTGTTCAAAAGTGGCCATCAGCTATTTTAAATTATAACTGAGGAGTGTTTTTTTTTTATTATTCTGGATTTCCTTCACAAATGACTATTTCTTTTTCAAAATTCACCATCAAATTATTTTCCTCTGTAGTACCAGAAACCTACCCACCAGATCCCAAACTCACTGGTTGTAACATGTTCTGTGTTAGTCCTAGTGTTGGAACTTGGGCAGTTATTATAAATAAATAAATTATAACCTCTGGTTCCAGTTTTTTGAAAAATTAAAAACCAAAGAACCTTCAGTTTTGGTTTTTTGAGAACTATGGTTATTTACCAGAATTGGATTTATGAAAATCATATATATATATGACACGACATATATATAGGGTTATATATCAGGTTATATATATATATATATATATATATATATATACTGATATATATATATATATATATATATATGTTGGCAATTTCTATTAACCACCCAACACTGGTTAGTAGTCAATAGATCTTTTTTGCACCTGAAAAGTTGGGGAGGACTATTTAATTTGAAAATATGCAAAATATGTAATTTTTTCTGTGATAATAATAATGTGTTCTTAACCACAGGATCTCATTCAAATCCCAATTTGTCATTCTCTTAATGATGTTGATAATTGGTACTCTAGTATGACAATTAAAACTAAAACAATTCAAAATTTTAAATTAATAAGAAATGGGTAAATTTGGGTCAGACTTATAGAGAGTTCAACACACTTTGCAGGCCTGCACTTTGAATGCCTGGAAATTATTAGAGAGTTTGACTGCAGAACTTGGAAAGGCAAGTTCTGCCAGATGATCAAAGTGCTATTAGAGAAGAGAGGAAAATCTAAACCCCCACATAAGTCCCCAACAATAAAAAATAAAATAAAAATAAATTGTGTTCTTTCTTTGCAGCAAAGATTCTTCCCATCAACAGATATTGTCGAGTAACAGAGAACATTAGAAACAAATTCTCACTTATTGCAGAGCAAGGTTTGCAGTAAGTTGCTAGCATCATGAGCTTGTGTGCCTCAGTCTGCATCCCGCAGATTAAGGGCAAGTCACATGAAAGGAGTTTGTGTGTTCTGCATATCATCTGACAAGCCAGTTGAATCACTGAGCTGCAGTTCAAATTGTACTTTTAAGAACTAGCTCTCATATTTTCTCATCCATATCTCCTGTTGTGGGCAGTAGTAGTAGTAGTAGTATTCCACTCATTTTGACACTTTTTTCTCCCCTTTGTAAAGACTTCCTCCAATTTCTCTAGTGTATCTAAACAGCACCTTGCAGAGTGCAAAATCCCACTGGCTTTTCAGAAATGGAAAGTTCTTTTCCTGTGGTCATTCTGTTTTCATAAAGCTTGGCATTGTTTTTTTCCTGTGATACCCAGTGGGTACCCACCAGGTATTATGGGGAAAAAAAATTAAAAACAAATTTATGCAAGGTCGTTCTTTACCCTCGGGAAAGCACACAGGTGAGGGAATTACCAAAAACCTTCAAGCTGCCTTATGTGGGCCCTTATTTCAGTAATGCTCTCACCCACATGCTGTACCTTTGAAAAAATAAACTTGATCAAAGTGTGAATTGATAAACATTAACTTGCTACTTAGTTTGTTTGTCCAAATAACTTGTTTCATTTGTGAATGAATATCTTGTTGAAGCACTGACTGACTTACTTCATCCAAATATGTTGTTTAAAAGTCTGAATGAATAACTTGCAGCTTGCTTACTTCATCCAAATAACTTGTTTAAAGTGTGAATATCTTGATGAATAACTTGCTTACTTGCTCCATCTCCACTGAGCACCATTGATTGGAAGCCTATTATGACTCAATTGTGAAGTGAATGAGTTGGGGGTTCATTGACAATTGAGTTGATATGGGGTTTCACCTTGGTAACCTATCCTATCCTTTTGTAGGTAGGTATGATAAAATAATATCACTACTAGGCAAGTAGATGCATGTAAATGGTTAATACCAACATTGTGTGGTTATTTAAACCATTTTTTTAAACCATTTTTTCCCAAGTCTTTCAAAATGCATAATTACCATACCCTATTATCACCCATTTTTGTTATTCTTAAAATTTTAATACCCTATCTAGTTTTGATTATTTCATATTTCAACTTTCAAGGTTCATGACAAAACCAATTTTCTCATGAACTAAGAACAATTGATTATATCTATTAGTTCATTAGTCTAAAGAACCATGCCATAATTTGCATTTCTTATTGGGTTTTTCAATTTAAAAAGGCTAAATTACTTTTTAACTAATGCATAAACAAAGTGAAAAGTTTTTCAATTAAAAATACAACATATAAAATGCCATAAGTTGTAATTTCTCATCATCAAATGCGTCATTTGGCAATGGATGATGTGCAATAACATCAAGCCAATTACAACTTTTAATACATGAGCTTCAAACAAACAAAATATGTAAGGCATAAAATTGAAAATAATTGTAAATTTTGGTATTAGAAACAAACTTTCCAAATGCAATTGGCTATCAAACCATATAATTGATTTGAAGTTTCAGAATTAGGTCCTTGCATTCAAGCTTTTCATCTTGCCCCATAAAACACATAACAAATTGATTTTGACAAAACTTAACAACTCAAAACAATGAAGCTCAATTACAAGATACAAACTCAATGTGGGATGATGACATCACATCCCCTATCTATTGCATAAATCAAGAATTGCTTCGTACTCAAAATCAACACCAAACATGTCTTCTAACTCTTCCATCCAATTTCCTTCAAGTGTAAGATTCACATCCACCATGTTTTTGTTTGAACATTTTGTTTGGACCTATGATCATTAATCTAGTTTTTGTTCACAAAATTAGCATCTCCAAATTGTTGGTTCTTACATCAACCAAAGTTTGTAAAATATGAACCATAGAAAAAATTATCTCATATTCAAAAACAACCTACACAAAATGCCATGTCAATGTTGGAAGTACCCAACTAAACACGAGATTGTGCTTGACAATTATAACATAAAACAATTGCTTCTCAATAAAGCAAGGTTTCTTCAAACATAATCATTTTACTTACAAATTTACATAAACAAAAAATTAAAAAATGCAAAATCAATTCAATACAGCTCAAACATGATCAATAATTATTTTGATTTGTAATCTTACTTAAGCACCGTGTCATATCACCGCCATGGGTTTAAGGATTTCAATTAGTTACAAGCATAAATGAAGAAAAGTGCAAAGGCTTGATTAAGTTTCAAATCAAATCACCGACCCCCAATGTCAATGTTGGAAGTACCAAACCATTGGTTTCTAGGGATATTGGAATCACATCATGGTTATAAATTAACTTTGATTTCTATGCTAAATAAATGAACACATCAGATGACCAACATGAATATTTACAAGTTGCAATCAAATAGAAGACCACCGAAATTGACATCTAACCTTATTCAAAAAGTATATCAAATCACTACACTATTTCCAAATCAAATGACCACCATTTTTTGGCATTTAAAAGGGATGTAATCATAAGGGATGTTGCAATTACAACTTGATTAATTAATTTTTCCCTTAATAAATGACCACATTAATGATCAACAAGAAGTATATCAATTTTTTAGAAGTTGCAATCAAACATTAGATAGCACAAGAATTGACATTTGACCTTCCTCAATACCACATCAAATTACCACATTGTTTTCAAGGATCCAGGTTGGAAACAAATTTTTAAAACATTTGCAAAGCTTGATTAAACTTCCAAATGAAATGACAATTGTGGCTTTTTTGGTTTTTAAAAAGGATGCAATCACAACTTTGTTATTTAACTTTGTGCATTGCCCTTAATAAATGAACACATCAAATGACTAGTATAAATGCTTCATCAAAATTTCACAAGTTACAATCAAACACTAGAAGGCAAAAACACACTAGGATGTCACAATTTTGATGGATTAGAATCCTTTTTCAATGTCTTTTTTTAGTGTAGTTGAAAACTAACTTAAAATATGAATATTTATGTGATATTGAAACTAACATTTTTTTCTATTTTCAATTTCATATCATGATGCTACAAGAAATATAAAAAATATCACAAAAGATTTTTTTGTAAATAATCATTTTTAAATGTTTAAAAGGGCTTTTTAAATAATTATAGTTTTTTGGATTTAGAAAAGTCCATAACATAATAAATTAAAATCACATTCCATTCATTCAATGGATCTTTAGTTTTTTAAACATGATTCATCTAGTATCCCAAAGTTTCAAACACATAAGATTAACATATTGTAATATAAAAATCCATATTCATGAGTTTTGCAAGTGTGACAAAAAGTGTGGGCAAAATTCAAAAGTCCATTACTTATTAGCTATTCACAATTTTGAGTTGATTTTTTCATTCTTGGAAGGTTGATTTTGATAGCTTTAAACAAGTGAGTCTTTTTTTCTATTATTTCAATAAATTTTACTTATTTTATTTTTGAATCTAATGAATACAAGAAAAACTACCATTGTGATGTCCATAAAAGGTCACTGTAGTGTGCAAACACCCTAGACCACCAAATTACTAAAACATTTATAACTTAAACTCCACATAAGATCATTACATCATTTCAAAAGTTCCATGTTGCAAACCAAATTCAAGAATTTTTTAAAGCTTGATTAAGCTTCCAATTTAAATGGCTTTTGAAATCTAACTTTCATTAATAAACAATACAAAGTACCAAAAGGTTTTTCAAAGGTGTTGCAACTCACATCTTCACAAATTTTGCGTGAATCCAATTTCAAATTAAATACATTGACAAAGTTGGAACAAATTGATGACTAACCTCATGATCAATCCAAGGGTTGAAAGAAAATAGAATTGTACCACCTAGTTTTCAACAACATGCCAAATTTCCATGGTTGAAGGCCTACATTGACCTAACACACCTTTGTCCAATTTTGACACCATTTGCCAAGTTTTTCCAACCATGTTATGTATTTATTGTGCCATATTGGAAAACTTTTAACATCGCATACCCAGAGCAATTGCTTTGGAAAGGCTCCACCACACCCAAGCCTTTATAATTGATTATATTTAGTCTTTAAAGTTGTGGTCAATGCCCTTAAATTAACACCCTCATCTTACACATTCTAAAATCTTCTTCTTCAAATCATACTTGTCCAATAAGGATTGAAGCTTCAATGTCAAATGTACTTGGCCACTTATCTTTATAGCCTTAAACAACACTATTCTAACATGTTTAGGTTTTCAATCAACGCCAATAAAATTCACAACAAATGCAAAGTCATCATAAACACCCTTTGACATTCAAAGATCCAAGGTTGCTATTATTAATAAACATTTTAACAAATCATGTAATGTACATATAGATTTTTGGTCTTTTCAACCAAATAATAAATCAAACAACACCTCATCCATGAACACTTTCCAAGAGGGACACAAACACAATTACAATTCCATTTGTTACAACCATATGTTTTCCAACATGCGAATTGATAAACAACTTTTGGTGATAAATAGAACTAGGTCTTGTAAAAATGTTTTTTGCTTTTTGTGATCCTTTTTGAAGGGATCTACAAAACCAAAAAATTCAAAAACCATGCTTGGACTTATTCCTAGCCTTTTTCTTTTGCAAGTCATCTTTTCAAAGGACCTTTTGTCAAATTATTAACTTTTTCACACAATTTGTCAGCAAGGTTAGTGTGTTTGACATTTACATATTTTTTCATTATAGTGATGCCATTAACTTTAAAATAAGTTATCAACCCCTTTTGACACATGGTTCTCTAAATTAGAATTGTAAAACTAAATGCATCACTATAACACACAATGCACCATGTGACTTCAACATTGAAAAGGTGTCCAAAACTATGTCATCATTATTATAAATCAAACAACAAAAAATTTCATTGGCATTAAATTTTTTTCCATCAATTTATTAATTTTTAAATGGCTCCCCAGAAATTTTAATTATATGTAGGTAGGTAGTTGGTGGGTCATAAAAGGTACATAGGTAAGTAAGTACCACCTACTCACCTAGGTGGTGGTAGGTAGTTATACATTTACTAACTTATGTTTTAACACTTGAAGAATTCATGTCCTATATATGTAATCATTTTTTAAACAACTAATGGCCCTAGTAAGTATTAATTCTAATTTTATGCAATTATCATCAAAACATGTATTAGAATGATGTTTCTAATTATAGGGTTTCACATTTGCTAATAATTATATATGTTATTGACAATCCTAACAAGTCCTCTACTTGCATGTATTAATGAATGTATTCATGATTAGGGTACCAAAAAGGGGTGACCTATTTTTAGAAAACTACAAATGACAACTTTGGATTTTTGTTTATCTTACATTATTATAATTGTAATGGATTCCTAAATATGTCAATAGATAAAATGATGTTTTTTAAAATCAATAAAAATATTTTAAAATAATTTGGATATTATGTAAATGTCATTTTGAGTCCTATAAATTAACTATATCAAATGTCTAAACTGCATTTATTTAAAAAAGAACCAAAAGTAATGCATAAAGTCATACAATTGATTATAATTTTTTTGTACAACAAAAACATGCCCCCTTTTATGAAAGTACATGTTCATTGAATGAACTTGATGAAAAACCAAATCATATTCAATGTTTTGAAATTTTGAAGGAAAGTTATTGCAAGGCAAAGGACTCCCTTTTTAAACCATTTGACAAAAAAATTATGTTCAATGGGTTCAAAATGTCTAGCTTTAGGTGGAGGTCACATGTGTAGGAAATAATTTTGCTAAAGGGTCTTAGCATGGTTGGGTGGACCAAAACTTGGCAAAAAAAAAAACTTGGCCCAAAGTCCATTTTACAAGCTTTATAATGTGCACAATGTTGACACATGATGACGATAGGATGATATCTATCCATTCCTAGCAACTTTTGCCCATATGTGATTTATACATTGTAAAGGCTAATGATTTATATAAGTTTACAAAATTTAAACTCAAAACACCTTTGTTTTTAAATGTTATGGACTTTTAAAACTAGGGTGTGCTTTTTCAACATGCAAAAGTCCATAATGTAATACCTTCAATTGATATGATGCAAAATTCTTTTACATTGTTTTTATTAATTGGTGTAAGCAAAATAAAGTGAACAATTTGATTACCTTGTCAAAATTAAAACAAGTAGATTTAAAATAACAGCAAAACTCATTATAGAATTATGGAACATTGAATTTTTCATTTCAATGATTAAAAATAATATATGTTTACATTAATGTGCATTGATTTTCATATTTTAAATTGTAAAAGTAGGTTTAAGTAGGTTATTCAAAATACAAGTAGCTTTTTCAAAATACAAGTAGCTTTTGACGTCTACTTTTCAATTTGGGCTTTTGGTTTCAAGTAGGTGTTAAGTAGGTTCTTACAAAAAAAAATAAAAATTTGATGACTTGTTAAAACATATGTTGATTTTCATTTCCTAACTTATCACATATCAGTTTCATTAACTTTTTTACCTTAAAAATAGGTTTGAACACATATTTTCAATTAGTTTCAAATGTACTTTTTATCTACTTTTGAAATTCATTTGCTTTTAATTTTTCTAGAATTAGATTTTTATAAACTTTACACAACAAATTAATGTTACTTGACACATATTTTCACTTAATATGATGTTATTTTATGGTAGTTATGTGAGTGGCGTAGGGTTGAAATGAAGATGTTTACTTTGTCTATCTACTTTATCTTGCTTGACCTTAATATATTTCCACCTTGAAACCAATTCCCTAAACAAGTTCTAGATCCATCATTGAACCAAATTAAAATCCATTAACCTAATTGCAATTGACGTTGCACCCTAGTTTTTCAATTTCAAAAGTCCATAGCTCTTGGGATCTTATGTTTTTTGCATTACAAACAATTGAACCATGTAAATATCAAAGTTTATTATTTGAAAATGAATCCTTATTAACCAAAATCCAACATATGTAATAAGATAGAACACTTGCAATCACACCCACTACAAAAACAAATACTCTTATTATGCCAAAATTGGTCCACCCTAACATGCCAACGCCCTAAAAGACATGTTTGGTTGTCCATTGGGGTCAAAACATAGTCAAAAGAACCACATTGAAGGGCATCGGATGTCAAATTTTGTCATAAAAAACTAGAGATCTATTTGATTTTTGCCATTTGAAACCATGGTAATCATGGCACATTATCCCTTTTTAACACATAAATGTCAAGGAACTCAAATTAAAAATCCATTTGCTTCAATTTTAGGTTTTGATTTAATCAAAGGCTTTTGAAAGTGAAAATTCCTATCATTAAAAAGAGACATTTTTACAAAAAACTTTCAAAGGACTCATATAATTAAAGTAAGTTGATGGTAAGGAATATGAGATGATAATAACATGTTAGACATATTAAAAAACATTCACAATTTCAAAAATGTGGAATTCTAAAACTTTGAAAATTCAAAGTATGTACATTTGAAAATTTAAAATTTGAAAAGTGTTTTACCACATTAAAATGGGTATTATGTACATAATGTATTGAAAAAAGTTGTATTTTATATTACATTAAATTCAACTTTTTAAAATAAATATTTTTTGGTATGATTTTAAATTATCATCATTTTTCAAAACAAAACATAGAATCCTGCAAGGAATCTATACATTTTTACAAATTAATGTTTATTAAAAAATGATTAAGATTTTTTTTGATTTATTGGGGCAATTCTAATCATTTATCATAACAAGTTGCAAAAAAATCATTCAAAAAATCATTTGCTTGATAAAGTTATTTTGGGGGAAAAGGACATGAAGCCCTAGTGTAAAGTAACATTTGTTGCTCCTTTAACTACATTTTGACCCATTGAAACTGGATTTGGGATTTTTTAAGGTTTTATGCATTTCTAGTTATAAACCAAAATGTTGATACACAATTATATATGAATGTGGAAATTTACCACCATCACATGAATTATTTAAATTAAACTATTCAATTTTTCTCATTTCAATTCTAGCAATGATGTTTCATTGGCATTGGTTTATGTAGGATGGGTATTTGGTGATTGTCACTATAAAAATTTTAGAATCATTCCAAATAATAATTTGTTATAGATCAAATCCCATTTCAAAATTGTTTCTTGTTGTTTGTTTTGCACCCTTTAATTGTTTTTGTTTGTTTGTATTTTGTTTTTTTACACCCTTTCAATGTTCTTTTTCTTTTGTCAATTTGTATCTTACTGTGAATTTATCTAATGAATCGAACTTTCGTTGGCATTTTGCCTACCAAATCAAGAATGAAAAAAAATATTAATGGAACAAAATGACATATAGTGAATTTTACAAAATTTTATCTTTTGAAAAGATAAAATTGATTACAACAAAATTATTATGACCAGACAAATGTTTTTAATCATTGTCATTGGTAGTGCGAAATAGCATGGAGCCCAAATTTGTTTCATGTAAATGTTATTTGCAAAGTGCAGCCCACAAAAGTCATGGAATTTTTAAAATTTTTTTGGAACCCCAACTATGAATAAGTTCTTAAAAAAATGTAACATTCTACACAATGTTTAAATTTGAACCAGTAACGAAAAACTACCTACTTATCAAGTTTGAATATGTCTAACTATCCCTTAACATTACCCCCCTATACTTAATTTTATGTCATCCTCAAAATCCTTGCTACATGAAAAAGAAGTAATACTATAAAAGTCACAATGTTTAGTCCTATTAAAGAACTTGCGTTGCATTCTATAACACATCAATCCCCACCTCTTATTCCTCATCAACTAACATACCTAATGTCGATTATGAATCAAGAATGTGTGATTCCCCCTATGATGGAACAACGACAAGTGTTGGTTGATGTTGGACCAATATCTAATCACTTTTATGAAATGGTGATCTATGAATTCACAAAACAATTTGATGGATTCAATTTGGGCGAGTTTGTGTGAATTGTTTCCCCTCCATTGAATAACTTACATGCTAATATCTAGATATGATAGAATTCAAGGGTTTATATTCAAAGGTTTAGGTTTACATCTATTGTAAGTTACGAGTGTAGGAATGGGTTCCAAATGAAGTTTATCAATTGAACATGTTAATGAATTCAATTCCATGTTAATTAACGTTCAACATGTTATTAATGAACTCAGTTTCATGTTAATCCTCCATAATAAGACCAAAACGAAAAATTATCCTCTTTCCAACATTAAGGCTAGGGGACTTTTGTATTTCCTAGTTTTCACCTTCACACAACAAAACAAGGAAATGTGGTTGACTACTTGAAGGGGCAACTTGAGCCCTCTCTAAATTCACATGTGTATTCAAAATCCAAGAAATGATTCAAGGTGCTACTACCACTACCTCCACCACAAACAAGACATAGTGGGGAGCATGTGCAAGTGTTACTCCCAAACCAAAAAAAGCTTTCAATTCATTTGGATCTGGTTGTTTACCACATTGACTTGAGGTTTTTGGTTTTCAATTTTCAAGTTTTAAATTCTAAATCTTTAAATTTTAAATTTTTTTGATTTTAGGTTTTAGGTTTTCAAGTTTTAGAAATTAACATCAGTTTTAGGTTTTATCTTTCACCTTTTTAGATTTTAATTTTTTAATTTTAGGTTTAATGATAGGTTTTTTTCCAGGTTTTTTCTGAATTAATAGGTTTTTGTATATAAAATTTAGGTTTAAGACAATACATATGACAATATTTATGTATCTAACATGTGTAAGGATTAAATATTTTATGGTAGGTCCCATTAATAGAAGCGAAATTCATGTTGTAAAGTTTTATAAACACATGATGATTTTTATATGGGTAGGTATCATTAATTGAAAGTTTTGCCAACAAACAATGAGCTTCACATGAATAGAACCTCAATAGTGTAAGCATAAAAGATCGAGTTTTAATTTGATTTACTAGCTTGATTATGATTCTAGTCAATTTATGTTGCAAGTCACAATGAACCAAAAAAATACATCATTGATAGAAAGCTTAAAAACTTCAAAACATAAAAAATTAAAACCTAAAAGATTAAAATTTACAAGCTAAAACTCTAAAATTTAAAACGTGAAAAATGAAAATTGAAAACCCAAAATGTAAAAAGGAGAAACTTAACCTAAACCCTAATGAGACACTAAAATGAAAAAAAATAAATCTTAAATTAAAACTAACGCACCCTTAAACTCCTTGGAAAATTCAAATGCGAATTCAAAATTAAAAACAATAGAAGAAAAAAAATTGGGGTACATTCCTTAGCTCGTAGCACTTCAGGGGTAAAAAAGGTGCGTTGGAACTTTGTGATGGGGACTAGGACAAATGACAAGTGGGTCAATTATTCATATGGACATACACAAATCAAACAACAAGTTGGTTAGTGCATAGTTGGAGCACTTTTGGTGCATGGATGAACCACGAGCATACACTGACTCACAAGACTCATCACAACCTAGGCTTGGGGGAAACTACCACCTTCCCCTTTATAATATTCTCTATGATTGGCCATGGGGGCTACATCCAAATGTCATTTTTCTTGAGATTCCCAAATCATGAATCCCAAAATTCCTAAAATTGGGACTCCCACCATTTTGGATGCCTATAACTTTTTGTGCAAACCTCCAATTGAGGTGAGGTCTGAAAATATTTGTAACCCTCATCAAGAACTTTCAAAAATATGTTGTCGGCCCCTTGAAAGCATGTAATTCAAGGCGATCCTAGACTTTTAGTGGTCAGGAATCAAATTGACATTTTGATTCCCGACCCTTTTTTTGGCCATAACTTGTGTTGTAAGTACTTAAATGGATTATATGAACTCATTTTAAACATCTATATTTCAAGAGCTTTTCAATGATATAAGGAACTCTTCAATACAATGAGTTTTGACCCTTCAAATCATTCTTTGACAATTCAAAAGACCCTAGAGACTCCAATTCCCAAAATGGGGAGTCCACTTGGGAATGTGTGGTCTCATTCCCTCACATTTTTTCGCACTCCTCGGAGTGTGGATGTGATTCCCAGGTTACATTCTTGGTCTTCACCTTTCCATGCCCTTGCCTTGGTCACAAACCCAAGGTTAAATTTGTGACAAAAACCTACAAACCTAAAACAATAACTTTAGAAAACTTAACCTAAACTGGAGAAGACTCTAAAATGAAAAATTTAAAATCTCAACCTAAAACCTACAAACTAAAACCAAAAAATCAAAAAAATTAAAACCCTTAAAACCCTTAAAACTAAACCTCCAAAAATAAAACATAAAACCTACCAACTAAAATAATAACTTTAAAAACTAAAACCTCAAAAACTAACATCACCATTTAACACAAAGGGGAAGGTGTAAATTAGGGTTTGGTGCTAGGTTTTAGGGTTTGGTGCTAGTGTTTAGGATCTATTGATCATTTTATTATTATCCATGACATTAGTTAGGTTGCTAGTTAATATACTATTTTTTCCTTGATAAATTTCATATATTTATTTGAGTAAATGAATAAATTCCACATTAATTCTCATTTCAATAAAATGTTTTTTTGTCAAATATCAAGTTGTGATTGAAAAAAAAATATATATTTCAAAATATTATCCTTGGTGCTTAGCAAAAGTCAATTTTTCAAATTATTTATTTGGCTAGCCCCTTTAAATCTTTAAAAAAATGTTGTGGGAAAAATTTGTGAATTTTTTTTCTTTTTCACAAAATTTCAAGGAATTTATGATAAAATATTCCTTTCAAATTTATTTTTCACATTTTGGTTAAATTGTCTACAAAAATATCATTAAAATGTTTTGTTCAATATTTTATTTTTCAAATGCCCTCTAGTTTTTGGTAAAATTATGATGCAATGGGTGGCACAAAAAAAAAAATAAGTAAAATAAGAAATATGCTAATTTCACTAATTAATTCTAAATTATTGCTTCATGACATCTCAATTAGCTTTTCAATTCATCTTGTTTTTTTTGTTTGAAGGAAACTCTTACGATAGTCCACCATCATTATTTGGGGAACGACTTCTCCTTATTCAAGTACAACATAAAACAATGGTGGGAGATATGAGAGATTGTGGGAAAACAAATTTTTGTACAGCTCTTTTTCAAATGTGTAACTCACAAGTTTTTTGTTTTTGTGTGATGGCAAAATTGAGGCATTTTTGCAATGTATCAACAAGGAATATGTTGAAGAATTACATTGCCAACAAAATAAAGTGAGATCATTCTTCCATCTTTGGGTGAAAGTATCCTTGGGTGGTATTACTAAGAACTACTTCAAGGAATGAAAAAGGAACAAAAAACATCCAAATCATTTTCCTGGGCCCTTTACTTTAAATATTTTCACAATTATAATTTTTTTTTTCTCAAGTTTATCAATTGCATGCACTAATATATGGCTTGAAGTTTATTTTGGAATTATTATTTTTTGAAATTGTTAAAAATTTGTATTCTTAATTAAAATGGCCCCTTCATAAATTGATAACTTTAACTTTGGAAATTCATAACTAAATTATACTTATTCAATTAATTTCTTAATAAAAACCTAAAAATAAAATGATTTCCAAATTACCTTTTTTTTTAAATTCCAAAAACAATTTTTGAATTATGTTCCAAATTTTTGTTCTTAACTAAAAAGTTTAAGGAAAGGAACTATCGTTACATTCCTGAAACTTTTTCTAAATGCAATGATTAGAAATATCAAAATACACAATATTCCTAATATGATTGAAATTTCAAATTCTATGGAACCTAAATAATGTATTCATTAAAAAAAATTATGAAGATATTTATTTAAATGTCTCCTATGATTTTTCAAAATTTGATGGGTTTAAAAAATCTAGGTGTGACAGTTCCTAGTGGTACCACCCAAGGAAACTCTTACCCCTTTATGAATTTGTTAAAATGTAGTGTAACAAATTTTGTGAACAACTTTAAAAAATTTCTTGTTTTTTTGTAGCAAGCTCTACAAACTTGTTAATTCTATGACTTCTCCACAAATTTTGTGAACATAGTTTATGGCTTGTGGTTTACAAAAGATAACACAGTAAAGAATGTTCAATTACATGATTTCAATTGACTCTCTAGATCTACGTTCATACCTGATTTGTTTGTTGCATAAGATTTTTATTCTCAAGTTCATTACGAATTAGGGTTTACAATTTCATTGTTGATTATTTTCATATCTTTTTGGTGGCAAATTGGGCGACCATTCGATCTCTCTCACAACATTTGGAGATGAAGGGATAATAAAGTGACCGTTCAATTTTTTCTAACTTCATCTAAGGGCAAAAGGAAAATCAAGCGGCCACCTTAGTCAAATTTTTTTTCTTTCATTATGGCAAATAATGAGAATCAAACGGCTCCCCGGTTCCTTTTCGCCCCATGTGGTGAGGAGTGGAAATTGGGCGGCCGCCCAATTTTCTATCAATTCTCATTGTGAGGAAGGAGAATCAAGCAGCCATCTAATTTTCCTTCCTCCCAATGGTGGATATTGAATCAAGAGTTATGACATTTAATTGCTTCCATGTTTGGGGTGGAAATTTGATTTGGATTTTTCTTTTGCACAATTTTATTTTGATTAAAGGAAAATGACGCACTCCCAACTCCTCAAAGGGCTCAAATGTGAGCCCAAGTAGAAAGCAACGGAAGAAGGAGGAGTCGGAGCACGCTCCTTAGCTCACAACACTTTGAGGGGTAGAGGGGCGTGTTGGAGCTCCGGGATGGGATTAGGAAGAGTTGACAAGCTTCACTCATTCACACGGGCCTGCACATAACCCACACAAAGTGGTTAGTGCATAGTTGGAGCACCCTTGGTTTTAGGACGAGCCATAGGCAACACGGACACACAAGATTCACCACGGCCCGGACTTGGGGGAAGTCACCACCTTCCCCCTTATAGTATACTATGCAGCTCTTCACGGAGGCTACATCCAAATGGCTCTTTCTTGGGACTCCCGAGTGGGAGTCCCGAAATTTTGCCAATTGGGATTCTCGCGACTTCGGAACCCCATAACTTTGCAAGCAGACCTCCGATTGAAGTGCAGTCTAAAGTAAAGTTGTAGCTCTCGTTGACAGCTTTCCAACGATATGTGGCACCCCCCCCTGCAACTAAGTAAATCGAGTCGATTCCCGACTTTTTGTGGTCGGAAGTCAAACTGGCAATTTGACTCCCGGCCCTTCTTTTGGCCATAACTTGTGTTTCAGATGTCTGAATGAATAATGCGAGACTATTTTAGACATCTAAGTTTCAAGAGCTTTCCAATGATATAAAGAACGTCACAAGACATTGAATTTGACCCCTACAATCGTTCTCTGAAGTTTTGGGAGTCCATCGGGACTCCATCTCCCAAAGTGGGAGTTGCCTTGGGAGTGTGAGTGTTCACTCCCTCACACTCCCTCACACTTTCTTACACTCCCGGAAGTATGTGATGTGACTCCCGGGCTTCCTCTTGGCTCAACTCCCGGACTTCCTTTTGCCTTAACTCCCGGGCTTCCTCTTGGCTCACACCCTTGCAAGCCCTTTGCCTTGGTTACGAGCCCAAGGTTAGGGTTGCGACAGGAAATAAGGATTGAGGAGGTTTTTATTTGAATGAATTAACTCAATTATGGTTCAATGTGTTGTTATGATGGGTGATGAACTTTTCAAGGTCAAAAATCGAATTAATCTGTAGTATTCGACGAATCAGGTTGAAAGGATTTATATTGGTCATGGGCAATGTATAAGGTTAGGTTTCACCATCATACAAGGTGCCATGGGTGTTGAAAATTGCATTGTTGTTGTCACTGAGTTTATTCTCGAATGATTTCAAAAACATATTTCATTTTTTCCAAATCCTTCAGTACTAGAATTCTTAGATTTTCAAATGGTCCAAGTTGATTGATTAGTCTTTCTTTACTAATGAACAAGTACATTTTGACTAAAGGTTAGGGGCTTGAATGACATGTGTATCTTTTGACCAATCAACATGGTTGACCTAACCTATTTGACTATTTGTTAGCTTGGATATCTAATCAAATTGGACAAAAAATTGACAACGTTGGTCAAAATGGCCAATGCCATTTAATCAAATGCACTAGTAGAAAATGGCCATTTTACAATTGGTCCTTGTGATTAATTTTTAATTGCAAGTGACATTTGCAACTAAAATTTTAATAGTTGCATTGGACAGGTTGCATTGACATTAATCACAAACAAACAAATTTTGAATGAAAAAAATAATTAGTGAAATACACCTTCATCCTTTGATTAGTCATATATGTATTGTCGCTTGCAACTATGATGCGACTTTTTTGTTGAACAATGGGAACAAGTTATGTGTTGCCACATGTCCCAACTTTTAATAATTAATTTTTTAAATTATAATTTTGAAATAATCTAAGATGTTTAATTTTTATGTTTAGATGGTTTAGATTGTGACATGTGGTGCAATAGATATTTGCCACATGGCATATTAATTGAATTTGTCCAAATTAACTTTAAATCAATATTTAAGTATGTAGGTTGAATTAAACACCTACCTACCTATATACCTACCTACCATCTAAGCTAACTGCCTATCTAAATAGGACCTATTACCTACCTGAGCCAAATACCTACTTACATAAATAGGTAGGTAGAAAAATAAGTAGGTAAGTTAGGGAAGTAGGTAGTTAGGTGTAAGTACATGAATATTTTTATTTTATTTTGGGTTAAGTCATTTTAATTGGCTCATCCCACATGCCCATGTTTTAAAATATGAAAATGTAAAGACAAAACACCTTGTTTATATACTTGTCGAGATGAAAATGAAAGCCAAAACATATGGGATAATTTTTTTAGTTACAAGTCGTTTGCAACTAAACATTTTTAGTTACAAACTACTAATAAATAATAAGTTTATTCCATATGTTTTAGTTTCAATTCTCATTTTCAAAAATATATAAGTAAGTAGGTAAGTGACAATTAACTAGCTAACTAATCAACTAATTAATAAATAAAATTGCTAATTATGTAATGAATAAAATATAGAGAAATAGATTAATAAATTTCCTAATTAACAAATTAACAACTAAACTAGAAACTAACTAATTATTTACAGTAATAATCATCAATATATTATGATTACTGAATTAATTATATTATTATTTAATATTACTTAATTTATTAGCTAGATAAATAATAATAATATTTCATTTTAACTATATATTAATTATAATGATCTATCAACCAACTTAATTAACTAGTAATTGGCTATATTCAAATAATTAGCTAATTATTATTAATTAATTAATTAATTATATCATACCAAATAAATTAATATAATAACTGAAATATCCAGTAATTAATAATTATAAATTATAATAATTGAATACTAGTTTCTTTAATATAATAATATAATTAAAACCTACCTTAAGCTAACTATTTTATTATAATTATTTTCATTAGTATTTTCATTTTTATAGTTCATAATAAATATAAATGTAAATATTTAATAGTACCAACAACATTAATTCAATTATTATTATAGATAGTTGGTAGCCATGTTAACTATTTTATTTTCATTATTCATATTATTATTTCACTCATTATAACTATTTATGAACTATTACAATAAATATTTTATATTTTTAAGAATTTTTTTCCTGCAAAAATAATTTCTGCAATTGTATAATAATTTATTATATTTCCATTTTAACTACTACGTAATTGTTATAAAATAATAAAACTGAAAATAAAAATTATTTATTAGTAATTGATTATAATAATTGACTAATTAATAATTAATAAATATTAATTAATAATTTCAAATATAAAAACTTAAAACTATATATTAATATTTCTTGGTAATTATTATAATATAATAATATTTCATAATTGATTACTTATAGTAATAATGTAATCTGTAGTTAGACTAGGTTAACTATTTTTTATTATTATTATTATTATTATATATTATTATGTCACTGGTTAAAGCTTTATGATTTATTATAATTTCTTACTTTTAATAAATAAATAATTAATTCTTAATAAATACATTAGTCATTTGAAAAAAATTAATAATATAATAATAATACATTAGAATTTTAGTAATTGTTTCAGTAATTATATGATTATTTTTCCTATCATTCTGATATCATCGTCATCATTATGATCATTATCTAATAAAATATTAGTATTTTAAAAAATTTAATGAAAGATAATATTGAAAAGTAGGGTTTTATTACATGTAATTAATATCAATATATAATATAATATTTATATAAATAATAATAAATTTCCTTTGTAATAATTTTTAAAAGTATAATATGATGGTTTTGATAAACTTGTAATATGTGCACAATATATTTAATAAATATCTTACATAAAACTTTAATATACTCAAATATATACTAATTAGTGTAATCATATTATTGAGGCCAATTATGCTAATAATAATACTTGAATACACATGTAATATGGTTGTTCATATAAATTCGAAATATACATCTATAAATTTTAATACCTTCAATTATATTCTTTAGAATTCATAAAATATACCTTTGTATATTCATAGAATTGCAACTAAATTAGTCACATTTGCAACTAATGGGACATAAATTGTTTTTCTTGGATGAAAACCAAACTAAATGTTGTTCACATGGAAGGATGAACACCAAAATAGGTGCAAACTAGTTGCAATGTAATCACAAGTATGACCAACATAAGAAGTAGTTCCAAAAATGTCCAAATGTAGTTGTAAATAACTAATAGTTGCATGTAATTGCAAATAGAGTGGTTACATTTTGGTCAATTTTTACTAATGATGGAATATCTAGTCAAGTTGGAAAGAAACACATGACACATTTAATCAAAATGGTCAATGGAGTTTTTGTCAAGTAAGACATTTGGTCAATATGGCCAATGTTATTATTACACACCTACCTACCTACCCACCTACTTATTAATTATTACCTACATAATTACCTTTCTACGTACCCACCCACCCATGTACTAATTAATTACCTACTACAACTTACCTAACCACCTGCCCATTTATGTACTTCATAGTCTTGTAGTGATGTGTCAAAATAAACATGTGAAATAAAAATTCTAACAAAAATTGAACACCTTTTGATGGTGTGGTCCATCGGTTAAGGACTTGGTTATCATTGGCGAGGTCAAAGGCTCAATTTTTAATAGTTGTAACCTATGTACATGTTTAAATGGCTAAATTAGGTAGGTTAGGTTAAGTTAAATAAGCTTATACTAGGTTAAGTGAAGTAGGTAGGGTAAGATACATTAGGCTAGGCTACCACCTACCTACCTACATTTTTATGATTTACCTACCTATTTGCCTACCAATTTTTTTTTTGATAATGTATATATTTTTAAAATTTAAATTATTTGACCAGTCAAATGATCCACTATTCACTAGTCAAAATGACTAGTGAAATGGTATTTACTCTACTAATTAAAAATACCACCTTAATCACATTAGACATATTAAAATTGACTTGTCCAAAAGGACAAGGGGTCCTTTTGGCTCTTCTCTGAATATGGTTTTTTGACCAGAATTTTCAGTTTGAAAAACCAAAAATTCTAGTAGTGCTTGTGGGAGAGTTGTTGGAAATAATGTGGGATTGGATAATGTTTGGCTATTCAAAGATGTGTCATTAGTTGGCGGTGGATAGTCAACATGTCATGTGAATGATGTCATGGTTGTTCAATGTGAGGAAAGATCTACAAATGTAACGCCTATCAAGGATTCTTGGGATGTAGGTTTAGAGGAATTTGCTAGAATTTCTAAAGCTATTAAAGGAGATGGTCTATTAAAAATTAAAACAACAGATGAAAAAATTCCTAAGAGCTTTAATTTTGTTCCTAATATGAAAAGAATGTAATGGCATGGGAAAAAGTGTCAATTGTTGAATGTTGTTGGAGAGATGATTACTAAAGAGATGATAATGGCATGTGACCTTAAGGAACTTGTTTTAGACAAGAATCTTGGTGAGACTAATGTTGGGGTCTCAATTTTGAACTATCCAAATGATAGATCACAAATAATGTCAATTTGGAGATGGATTTATCACAAATAGTTCTTGATGGTCATTGCTTACAACATATGATGAACATCATGTATCAAAAAATGATGATGAAAAGTTGTAGGTGTAAAGAAAAAAATGTACACATTTGTGAAGAGAAAGTGGAAGGAATAAAACGGTGAGGCTTATATTTTAAAAATTGACGAACTTCTGAATCATGAGTCCATTTGTAATGTGAGTTTAAATAGTTATTGTTTTTAAAATTGTTGTCAACATTTTCTTAGTGAGAAAATGTCAATTATGCGAGAAGAGTTTTAGTTGTTTAGAGACAAAAGATCATATATTTTGAATGTTCCAAGGAGATTACACCAAAGAACTAGAATAAAGAAGTGGAAGCTTGTTACAATACAAAATGTTGATATTTGTGAAACAACATGGTACAAAATTGTTGGTATTTCATAATCTACATACTTGTCCTATAAACAAGATAAAAAATGTGGGATAAAATAAAGGCCACATGGAAATGCTAAAGTGAAAAAGTAATGGGTTGTAACTAGGTAGGCCAAAAGTAATGTTCAATCACTAATTATCAAGTGTGTTGATGTAATGCCACATTAAATGAAAGGAATTGAAACTGGTAGACATTTGATGTTTGGCTTTTAATTCCTGATAGGTGGAAAAATATTTGAAAAAAGAACAATCAGGGTGTTTGCACACTATGGTAACCTTATATGGACATTACAATAGTAATTTTTCTTATATTTCTTAAATACAAGAAAATAAACTATATAAAATTCATTGAAATAATAAAAAAAGGGATTCACTTATCTAAATCTATCATAATCAACCTTTCGAAAATGAAAAATTCAAATCAAAATTATGGATATCCAATAAGTAATAGACTTTTCAATTTTGAACACATTTTTTCTCACACTTGTAAAATTCATGGATATGGACTTTTATTTCATAATGTGTTAATCATATGTGTTTGAAACTTTGGAATTTTTTATGAAGTATGTTTTTAAAATTAAAGATCCATTGAATGAATAAAATGTGATTTTAATTTATTACGTTATGGACTTTTCAAAATCCCAAAAATAATAATTATTTAAAAAACTTTTTTAAGCATTTAAAAATAATTATAAAAAGAAAATTTATGATATTTTATATATGTCTTATACCATCATGACTTGAAATTGGAAATGGAAAAAAATGTTACTTTTAATTGCTATCATTCAAATATCCATATTTTAAGCTAGTTTACAACTACACTAGAAAAGGATTTTGAAAAGGGATTTTAATCCACCAAAATTGTGATACCTTAGTCTATTTTCACCCATGATGTGAAGATGTGTTTTGTTTATAAAATGATTTGTGTTTGATTGTTGTCCTTTGTTGAAAGTTTTGTAGATATGTATTTCTTGAAATTTTGTTGTTATTATTTCTACATATGTTATGGCCAAAATTAATAATGAACTAAATACTGATGAGGTATCTCAATCTACAATGAACCAATTGAAGAAAAAATTCCATATCAATGTTGATGTGCGGAAAAAAGGTTCAACATTTGTGAAATGCATTATATACGAGTCTTTGAAAGACTTGATATCCAAAGCTGGAAAAAATAGTGTTAATGTAAAGGAGCATGAATTGAAATTGAAAAGGCATAATAAGCATGAAGAGTCATGTAAATGCCTTTACCATAGTTGGAAAGCAAAATCCATCCAATTGAAGGAGGAGTTTTTGTGTATCATTCACAATAAGATGGATCATTTAAAGATTACACTACCAAAGTTGCAAGTGAAAAACAAAATGTTGTTGCGTTAAGTCAATTGCCAATAACACTAATTGGAATGATTGCTCATGGGCATGATGATGAGGCATTTGTTTAATATTCAAATGAGTTGAGGCCTAATTTCAAAATTGGATCTTTTTTGCAACTACTATGAACTTTGGAAAAGGAACCTAGTATTTGTGAGTTGCAAAGGTTGTTTGATCATGAGCTACAAAATGAATTCTTTGAATAGCTTATGTGAAGGAGTTCTTGGTGTTTGAAGGCATTGAAAGCATAAGAACAAGTGGTTGGTGCAAAACCATTCCCTAAAAAATTGTTGCTACAGATGGATAATTGTGTGAAGGATAATAAGAATTGACAATTGCTTGTTTTTTATCATTATCAATAGCAAAGGAGGTCTTTGAAAAGGTACAATTGGAATTTCTTGTCATCAATCATGCACACAAAGACATTGATGGAAGTTTTGGCTATTTGTCAAAAAAATTGAGAGAATAAAATAATTATGTGTTAGCAGACTTAATGAAAACGTTTATGGTTTCATAAAAATGGCCATTCATTCCCCAATTAATTCAAGAAATCCCAAATTTCAAATCTTGGGTTTCAAATTACTTGAAACATGGACATGAGTTATTAGTTGGACACACAAACATGCATATTTTTAAGTTGTTTATGGATTCCTATGGGTGGCCAATGATACAATACAAGGTGTCTCTAACAGATTCAATGTGGAATCCCAAGGAAAGCCTTGCAATTCAATTGTGGAAGTCTATCGATCAAGGTCACCCTAAGCGAATTCCAAAACCCATTCCTTTTTATCCTATTTGGAAGAATGATGCCTCAAAGTCAAAAGAGAAAGAAAATTTCATCAATAGTTGAATTTCGAAGTACTTCAAGTTTTCATAACAACACAATTTGGGTTTTGCAGCTTGCATTTACAACTACATACTAATCAAGAAGGACATATGGAACTAGTGATTAGTGAATTGCTAAACCCATGTCCTTTCACCCACTTAATCACAAAGGACATTTAGTTGCAAAACCTAGTCATTTTAACGATTAGGATTAAATTTTTTTTTATAATAATGAAAATTCCATGTCATCATTAACCTTGGTATGATGTGTAAAGTGTATGTCATCTCAACTTAGTCATTTTATTCAATTAAATGTTACAAAAGATGCCTTGATGGATGAATGACATGTGTCAAAAATTTATAAACATGTTATGAGTCATTGCACATGACCAAAATCAACCTAATTTAATCCATGTAGCTAGCATAACCAAAAGTCAACCTAGCTTAACCTAATTAAACTAGGGAACTTAACTTAGTTTGCATAGCCAAAAATCAATCTAATTTAAAACCTAACTATGGTAGCTACTTAATTATAGGCATATATATGTTAGGTAACCTAGGTTACCTAACCTAAGCTAGGTGGCCTAGATTTTAAAAAAACATTAGACTTTTAGCCTAAGAAACCTAAATTAAGCTACTTAAGCCAAGTGGCATAAGTATAAAGGTTGTACGAATGAGGATATGAACCCTTCACCTTCACTTTAGAATTCAAGTATTCATCCATTGCACTACCACATTTTTTTTGCATTAATTAAGTTCAACACAAAGTTATAAAACTCAAAATTTTTAGCCTTGAATTAACCTTGGCCACCCTAAGTTGACCTATATCAACCTACCTACTACCTACCAATTTAGCTTAGACTTAAACCTCCCTAGATTGACTTAAGATGAATTAGTTTGTCAAGATATACTACTTACTAACCCAACCTAGGTTAACCTAAGCATTTTTAGGCTAAAAAAAAACTAACCTAGGATAATGATGATGCATATAGTTGCACAAATTTGAGGTGGTTACAAACTTGATAAAATATCTTGTAATGAAGTTACTTAGGTTGACTTGGCAAAAGACCTAAAGGTAAAAACCCAAATGAACCTATCTAGGTTAACATATTAATAGGGTACTAACCTATTCTAAGTATATTTAAGCATACTAGATATAGTAAATTTCTTATGTTTAAATAAGTAACTTACAAGGTAGCCTATATTATGAAGTAGGTTTTTATTAAATAGCCTGCATACATAGGTTAATTTAATAGGTATGTTAACCTAAATTAGTGTGTAAAATAGTTCAAAAGTTAAGGAGTTATGTGTCACCTTTTTCAAACCAATTATTAATATTGTAGTCATAATTATAAATTAACAATTTAGATTGTTTAGTACACCTACACATGCATGTGAATTCATGATTTCAAAAACCTCATTGCAACACAAAAAAATTATGGCATGCCATGAAAATTTGTGACACCTTGTTGCCAAATGGCATGCCATGTAATCATCACATGGAACAAAGGACAACAATATTTTCAACTAATTAATAAATGAGATTAATCCATCAAGTTAATGACATGAATCATGATGTTGACAAATAAGACCACATCATCTTGTTGCCATATAGCATGCCATGTCATCATCATGGGAGATTGAGTAATAAAGGTAGTAGTTGTAAAGGTGAATGGTGCTTGCAAGTAACTAACTAATGAATAAAAATTGAAAAATAATATGATAATTTACCCAAAAAATCAAGAAGTTGTCACATTGACTATAGTTGCAAAACCATGATGCGATGTGGCATGTTGATGTCTTTTGCCATTACTTAATGATTGTTATGACTAAAAAATTATAAATGGAATTGAAAAAAACAATAGCCATGTTTGTGTTTGATTCAAAAGACAAGATTTGTTGTAGTGAAGGTAAAGTTTTGGAACTTGCATCTTAATGCAAAGAACTACATTGAAGGATTAGACATCATCTCCAACATAATGGTTGACCAGTAAATGCCTCATTTTATCCAAAGTAGTGTATGAGTCATCATGTTGACTAATAGTCAAATATTTCATCACAACACCAAAACACGCCTTTTATAACTAATCCTACTCGATTATAGTCAATTTTTAAGTCATTTATGCCATTTTCTATTCATTTTTCCCATTGTAATTGAATAGGAAAAATCATAAAAAACATGTTTTAGCATTGTTGGAGTGCCACATCATCATTTTGTGAAAAATCATTATTTTAATCACAAAAGTTAAGGTATTTTTAATTAACTAATTTAAATTTATTTAAAGCATATTATTACAATTTCAAAAATACTAATATATTTATCCAAAAAAACCCATTAGTCACCATACTAACTATAGTCATAAAATATGACATCACATGACATTTTAATGGCCTTTACAACTACATAGTGATTTTTGTGATTAAGTGGTTATAATTGTAGTCAAAAAGGATAATAATCATTTTTTTTACTTATCAAAAAACCCATAATGTGTTGTTGTGTTTGGAAGTTGAATATTTTGAGAAATGAAGTGTATGCAAAAGCCATGCAACCTTATATTGGGAGGGTATTTTTAAATGCTTGCCAAAACCAATTCCTTAGCAAAGTCTTATATTGTTAAAAGGCTTTTGGCCAACTAGCAATTGGAAAGCTAATCATATGAGATTTTCTCTTCCATCTCCTCTTATCCTTGAATGATTTGGAAGATTTAGTTGTCCTACCATATTGTGGGCCTAAAAATATGAAGTTGTCCTTGTGTACAACAACTTACATTCCTTTTAGATATTTACATGAAAGGGATTTTATTCTTGCACATCCATGTGAACCTGAAATGTACCCAGTATGGATGGGAAGAACGCATAGTGATGAGGTGGAGGATGGGAATGATGAGCATTATCTGATGATGCATGTTCAATGGTGGGTGCCTTTTAAAAAAGGAACATGTAACGATGCATAGTTGTATCGAGATTGTTGGCAAGGAAGGTGGAAATGCAACTTAGCAAACCCTATGTCTGGACATTGATTCTACTACATTTTCATTTCTTGTTAGGAAAAATACAACTATGAATAACATCATAATGATTAGTGATGTGCATGGGAATCGGGCTGAGCAAACATTGATGTTGCAAATGAAACTAACCACATGTAATTAAATGTTCATATCATTATGATGATTAATTAATTTATTTATTTTAATAATTTGGTATGCAAGCTTGTGGAATATGCTAATTAGTAGATTTTAAAGGACACTTGTCGATGATTGTTTTTAGTAAAATAACCTTTTTTTTTTACAAACTTTGTGTTGAAATATATGTTGTTCTTAAGTTAATAATAGATGATTTTTAATAATTTTTAATAAATAATAGTAGCATTTGATGGCCACCCAAATTAATTATGTAATAATTACATATTAAGTTACAATATTATTAAAAATTAAAGTTTAATAATGATAATTTAGTTACATGTTTCAATCTCTTTGAAGAAATATTATTATAACATTAGCATCTAGTGACCATTTGATGCTTCAAATGTAATATTTTGATGACTTACATACCATATTTTGATGACTCCCTTGTAATATTAACATCTAGTGGCCACTAGATGCTCCAAATGTTATAATTGATGACTCAAGTATCATTTACCTTCAAAACTAAGTTAGGCATTTTGATGAAATATTGTGTAAGATATTGGTAATTTTTGTTAAATTTTGTTTATCAGCATTCAATTTTAGAATAATTTACCTCAAAATGAAGAAAAAAATAGCAATTTTGTGTCAATTGTATGAAAATTCAATCATTTTGGACCACCAAACAAGTTAAGTCCAAAAATAACACAAAAGGTCCCAAAACTTTAGTTAAATATCTGCCAAAAAATTGTTTGGTCTTCACTACTACAACACCAAATGCAAATTAATTAAGCAATTTAATATTCATTTAATGATTTGAACGTGGTTTCAACCTCTAATGAAAAATGGATCAAACATTGCTTGTGAATGAAATCTTACACCTTAACAATGGATGAAACCACATAGTTTACCACACACATGTTTCATGAGCCATCACTTTTTGTGTGAGAAAAATCGCGGTCTGGTGTAGTGACTCCATGGATGTACCAGCCATAGATGCTTGTGATCACCAGGAAAGAAGGTGAATTATTCTCTCGCAATCAGGATTGATGGAAAGATTTCATCCATACAGGAATGCATCAACTGGTGAACTCTACACTCAGCTTAAGTAAGCAAAGTTCCAATCAAACCACACAAATACCAACCCAGCAGAAGCCTCTAATCACTGTGCTCTGTTTGCAAATCGACATGAAGCACATGCTTGCAATTCATCGAGGCTTGTCCATGTCATCCAAAGCTTCCATATCTCATGCAGCATAAAGGAGGAAGTTCTTGCAATAGGCTAAAAGAGATGGCAGGAGTGGGCCGGTAGTAATCTCCTTTTGTGTGAAGCTCACACTCCAATATGGAATCAGGTGCTTTGTAAAACATTCAGAGAAATGTACATGTAAAACAGAGGCAAGTCTTCTTGGTTGTAATTTACCTCCACAATAGGGACGGTATATTTCATTTCAAGGAGGGTTCTTTTGCTTTGTGAAGCTCTCACTGTTTACAAGGCAGAGTTCATAAAGTTCACCTGTTGGGATCTCCCTGCTGTTATGTCCATTCTTCTGTAGATTGTGCACTCTAACTTGCCAACTTGCATCTGTAACCGGATCTTGGAGTGGACTTTGCTTCCTCTCAGGGCCAGTAAAGTGTGCAAAAATGAGAGATGTATGATTTCCTTTCCCTGCTTGCATGACAAGACATTTTCATGGATGTGCTCCAGAATGGGGTGTTCTATATCAAGCTTTGGGGTGGCTCCAAATAAGCAAACATTATGTTTGCTTCCAATTTTCCAGATCTCGAGTAGAGAACTTTGAAATCCAATTCAACCAAGTATCTTGAGATTCTTCAATAGTTGTGCAAATACCACATGGTTTGTACTTGGGTGTTGGATTTGTGGCCAATTCTATGTCAAATTAACATCTTTCAAAATCCCCTTCTCCGCCTCTCTATTCCACAGCAAATGGCACACAAGAAACTAAATCTGACTTCAATCATGGTTCCCAATGTGGTTGATTCAAAGTCAAAACCTTTGATGTGTTGCAGATGTAGAGCCTTCACCTCGGTGAACAGGTGCATATCCAAAAGAGCATGTGTTTGCCAACATTCAAAGAGCAAAAAGTTTGATGACCCAATTGAAGTTTGAAGTTCCCTTGGATAGATTTGAGCAAGATTACAAACATGTAGGAATCAAGTAGGACATCCTGGGTCTCTCTTTTTGCAACCTCAGCCTCTAGAGATCATCCAAGAAGGCAGGTTTCTTAAGGAAATTCAACAATTCATAAATTGCAGTAAAACAAAGTTAATATGGGTGATAACCATAAACCCAAATTCTGCAAAATGGAATACGTCTAGATGGGTATTTATATTCTGAGAAGAAACCACCTCTTGCTGTTCCCAGGGATGGAAGCAATCAGGTTGGAAAAAATAAAGTGAAAACTCAACACATTAGCCTAATGTAGATGCCTTCTTGTTAAAGTCCTTTGCAAGACCCATGTTGCCAATTCAATCCATACTCCTAATTGTCGACATCTGCTGAAATGTGTGAGAATGTTGGCAGTAAATTTGAGTTGTGGTTCAAAAACCTGAGCTTTGATGGAAGTATTTGCAAAATTAGCAGAATCAACATCATGTTTCATTTGGGGTGTAGGAGAAACAAAAAAATTCATTTGTTGTTAAGGGACTAGCAAATCTAGCAGCTAAAAAAGCTACTTACAGTCCACTCAATGTAAGTAACAAACTTGAATCCCCATCCCCCAAAGGCCCATATCATTTAGGTCCAGGTGGGGATAGCAATCTGAATATATGTTGGGTAAGGGTAAATATAACTTTCAAAAAGGTTATCAGCCAGCTAAAGGCTTTTAAGCTTTGAAAATTACATAGGGTTGCAAAATTATCAATCTGGGTAATTATCAATTGAGGTCCATGACCAATAAATTCATCGCATAAAGATAAGGGCTAATTTTGGCCTATGTTTGCCTTTCAGGTATAATTGGGTAAATTAGTGTAAATAAAAAAATTACATAGTGCACAAGGAGACAAGTGATCTTGAAAGACAAATTAGTTTTGCAATTAGCATTTCAAACATATGATAAGAGTATGTCAAGGTAAATAGTGGGATGATCAGAAATAAAGTGCCAAGAGAAAATAGATTCATTAGCTAATTTAACCATGCAACAATTATTTTTATCTTGTGATGTAGCTGAGGTGATGATCTTCCATAAGAAGGCTAAGTTTAACCAAAATGGCTATTAACAGAATAGGAAAGGAAAGAGAGCCTTACATATTTTTGGCTACCTATTTGAAGCTTGTATAGAATATAGTGACCATAGTCACAAGAAAAATTTCAATACATTATGGACCAACTTGCATCCCATTCTTCTTCAATTGAATATGAATTTCATTCAATATGTTTGAAATATTTAAGAATTTGAATTCAATTGAAATTAATTCTTTTTTTTTTGACATACACAATTTTTTTCTTTTTTAATTTTGTGATGTAAGCCTAATGGTGATCATCCATATCTCTTTGTACCCATCTCAAAACAATATGATATTGCTATGCTGTAGTACCTTGGCAACTTTGACACTAAATACATTATTTGTAAGAATGTTGAAATTCCAACTGGTCATAAACTATGGTATGCAATATTCTCAAACCCCTAGGCTCTCTTCACCCTAGTAATGAGAATACTTGAGTCAAGAGAGCCTACAGGGGTTTTGACTGTCTGTACAGTAAGGGAAAAAAAGCTCATACTTCCCTAACCCTTGCCATAATAATATTCTCCTAATTTAAGGGTTGGAGACCCCTGATTGTGAGAATATTCCATACCATGATTTACATCCAGTGGTAACACCATTTTGTTCATCCATAGGTGACAAACCCAGGTAAAGTTCCAATGTTTATTTTGGGAATTTTTCTATTTAGCCAAAGTGGTAATCATCCATAGGAAGCTCTAAAAGAAAGTGACAATCACTCTAGGAAGGTTTAGCCAAATCTAGCTCTTATTTTCCCCCTCTCTTCTAGTGACTGAAACTTTCGAAAAGCACTTCTTTTTGAAATTTTGAACTTTATTTCAGTTTTGGCAAAACAGCTAATATTTTGAGAACGAATATCACAAGTTGTGCTCATTATTACTAGTGTGGCTTGTGCCATTGGCCCAAGTGTGAACTCATTACCAAACTAGTTTCTCCTTCCAAAACCAATTTTTGTAATTTAGATAAGTTTCCAATGACAAAAAACTACTCAAAATTATGAAATTACCCTCATAAAATTTAATTCATTGATGACTTTCCAAGAATATCACGAGTGTGCCACAATTTTCCTAAAAGCTTTTGTTTTCATTTTATTGAACTTTTAATGATAAAAATGTTCAATATTTAGTAATTGTTACATCAATAGGTCTAAACATTAGGAAAGCATCGCAATGCACCCCCTACCTGATCTTGCATGGCTCTAAAAATTACAAAATCACATCCAAGGAATCCCACTCATCATGGGCATTCCAAAAATACCATGAAACTCACCCAATTTCCCCAATTTTTTTGTTTTGATTTTTGTAAAAAGACTTCTTTAACAAAATTAATCAATATTCAGTAACTTTTGCATCATAGGTCTAAATGTTACAAAACCACTTCAGTTTACCCCTACTCATCAAAGACTTTCCAAGATACAAAGAGTGAGTTTGGGGGTTAGGACATCTCAATGTGACAAACATAAAACACAACAAGTTTCCTTTAACAGATAGGCATGGCAATAAGGAATCAGGATGATCAGAAACCTGAAGAGCATGTTGACCCCAAAATGGCATCTCAAGATTCAAAGAAGGAAATACTGGTGAACGTCGCCAAAAATGCCGACTAGAAAGTCAATCCAGCCAGTTATGTGAAATCAGACTTGGCAACCAATTCACACATTTGCTGCTATAATATATTATTATTTAGTATATTTTAACTCTGATGTTCCTTTAATACTAGCAAAAAACTGAAGAGCATTCAAAAAAAAAAATTCCTTCTTTGGAAAAAAAATTAGGAAATTTTTGCATTTTTTTTTTCCTGGTATAAATTCAACTAATTTTTCTAACTTGGGGTGGGGGGGGATTAGCCAAATTTTTGATATCACAATTTTTTATAAAAATCCCTGATTGGAAGTGAACCAGTGCCTCAGGAAAGGCCCTTCAATAACATAAAGAATCTTCCCCAGCAGATCAATATCTTTACATAGCCAAAGTGATGACAATCCAGAAAAAATTTAGTCAATTTTGGCTATAAACCGGATATTATGAAAGTTTTAAAAAATGAGGATCATTCAAAATTCTTGGCCACCTACTGAAACTTATGCTAGAACTTTGGTGATTTGGGATTTTTTTTCTTGAAAATCTGGTGAATTTGGGTGATTGTTTCCATGAAAAAAAACCTTTGTGCAAGTTTACTCATTATTTCCAAATTGAAATTTGGCAAAAATTCTCCCAAAAGAAATAATCACTTGTTTTGCAATGTTGGTTGGGTTGTAACAAAAAACTAGGGCACATACATGGAAGCCTTAAATGTCAAATCAACAGCCAATTAATTAACATGCAACCAACAACATTCACCTTTATTAGGTAAGTAAGGTCATTGAGAGAAATTCTGACAACTAATGCTATCAACTACAAGATACTTTAATCAAAAATTACAAGTCTCTTGAGGTCAAATCGCTCTAATCTCACTTTCATGAGCACCACTGGCTGTTTTAGGTTATTCTCATTGTGACTAACCAAAGGACTCCTTTCAACACAAACATCTTCTTCAGAACCCACATGAAAAACACGAAAACATTCAATCCCAACATCCCACACAACACCAACATTGGAATGAAACAACCTAGATTAACAATACACAACCAACAAATTCCCAAGGGCACACAAAACTTGGAACACACATACATGCAAAACAAGATATGACTTATGAGTTTGACAAAGAAAGATGTTGCCCATCAACAGCCCATCACAATGACACTATGAATTCCCAAAACAACACCCCCTTCGGAGTTCCCAATTCATAGGTGCCCTCTTACAAAACCACGATCCACATTCAAAAACTTGACAAAACAAACAATGACAAGCTAAATTGAAAATCAATTAGGCCACTCTCGAAGTCTTTCAATTCATCATCACACCCTAGTCATCAACTTTTAGATGAAAACAACATGAACAAGCTTTGTCTACTGAAACGCAAGGTGTATCGAAGATGTCTTTGCCTCAAATAGCAAGAACCTACACTATAGAAAACTAACACACAACCAATGCCTCCTCAATTACACGAAACATCATTTATCTTCTTCACGAATTTCCCAAGCTTCTCTCTTTTCTTGGCCTTCAAGCAACACCTCCTCAACTCCTTGTTCCTACGTCCATCAAAACATCCTTACAAAACCAGCGCCACCACCAAAAATGCACCCAACCAACAACAAGCAAATGACATTGAAATTGAATGTAGAAAATGGCCATAACTTGCATACAAACAAATGAAAAAAAAATAGAAACGTGAACACCTTCAACTTACCATCAACCACCCACTACACTGTTGTTTTTTGTTTTCAACATGTTTTCAATAGTTGACAGCATGGCCTTATAATCATTAAGGTTTCATCCCATAAATCTTCATCACATATGTAACCGCTCTCATATAATTTTGACTAAGTCCCTTAATCTTCACACATCAAATGCGGCATGAAATATTTGCAAGTATTTTCTAGGCCTATCCCACAACTGTTCTTTTCCCCCCTTGATCACATAGATTCTTCCCCCTTCATCCTAGTCCATAAAACCATTCCCATTGAAATATTTCACAAAGAGAAATGATCCCTTCCAACTAGAAGCTGAGGATTTCTTCTCCCTTGGTTTCTTCATCTTCACAAACATAATCCTTTCCTTGAAATCCAAAAACATTTGCTTCCCTTTACAAGCAGCATAAGCTCAATTTTAACTTGTCTAAACCTAACAAATATTGTTAATATCATTGCCATGCATCTTGGCAATAAGTTGAAGCTTGTTGATCATCTATTTAGCCATGACTACAAGATCTTCATTTGTGTCAAAAGTTTGAACCAACGAGCTAAGAAAATTATTAACCTTCAATCTTGGTGTCCAATCAATTAGCAACATGTGAAGAGAAAACTCAGTGCTAGCTTAAACTTTGTAATGGTAACCAAACAAAATCATGGACAATTGTTCATCCCAATCCTATGCATGTTCAAGAGTAGCAAAAAGGACTATAAGACCATGTTTTAGCATTTTAATCAATCTTTCAACCATTCCATTGCAACTAGGCCATTGAGGTGTTGTGTATTGATGGGCAATGCCATAATTCTTACAAAGTTGATCAAACTTAGAGGATCATTCAGTGCCATTATCAATCAAAATATACTTAAGTACCCCAAACCTACATATAATCTCATTCTCCAAAAAATTTGTAGTTTTTGCATCATGATCCATAACCACCTTAACTTCACACCATTTTGAGTTATGGCCACCTGCACATACTAGTTGCCATGCTTGGTTTCAAAAAAAGGCCTACTTGTGTTAAGAGCTACTCTGAAAAATTAATCCCAATGGGAATGATTTTGAGCTCAACAAGTTCTAATTTAACACTCCCAGTTCTTTTGACCAATTAACAATTTTTGTAGGTGCAAACAACTTCCTTGACCAACTCCATCGTGTTATGCCAAAAATACCAACTTTTTATTTCTGTAATAATTATTCCTTCCTCAAAGTGTCTAATTTCATTATGTATGTCCATAATGATTTGCCTTCATTCTTCAAGTTTCGATACAACCAAACCTTTGAACATCAAACTTTCATTACTTCAATAGTAGTATAGAATGCAATTTCCAATCCTTGATCTTTCCCCTTCATCATAATCAATTGGGATCTAATTCCCATTTAGAACAAACAAACACAATTCATCATCCCAGATTTCCATGTTTTTAGCATACTCCTAATCATTGTTATCCTTTAAACCTTTATTGCCTTCAACTTCATCAACCATCTACCAATGGGTGTGCACATCCTAGAGTTCTCGCCTCCTCCTCCTCTACTCATTTGCTCCATGTCTAGCATCCATCTTCTCCATGCCTTCTTTCATGTTGTCGATAACAAATATTTCAACATCTATGTGTACTTCATCTTCATCACTTCCACCTACTTCCACCATAAACAAATTATTTAACAATCTTTGGCTCCTTAACTATTGCAGCACAACTCTTAATTTTGAACTTTTCGCCCAGTCTAAATGGTTTCTGCTAGTGTGGAATTGGGCCCACTAGTTTGCAATCTTGAATTTCTTCAATTAGATCTTCACATTCATTAGCAACATCAACTGGATTATGTCTAGGGGCATCAACGTTTGTGTGTTTAACTCATGCTCGATGCACAATCTTGAAATTAAAATCTTGAAGTGTGTTGATCCACTTTCCCTTTCTACCATAAACATCCAAAACAGTTGCCAACCACTTAAGTGGTTTATGATCAATTCTAAATGTAAAATGATTGTGGTACAAATACCATTTAAAATGCATTATCCCTAAACTAGCACATAGCACTCACCCTCCATGGGGTGGAACTTCTTTTGAATAGGATATAGACCTTTGTTGGCATATGCAATGACCTATTCATTCCTTCCTTCCTTTTATGATAGTATTGCCCCCAGCCCTTGAATGGACCAATCAAAATCCAAAATGAATGTTCTTGAGAAGTTTGGTTGAATAAGGATTGGAGTAGAAACTAGTATTGTTATTTTCAACAAATCAAAAGCATCTTGGCAATTGTGATTCCATTTGAAGACAATATCCTTTTTAGTTAGGTCAAATAGTGGCATAACAATCCAAAAATAACCCTTGACATAATTTTGGTAATAACTTGTTAGCGCTAAAAATGCTTTAACATTAGGAACTGATGTAGGTATTAAAAGGTCTATTACAAGCTTAATCTTCCATGGGTTTGGTTTTGTGCCATCACAACTGACCACATGCCCTAAAAATGTCAGACTAATCTTAGAAAATTCACATTTCCTAGGATTAAATTTGAGATTGACTTCCTTCAACTTCAATAGAACAAAACGCAAGTGCTCCAAATGTTGTTCCCAACTATGGTTGTGTATGTTCAATTCATCCACAAAAACATTATGAGAAATCATGTTCATCGAAACCATATTACCCTGCAACTAAAATTCAAAAAACAATTCATATGCAACTATCCATTGGGTATTACAACTATTATGCAACTATCCCTTTTAAAATATGATGTATTAATAGATAAATTACCATGTTAAAAAATTAGTTAGTTATATTATAGTTGTAAGTGAGTTGAAAATGGGTCTTTTATATGGTAGTTTATACACATCATACATACATATGTAGTCAACCATGTTTGATTTTTTTAGGAGTTGCATTGTAGTTGCATGTGGCAATTACTTTAAAACTATTATAAATGTGTCATTAAAATAACAACTATGTTGCAATTAGTGTATAGTGTACATACATGTGATCATGTCACGTGTCCACATTTTCCCCACCCATTATGGGATACATTTGCAACTAGTTTTTGATTATGATTCCCATTAATACAATTAGTATGGCCACTAGTGCGTCACTACTAAAGTACTATTGTTCAACTATGTTATAACTATAATGTAACTACTCATAACTTAATAAGGATACATATTCATCAGTTATTTATATTTTCATCATATGTGTTTCATTTTGAGTGATTTAAAATGTTATGGGAGTGCTACCTCAAGTTCTATAAATCATTTTTGAAGTGCAAAGGAAAATGGGTAATGAAAAAATAACAAGAAGAGAAATAAATTTTCCAACTTACAAAAACATGTTTTTTTTCATTTTTTTATCTTTGGACACCTCCTACTTTCAAACCTCATAACTTTCTTATTTCTTATTCCTTTCAAAAAATTTAAAGTGTTATAGGAACACCACTTGAAGTTTTACAAATCATTTTTGAACTCTAATAACAATTGAGCAACATAAAAGGAATTTTATTGGTGTTTGGGAACCGGTCTTTGTAGTATTTGGTGGTTTGTTTTTTTGAATTTTTGACCCCCTCTACTTTGAGGGGCCATAACTTTTTCAATTTTATTCCATTTTTGAAGATTTTTAATGCACCGGATGCACTAATAAGAGGGGAGGGGCTCAGGTTTTGTTTAGACACCAAAAACAATGGAGCCCTCCCCTTGGATTTGGCCCACCTTGAATGCTTAAGTGTTATAATTGCAACTCAATTTGTAACTAATGAATAACTAAAAGATTTAACCCATATGTTTTATCTTCGAATCCCATGTTACAAACTATATAAAAAAAGGCTTGTTCTTTTATGTTCCCACATTAAAATACATGTACCATTTTGGGATGAACTTCAAAAAGTTTAACCAAAAAGCAAAACATAAAATAAAAAATAAAATTTCATGGCTATTCTTTGATGCACTTAGTCTTGTGCTTTCCTACCTATTTACCTACCTAGGTAAGTAAGTAGGTCCTATTTTTCTACCTATTTATGTAGGTGGTAAATAGGTAGGTCCTAGGTAAATATGTAGGTATGTCGGTTTAAAAACCTACCAACCTACCTACCTATGGTATAATTGAAAAATGTATGTTTCTCATAAATTTGTTTAATTGTGTAGCCCAAATTCAACTAAGATTAGATGTAATACTTGAAGGCTTGTGACATTAATCATAAGGCATAAAAAGACATATGAATAATATATTGGAGGTCATTTTGGCCATGTGTAGGTGACCCATTTGTTCATGTATGAAATTTATGATAGAAAGATATTTCCACCACACCAAGTTGTGTGTAAGTCTCTTGATTGTAAATGAGGCTAAACAACTTCATTTGGTAGACCAAACATGGGTATGGTCATTCAATCCATACCTGAATTGGTATTTAGGTAAACAAAAATTCTAAAAAAAATGTATGTTATTTTATGTATGAACTAAAGAAAATAAAAACAAAGGCATTGAAGCCTACCATGTATGCCTAAAGTGATTTTTGATAATTGGATGCATTACATCTTTTTGTGTTAGCAAGTTCTTATGTATGTTCCTCTCCATAGGGGTGCTCAAATCCCCACATTCACCTTTTAAAAAATTAGAGACACACACATATGGAATATAGGCAATTTTAGTTGTTATTTGGTTTTGACCTCCATGTCATATGTCAATGGTTCACATTAAGTTTGTGTTTGAAAATTGAAATTTAGTGAGATTTTGAACCTCAATTGATTGGGATTTTGGAGTCATAATTCCCATATTTGAAGAACAATATGATAATATTCTAGCCCAATATGATATGTGCCTGCACCTAAAGATTAAACCACAATTTTCAAGTAAACCATAAACTGCAAAGTTGAAAATGCAATACAAGTACGTCAATTTAAAATCCACACTATTTGTGGGTGGAAAAATCCAATACTCACATATAACTTTTTAAACCACATTATTTGCAAGTGGGTAAAATGGAAAATCCATATATCAACACATGGAGCATTCTTGATGCAAATTGATGACCTTGCTAAATCCATGCAAGGAAAATGCAATTGCTTAAACAAGGAGAAAAATAGTAGTAGTAGTAATAATAATAATAATAATAATAAGTATTTATAGAAAAAAAACCATTGGTGTTAGTGGATGATGCCACCATATTCAAAGGAGTCTTAGCTTGACTTGAAACACAACTTTAAGTAAATCAATACACATCTCATTAAAACCCTAAACTCAAATTATTAAATAATCCCAATGGTAGATGCCTTTAACCTTAATAATTATTATATTAATATAAATAAATACAAATGGAAAATAAAAGAATTTTATAACAACTAACTATGCTTTGAATTCTAAAGCTAATCAAAATTTAAAAACTAATGAATAAAAGAATTATCCCTAAAGTTTAAAGTCAATTAACCCAAATAAATAAGTAAACCTAAATTTTTCTAGAGGTAAATTCCATTAAAACTAATCATTATAAGTGAACTATGAATTAAAATTCAAAATTAATGAAATGAAAAAATTAAATGAGTCGAACATGAGGTTACTCTCTCACTTTTAATGTAGTTTCTCCAATTTGAAACCCTTTTCTGCTCATTTTCAAAAGAGATCAAATGAGTCTCACTCTAGATATGTGTATATGAAAATTTCCCCCCAAAATCCAACATAGGATTGATTTTAATTAGTATGACAAAATGTGCAAAAACTTGTAAATATTTGTTGTCTTTTAAACTTTAAGTCTATCAAACCTATTTTTAAAACAAATTAAGCACATCATAAAATCAAATACCTATTGGTTAATTAAATTAAGTACATCATGCATTAAATGGTTCAAAGTGGAGGCAAAGGTTTATAATTGACATCAAAAAAATTCCCATGATTGCAATACTTGCATTTGGGGCTAGTAGTTTATTATCATTAGGGGTTCAAATAAGATAAAAAAATTGTATGGGTTCTTTGCAATACTTGCATTTTATTTCAGACCTCCATTGATTGAAATCAACAATGTGCAAGTGCTAGATAAGTACAAGGGTGGGTAGGTGGGTTAAAGTTTTTACCAAAAGGTAGAGGTTTAGTTAGGAAGTAGAAAAGGTTTATTGAAAATTAGAAATAAATAACTAGAAAAAATAAAAAGGTTTGTTGAGAGGTAAAAGTTTAATAAAGAAAATATAGAGGTTTCAGCAAGAGGTCACAAAGGTTTCATTTGGAAGTAAAGATGTTTTTCCAGGAGATAGAAGTTTAGTTAAGAAACATAGAAGTTTTGTTGAAACATAAAAGTTTAGCCAAAAAATAGGAAGGTTTTGTTAACATGTAGAGGTTTAATTAGGAAGACATAGAGGTTTTGCCAAGAGGTGAAGAGATAAAGGTTGTGTTGATAGGCAAAAGTCTAGTAAAAGAAAAGTAAAGGTTTTGCAAAGAAAATAGAAAGGTTTTGTTAAGAGTTAGAGATTTAGCTAGGAAGAGATACATGTTTTGTCAAAGGTTAGAGTGTCACCAAAAACGAGAGGGGAGATATACTAAACAAACACCCTAACAACTCGCTGGTTCCATGCACATTTGGAGTATATGAGTTTCTGCAGCAGGCCACAAGTTTTATTCTTCTCTTCCATGTTTTCGTACAAGAATTCGCCTGCAGACGCCTATTGATCTTTACAACGTACACAACTTACACTTACATACCATCAGCAGCTTTAATACCAAAAGCGAGGGTGCAAGACCCTACACACACACTGATCATTCATAGACACAGTTCACATTCACACAAATTCGGCAAAGCTGATCACTAAAGCCAGAACTCTGAAATTTTACTGGCAAGTAACACGACAAAATGCAAACTTCTTTGCTACAGCATATGTCATCCAAATCAGACACCTTACAACGTTGAGCTCGTCAGATCAAAGTTCTCAATATGCTTTGGGTCCATGGAGTCTCTAACCCTGATCTTTACAGATTGCAGTAACACAACCTTACTATACTTTGCATTTGTTGATCACCCATGACTCGAAGGATCTCAGATCCACATAAGTTGGGAGACTTCCAACATGAAGCAACATGACTCCAAGACTTGCTATTGCTACCCAATGGACTGATCCTCATACCATTAAGATCAGCAGACCTCTTCCCATCTACTGCTCATTTAGACAATGGTCTCAAGGAAACACGAACAACCACTTTGCTTGGTGACTGGCGTAGCGAAAAATTTCAGCAACCCACGAAGATCTTGCAGAACAGATCCCCCTCCTTTTCTACGCATCTCTGATTTTCAACCATTATCTGCTCCGATCTCTCACACTACTACACATTCAGCAAAATCAAAAGATTTCCTCTCCCATCTCTCCCCCTTCTTTGACCCTCTTTTCTAGCCTTCTTCTTCACCCTTTTTTCTTTCAATCCTTCTCAGCCTCCGTCCTTTCGTCTTTCACTCCGATTTCCAAGCTTCATGCATAAGCTTCCCATGCACCGTTGCCATTCTCACCTCCCCAAAATCATAAACCCCGCCACCTTCATTAAACCAGTTTTCGGCAGGCTTAACTCTTAAACCCTTAAAGCAAAATTGGCCTTCACATCACAAAAACCACAAACAGGTTCCTCGTTCGGTCACCCCCTATCCAGTCACAAGAGGTTTAGCTAGAAAGAAATAGAAGTTTTAGCAAGAAAACAACTTTTTTTTAGAAATAAAAGTTAGGTACGAAAAAATAAAGGTTTTGGCAAAAAAACAAACATTTAATCAAGAAGAAATAGAGATTTTGCCAAGAAATATGTTTAACTAGGAAAAAAAAGGTTTTTGCCAAGAAATAAATGCTCAACTAAGAAGAAATAGAAGTTTTGTTAAGAAATAAATGTTTAGTCAATAAGAAAATAAATGGTAGGTAAAGGGTTGGTTGTTAATTAGTAGTAGCGTTTTTTTTTTACTTTTTTCAAGGTTGCTTAACTAGCTACACCTAGCTAGGTAAAATGTATAATGTGGCTATTTGTAAAGTTTTTAAGTGGAATAAATTGACTATTTTTTTTCTCAAGTAGTGTGATTGGTTACCATGCTAAATCAAGAATGAGCTTTTGGTGGCCAAACAAAATGTAGATAACATAATTTGACTATTTGAAATCAAGGGGAGAAAGCATTTGGCAACAAACACACTACAATTTCATGCACTATTAGGCGAGTTGAATCCTAGTCTCAAAAGACTTTGCCCATTTGCAATAACAATGTGAATGCACCCATCCACAACCCCACCCCAAGTTCCAACTTGCAACCCCAACCATATTAAACAAAAGACAAAAATTGCAAACAATAAGTCTTGAAGCACAATTGCATGTTGCATAGTGTAACTCCAAACTCCAAACTCCAAACTCCAATTTTTTCAGCATTCACATTACACAAGATAACTCCACAAACACCAAGTAAAAATCTCCAAGCTTGCTCCACATACCTGCATGACCTTTCAAAATATGTTTCAAAGTTGAAAACCAACCTATGCAATCATTTGACATTTGTGTTTCAACAAAATCAAAAAACAAATGTATACTTGCAATTTTTTTATGTGCAAAACTTGGTACAAAAAGGAAAATGCCCCAATAGAAAGGGGACCCATAAAAGAAATTTAAGTTGCTTCAATGAACAAACCATCTGTGACTAAGCATCAAGGCAATATTGGGCCTTTGTGTCCTTCCAATTGGTGATGGCATCTTGAAAAGGGCAATTGCCAATCGCATACATACTCTAGAGCCATAAATATTTGTGGCTACATAAATATAACTATGTATAAATGCTGGCTACTTGCAGAAAGGAAGGTGTAAGTTTGGCTACTGCTCATGAAAGAAGGGAGCGAGGGTGGCGATCGCTCATGAGAGAAGGGAATGGGGATGACGAAAAGTTGATCGGTAATGGGGAGCAGGCACAACTACAATGAGAGTGACAAGGGAGGCAACGCTGCTACTTTGCAAATAGAAGCCCTAGCTTTTGGCTTATTTATTTATTTATTTATTTATTTTCATGCCTACAGGTAGCCTGTCCAAATCCAGGTAGCCATTTGGCGATTTTTAGCCACAAAAAAAACACTGGTTGGTAGGTAACGCCAAGTGTAAGTTAGCAGGGTAGCTAGGATATCTAGGTGGGAGGTTTGTATGGAGGTTAAGGTTGAGAAGAAAATGGCCACCACAGAAAAAAGTCAACGGTGAGCAGCCAAAAAAGGACCCATCCAATGAAAAAACATTGACCCTGCCACACCATCCGATGCACAGAACAACCAAATCGTGCATTGGTGGGTGCTGGGTCACTCTGGCCCTTCTGTGCTGTAAAATTCAATTCTGATGCAAATCTATGCCGGGGAAGAACTTTGAATTGCCGAGGAGAAACTGCTTACCCTTTGGAACAGGCCCTGGAAACACCTTTTACATGTAACGGAACAGCAGCTGGCCCATCCATCCAGGCTCATGGTGCTCCTAAGTGGAATGGGTCCTACCATAATACATCTCAATCCTTCCTCAGAAATACCGCCCTAGAAAACCCCCATTACCACAAATAAAACAAGAAATTGATGTACCAAGCTCGACATGTTCTTGGGTGCAATGGGCCCTACTATACTATTATGTAACATCTGTCCTTAGAAGTGTAAGGTTTACACACGCACAAACACACCCTTCCTTAGAGGTGTAAGGTTTACACACGCACAACACACACGTCCCTTACCACTGCCTCCTTTTCCCCGCTGCTCTTGCACTCTCCAACCAATCTCTGATTAACAGCACAGGTAATGTTATGCTAGAACTGTGTCTCTTACACGAGGAGCACCTTGAATAAATTCAGAAGATGATGGGTGTGTAACACTTGCATATTCTCATTAGAAGTTGCTTGCAATTTGCATGCGTCATGATGGCAGGAAAAAGTTCAATAAAGCAACTTTTAAAAAGAATTCAAGGCACCCATTTGAACAATCTTCACATTTTTTTTCTTTCCATCTAAGTATAAGCTTATAATATTAGTATAAACATATACACCATTGAACACAAGCTCAAAATTGAACACTTTTTTCATATTTTTTTCTTTTTAAAATATTTTTTCCCATGGCTATGAGTGTGCCATGTGAAGGTCTAAAATACCTTTTTGAATTTAGGAGGCAACTAAGCAATGAAGAAAAAGAATGAAGAGAAAGAGCATGTCTAAAGAAAAAAATTCTTGAAACAAAATGCATTACATTGTCAAGTTTCAACCGCCATATTTTTCTCTTTCTTTTTGGTTTGTTTTGAGCAATCCAAAAAGATATGGGATCAACTTGAACTTTAAAATCCCTATTTCGAACTCCAAAGACAAAGGAGCTATGTCCAATGATTTTAAGTTCCATATGCTTACCTTACTAAACTGAACATTTGTTGCTTCAAACTGAACACTATTTACAAAGCTTATATCTTCCTCATTTTTTTGTTTGTTTTGAGCTTTTGGTGTGAAAGTCCACAATATCTCTTTGAACCCCAAAAGCACTCAAGCTATATCCAAAGATTTTGTGCTCTTTGAAAGCTTAAGCATTTGGACACCAGCCTGTGTACCTTATTACAACATTGAAGTGCCAGTTTACCAAAGTTAACTGCTGATTACAATTCTAAGCTACCATTCTAACAATTTGATTGCCATATAGGCTTTTTTTCCTTTCATCCCTAAGCAAAAGACAGTTCCACAGACCTCCTATATTTGTGTATTTGTTTTTACACTAATCCTACAACCATTCTTCTTCGTATACAGAGAGAATTTACAAGGAGTGTGTCACACTGTGGCCTTGCCATATACATTAAAACAAATCTTAAGGTGAAAGAAGAATAATGGAAATTCAAACATTTCACCATTCAAAAATAAAATCTTCAAAAAAATCCTCTACAAGAAACCAAAATCCCTCAAGCTACTATACTCTATTATGAATCTAAACACAATATCCTTGCCTTCTTGGTATGCAAGGCCAACAAAAGCATAAAACAAGAAATAGTATACTATATGGGTTGAGAGTTCTAGAGTTCTCCTTGATAGACAAATCTTAATTTAATGTAATCAATTTTTCAACATTCTATTTTCAACCTTCGATGTTCTAGTACATTTTTGGCCCTTTGAAATTTGTGCAAAATTTCGTACCGCAAAAGGAAAGAACAGCAAAGGAAGAAAGAGAGGAAACCCAAGCACAAACCCCTGGCCCGTCAACCCCCCCCCCCAATTCACGCTCTTCTGAGTATGTTTCCGAATAAGGTCGGGTATTTCTTTTCTGACTTCCATGCAAGTGGGCCCGAACCTATGTATCTCTATATATCTATATATATCCAAAGTTTGCTTTTGGTTTTTCTCAAAGGGCGCTGGCAGAAGTGAACACATATACAAGTCACAACTTACAATCCACGCCACCAGAGTCCAATTTCGAAACGTGCACACAAATTTTGTCAAAGCAGATGCCCCCCTATTCCCATATCTGGGTCTTGAACGGTTCAACCCCAAAAAACCCAAAAAAAGTTTTCTTTTCTGGACGGTGGGGGGGGGGGGCCGGTGGTCTTGAGGGGTATTTCAAACTTCATCCATTTCACATGTTGAATTTCATACGAGTCACTGGGGGTGTGTGTATCCCAGGTGGCTGCTGCTTTAACAAATTAAATTTAAAAAACTTTTAAAGCACCAAAGGTTTTGTTTTGTTTGGCTCTTTTCTTCCAATTTTTGATGAAATGAATGAATGTGTGAAGATTTTTGAAAAATTAATTGAAATGCATCATAAAATCCCAATTCTTACGTAGATGGATTTCCAATCTTCTGTTTCCTGCCGTTCAATGCCTTTGTCTTCCTTTTCCACATTATCTGGATGAAATTTTGGACTCCTCATCATCCAACATTCTGAAAACCTTCTAATCAGGGGTTTTTTTTTACCTTTTCTTTTCACTTTTGTGATGTTGGAAATTTGGTAAAATTTTCCCAAGAAATAGAAATTTTTCGTCAAATTTACACTAATGAAACAAAAATTTCCAAACTTTTTCTGGAGAAAAAAAATGCTTCTAATGGATTTCTGACAGTTGTAACATTGCCAAACTTAAATACAAAAGAACACAGAAATACAAGACTTGGAGTGAACCTAACTCCAAGTTAAATTGTTACAAGGCAAATATGTAAGACTAAGGATGAATAATGGAGATCCTAACTCAACTACCAACTGTTAGTAACAAGTCTGCAACGGAAATGGGAGTTGGAGTGTAAATTAAGGATGCTTGCATCTTTTGAAATGTAATGAAATTTTTTTGGTGAAAGAAAGCAACCAGGACAAATAAAAACTTTAATTGATTTTTTCACAAAATTTGTGTCATGAGTTGAAAGGGGATGTCGAGTGTGGTGGGATTGTGGGAGTTGAACAAAATCATTAGGTACCTAGTCAGAAGAAAACACTATGCAAAGGTCAAAAAACACAAAAACACAAAAAAAACAAAAAACAAAAAACAAAAGAGGACCAAACTGGTTTTTTTACTTAAATTGGTCCTCACTGGAGTTTCACCTCCCAGTTTAGGATTTGCCTTACCCAAGCCTTCACATGCTGCTCAATGGCTCATATTCTTCATTAAATCAAGTCTTGTTAAAATAAAATCTTGCAAAATCTTGTGAGTTGATATCCAGTTTCATTAAACAATACCCATTTCACTACACTCAAAATCTATATATTAGTTGGGGTTGGGAGTCTCCCTGGCTTTTCCTCTTTGTGCACTGGCTCCTCCCTGCAATGGATTCTGTCCTTTGTTCCGAAAGCAAACAGCAAATGTTTTTTTAAAAAATAAATAAATAAATAATATATTTATATATAGGAAGGCAGTGATGTTATGGTGGTATGATCAATATTGATTAGAAGTTCTATTTTTTATTTTTCCAATTTATTCACCCGTCACAATTGTTTTTGAAAGTTTGAAGACTCCTCAATATTGAATTATTCAATCAAAAAATAGAAACAGTTTTGTCCCAATATGGCCCCACCTATATGGGTTGGAGTACAACATTCTGCAAAGCAAAAGGGAACAAAGTACTGTTGGAACATGTTAGGGAACATGTTTCAAACCGGTTGGAAACTGGATGGGAACGCAGTGGGAACTTGGTGAGAACACAGCATGAACCAAAAAATCCAATATTTCCCAGTCCCCACTGTGTTTTGGCATAATGGGTGCATGTGGCAATTACCAGCTAAGTAGAATTTCTGTGTTCATCACCTCTTTTGGCCTAGTCTAATGGAAATGGCATGAATTGTGGGGAAGTTTGTTTGTTTTTGTTTGTCATGTTGAGATCTCTCAAACCATGGCACTCCACCTTGCTCTTGGTACTGTTGGAAAGCATTTGATGAGTACGGGTGCACGGAAGTGGTTTTGTAATGTTTAGACCTGTGGTGCAAGAGTTATTGAATAAATTAAAAAATTAAAACTAAAACTTTTAGGGAATTTGGAATGCATTACCAGTATTGCCACAAAGCTCTTCACAAGTGAGATTTCTTGGATGTGATTCCTTAATTTTTAAACCTAAGGTGGGAAGATACTGAATTTTGAGTAATTTTGTCATTGGAAATTCACATAATTTATTTATTTATAATTTACAATTGAGCTCTATGGTCAAGGTCTTATTCACTCTTGGAGTAGTTATATAGTGTTGTTCACAATTGGGCCAATGACACAAGTCACACTAGTTGAGTGCTTTTGTGGGGGCGGGGGTTTGGGTTTTTGAAATTTTGACATGAAGAGTATGATTTCAACCTAAACAGAGATTGCAAGGTCAAAGCAATGCTCAAAGACTGAATGACATTAAAGAAAGCTTTAGTAAGATGAAATTGTTAGCACATTTGGAAAGGCTTCAATAACCATCATTGACTAATATATCTATTATTCAAAATTCAGATGCAAGGGGGCCCAGAAGGGCCCATGAGTACATACTACAAACGTAAGCATCAACTTTAAGTCAACACAATGTGTAGATCAGATGTCATCAGGAGCACAATAAAACCTCATTTCTCTCAACACAAAGCAGGTAGGTAGGTAGATAAGCAGGTAAGTACCTATCCCAGTCTGGGGATTCAACCCTTGATCCATGGGTTGTCACCCTAGGTTTAAAGTTGCATGCCTGCCCAGGTTGACAAATGGATACGAGTCCAGATATGATAAAAAAGGGCACATGCTCAAGTAGTTGCATTTATGACACATGTGAAATTGTGAGCATGAACATGATACAATTTTATTTTTTCATATTTGTGAAGTGGGAGTAATAACATATTGGTCAAACTCATCTTTCACCACTAGTAGGTGAATTGTGCCAAGTTCATGGCAAACCTAGCTAACTACCTATCATGCACATCACTTGATAAACATAGAGATGCGTCATGATCCCATTTCTGAAATTTTTCTTCTTCTATGAAACTAGAACATGAAGAGGAACTCAATAGGAAGGTTTGTCATAAAAAATAGGGGCATGAATAAAAGTTTTCATTAGGAGACAAATGGGTTTTATTAAAATCATAGGTTTTCTTTTTAAAATGGCGTTTTCAACTTTGTTTCGATAGCACATTTATATTCAATTTGAAAATTCTATGTGACAGGCATTCGGTTAGACTTACCAAATAAGTCAAGTACATTAAGTTTGGTAAGTGCATGGCATTGACCATTGAATGGAGTTTATAACTTTCGAAAGAATTCATTCCAAAATAACTATAGTTGAGATGTCAACAATGTGATGATGTCATACCATGTCATGTCATCACCCATGGTCCATAATATGGGTATGTGATGACATGGTGAACACAAGTTGACCATTTGACTATTTGGATGAACCTTGTTTATGGATCAATGAAATAATGCCAATTTAATGGATGAAATGAAGGAGATGTTTACAACTTTCTTCCAAGTTTGTTGGAACTTTGTTCCAAATTTATTGAAACTTACATTCTTTGTTCCATTGCATTTCCAATCCATCCTATTTGGTTTCAATTCATGCAACATACTTTCAAGCAACACTTAACAACATTATACACATCTTGATTAAAGTCATTGTGAAAGTTACTACAATGAATAAAAAATGTTGTACACAAAGTGCAAATGCCTTGCATTCATACAATTATTTATATATTTTAAAATTTATTCTCAAACTTCCTTTTTTAACATTGAATTGCCTTGATTCATGTAGTAATAATGATTATTTTCTAAAGAACAACATTGCATTGAGACTTTTTGGAAATATTTGTGCATTTGGCAAAAACCTATAACTAGGAACCAAAGGCATTACTTTCCAAAAGGGCAGGGGTTACTTTTGGGCCGTGGTTTTTTTTCCCCGCTATTACATGGGATCTACTAGGTGGTCAATTTCAAACAAGCGTGGGATGAAGTTCATCATGGGTTTTTCGCTTTGTTCCCTAAACCCTAAATGACTATCTGCCACCCCCTTTCACTCTCGTCACTTCTTACTGCCTCCTAGTGAACTCCTCATTCATTACATGCTAGCCATTGCATTTTCCTGCTTTCTTGTCAACATCACATTTTCCTACTCTCTCATCATTTGTTTCTCTTTGTTCACATGCTAGAAATTAACATGCAATTGCTGCAAAGGTTGTGCTACTCACAACATGAAAATTTGGAATTTTGTGCTACTACAGACAAAGGCACCAAGCTTCTAGGTCAACATACCACTATTGCTCTATGTCCAAGTTCTTCAACACTTTAAGAATTATGAAAATGTAAATGCATAGATGAAGCTCAAATGCATGATGCACATTGTTGTTGTAAGATTTTATGATTGGATGCACATTTTTTAGGTCATAGTTTCGTGGAGCTTGTTGTACCAAAAAGGTTGAAGGTTCCAAAATAGTGAACTCAAAGGTTACGATAGTGGTGAGTTTTATATTATATTCCTTTTCTTCATTTGCTTTGGCAAATATTATTTGTAAATCATCGTGTTTTAGTCGACCTAAAGGATATAGAAAGTTCATCATAATGAACTTATTTTCTTGGTATCTTGTTTTGGACTAGGGTGGAAGTTTGTTTCAAGAAGTGGCTGCTAAATGTAGGTGGAGGTGCCCTGCATTTTAAAAAGGTCAAGATCTCAATGTGTATTACTTCAAGAGCTTGGCCCAATGGAGATCCATAGGTCTTCAAGAAGCAAATTGCTTGGAGTTGAAATCTACAAGACTGTAAAAGGAAAACAAAAATAAATCTATTTGCTTGTAATAGGTTGTAGGTCTATTGTATAACTATAAAGGACTACAAAGGTTGTAGGTCATGTTGTATAACCATTCCAAATTATCGACAAATTTACAATTTGTGTTTTATGTGGTCTATTTATGTTTCAATAGTTGTTTTTGCATTTTGAAGGTTGGATAAAGGAGTTTCAATGACAAAACTTACAATGGTTGGAAGAGAAATTTGAGAAGGTAAAACAAATTATTATCCTAGCCATAGGTCTAGATTGTCTTATAATAAAACCTATAAATCCCATAATATGTGGCCATGGGTTGCATCTTCATAATTCTTGAGCATCACACATCTAGAAAGAACCTTTGTTAGCGTAATCCCATATGTTTGATACAATTGCATCTTCATAATTCTTGACCATCACACATCTTGAAAGAACTTCTGTTAAGGCATAATCCTATATTTATGATACCATTCCATGTTGAAAGACGTACACAGCCTTATTGTGGTTCCAATCATTTGTTTAGTTTATTTTTTGTCAAAAGCTTGCTTTAGGTTTTAAAAGTGGTGGGAGGAGAAATTTAAGACAACAAAATGAATATGAAACCATAAACACAAATCTTTTGTTGATGTGATCATGGTTGTTAAGGGGCTTGGGGTGGGAGGGTGATAGCTTAGTTGGTAGTTTTTTATGGTTATTGAAGGTGGTTGTAGTTGGGCATGTGGAGTAGTTTTAAGATTTATCATGTTCTTCTTGAGGTATTCCCTAATGTACATTTTGTTTTAAGAATGTTTGTTTGCATAAATTTGTTTTTTTTAATAACCCATGCCAATAGCTCCCACTTTTATGTCCCTAGGTCCATATGTATTACCTGTTGAAAATCTACAACAATTTGTTGATTTGATGTGAACATAAGACCCCATGATGTGCACCAGATATTGAAGATTACAAGCTCTCGATTATGGATTAGAATTGAACATGATGTTCTTGCTTATGGGTTTCTGAAATCATAACCAATTCAAATTAACATTTGTTCATAATTAATATTTGCTTCATGTGGTTTGTTCTTTGTTCATGCTTCACATTTTTGTATGTGTTCTTGTGGGTTGGATAAGGAAGCTTTGGTAGGAGCTTGTTTCATGTTTTTGGCAATAGTGGCGATAGAAATTAGAGATGATACATGAATATAAACCTTGGTTACATTTATCTTTATGGTGTAAAGTCTAAACACAACTGTGCTAGTTAATTACCTAGGGGTGGTTATATCAATATCTGCACTTTTTCTTTGTCATTATGGTGCCCATTCCACTACTTCTAGTGGATAATTAAAGTTGCAAAAATTATCACAATAAAACACATGATATTTGTATCAAAATTACTTCAATTCTGATATTTCCTTTTGCTTACAAACCAAACCAATGTTTGGGTTGATTTGATTTTTTAATGGTGCAAGTATAATTCAATTTCAATTCTCTTCAAGTCCTACCTAGAAACTCACAAAATTATTGTTTGGGTTGATTTCAGTGGTGCAGGTATAGTTCAATTTCAATTATGTTCAATGAATCATGTTTGTGGAAAGCTTCTAGAAGCATATTCCTTTTAAGGATGGTCAGAGTTGTGGCACAATTAGATTGATGTGTCACAAATTTTATTATTTGTTGTCAACTTGCTTTTTTAAATGAAAATAATTGAAAAGAACCATTGGCAACTTGATTAACATACTTACTAGAAAATTGGTGATGGAATTTTATGTAGACTTCATGAGAATATTGTAATGCTTGGAAATGCAAGCCACTAGAAACCATCTTCTACATACAGGTAATGATTAAAATTTGTTTCCAACTTGGCAATAAACAATGTTAGGATTTTATGCAAGATTGAACTGTTGCAACAAGTTTCTTTGATATATAAGTTGTTTAGTTCCACACGAGTTCTTTGTGTTGCATCTCAAAGTCCCAAGGTAAATAGTTTGGTCTTCATTGCTAGTCATTAAAGTTAAATGGTTAAGAGGAGTCATTGTCAAGCATTGGTTAGCAAACAGGTTTCATGAAGGGTCCCTATGAAAGCACATAGGAGTCATTGGTGAGTAGGATATGTCATTGCATAGGAGTAGTGATAACCACCTAGGAGTCATTGTCAATAGGTGTCCTTGATAAAACCACTAGCAATCATTAATTAGCAGGCCTAGTCCTTGTCAACTACATGGGAGGATTGGATGAACATTTTTGAGTCATTGTCAAACCACCTTTGAATCATTTGTCAGTAGGTAGAGTCCTTATCAAACCACATAGGAGTCATTTGTTAATAAGTAAAGTCCTTGTCAAACCACCTAGGAATCATATGTTAGCATGAAGAGTTTTTGTCAAACCTAGTAAGGTAGATCCTTGTTCACTACATAGGAAAACTAGTTGAGCACTTGGAAGTCCTTATTAAACCACTTGGGGGTCATTAACTGGTATGAAAAGTCATTGTCAAACCACTAAGGAGTCATTGGCTAGTAGAGGAGTCCTTGTCAACTACAGAGAAATATTGGATATACATTTGGGAATCCATGTCATACCTCTTAGGAATCGTTGGTCAGCAAAAGGAATCTTTGCCAATTGCATGGGAATTCTAAATATACATTTGAAGTCCTTGTCAACCATTCAAAATTTTTAGGTAATCATTGATTGTCCTATTCAAACCTGTGGTGGTGGTTATGTAGTTAGGGTCTACTAAAAGTGCTATGATTTCCTTTTTTAAATAATGAAGGTGCTTGGAAAACACTTTTAAGCTCAACCAAGTAATGATGTTGGTTGGTTAGTAGTGACATAACCAACATTGAGTAATAAACACTTCAACCTACAAAATGTAACCTAGCAAGTCTAGGTTTAGGACCAACTCATGTGCCAATCTAACATTGTAGGTTAGGGTAAGTTAAATTCCTTTAACTTTGAGTTATTATGTGTTTATGTATGTGTTTCATTGGGCTTTCAACATAATAATATTGATTAATAGGAGTGCTTTGGTGGAGCTAATTTGAACATTCCTCACAAGTAAAGAAGGCCCTCAGGTTGTAGGCTTAACAAGAGGACAAGGAATTTCCTACTGAAGTAAGGTCCTTTCTTGTTGCTATGTAACTAGCTTTATTATGTGATTTGAGTTTGAGTGTTAATATACACTAAACAAGTTTAAACATTGTTAAGTTCTTACTACTTTTAACTGAATAATCATATGTTACTTTAAAGTTGGTTATATGATCTTTTAATTCTACATTCCAAGTTTGTTTTCCATTCTGTTAAAACATTAAGAACTTAACATCATGTGTGGCTTTCATGGTGCTTTTAGCAAAAAAGGCCTAGATAGATGTTGTGTATGTCCTTCCCAAGCACCCAAGCACTATTGACCTACTTGGAAACCTATTGGTTACAAGTGAATGATAAGTAGAAGTAGTGGTGAAAAAATATTTGCTAATTTAAGTTTTAAGCTTTGATAATTTGAATTGATAATAGGAATACAACTTCATTTATAAGTAAGTAGGGTGCTTGAAAAACACATGTAAGTCATAGTTGGGCAAAGATCTTCCAATAGATCTCCTCTATGGCTGCCCTATCATTCAACTTTCAGCTGAAATTTGAAGATAGGGCAGCCATAGAGGAGATCTATTGGAAGGTGTTTGGGACAAGCAATGTCATAAACAATGAAATACCCACATGGATTGTGTGTGGTTTCATTGCCCAAGGTAAAGGCGTTGACATCAATTGGGTGAAGGCAACTGAACCACAACAAAAGAGAAGGCACACAGAGAAGATGCAAAGGGTGGTGGGCGTTAGCCACAGTGAAGAAAAAACATGCATTTCACCCTACTAATAGTGGCAGCAACATGGGTGTCATTGATGGACAATTGCGATCCTAGTTGCAATCAATGAAAACATGAATATAATATGGCGGTAGTGCTAATGTTCTTGAGGACAACATTGAATAATCATCTCCCACTACTAGGAGGTGTCCCTATGGTGTGTCAAATGAAGACATTAGGAAGGTTGGAGAGCTCCTAGAATTAAACAAGGAACTTCATTCTATATGCAAATCAAAATCAAGTCCTTAAATGTTGATCATAAAGTTGCATCCAACAAGTTGTTGGGCATGAAGTTTAACATGGATGATAGGAAGAAAGTAGTGGAAGTAGAGGAGGCTAGTAGCAAAGGTGGAAAAGGCTTTAGCAAAAGTACTCAAGCAAGGGTTCCCTGCAATAGATATAGTATGTGAACTAATCTTTATCTTACACCATTTGTTCCACTCTACACCTTTTAATTACAATATGCAAGTTCTTTGGAGATTTGCCTCTTAGGATTTCTATTTGTAAATTAAATAAATCTAGAAAGTTTTTGCATAAGGAATTAGGGGTTAAAGCTTGGTGGCATGGCTAGATTTCTATGTGTTAAGAGCGAAGACTAAAACTTAGGTAGATTGTATTTGAAAACAAGGTTGAACAAACCCAATTGGGGGAGGCAGCATATAATGAAACACAGGTGGAAGTTGAGACTTTGGAAAGCTCAATTGCAATGGCAAAATTGGAATTAACAAAGCTAGCAAATGAACAAAATGCAATCTTTAAGGAATTACATGAAATGTAAAAGGGGGAAAGATGTCATTATGGCCAAAGCCTATCCTACACCCTTATAGACCTTTATGTGATGCACCAAACATGATTACCATGAAACCATCTAGTGTATGTGGGCAATCATATCATTGTTTTGGCAATGCTATGACATCTTGCCTACATACATATCACCTGTCTTGTTTTGGCCAGCACTTGAAAACCCACAACAAGTGCAAAGTCTATAATCAAATATTGCACCTTGATTGGTGGTCTACTTGGGGGTTCAAGGATCTAGATGAAAATTTAACTTTTATAACACAAAAGATGGGCGTTGAAGAAGAGTGGGTCCACCTATTGAACGAATTGAAATAGACTACAAGGCAAAGTGTTCATGGTGTCTTAGGTCAATATTTGATTTCCTACCTACATCAAAATTTTGATCTTGGGATAACCATCATTGTTGGCTTATTTGTGGTCTATGCTTTGCAAGTTTTTCCTCTCCTAACTTAAGTTGTGGGTCTAAACTATAGAAGAAGAGTTGGAAACAAAGTTGAGGCAAATTGGGTCCAATTGAAGAAAAGAGGTTTATTATAGTGGGGGGCATCAATGATACACTAATTAGCAATAACCTCCTTGGATCACATGAACATAATAATGTAGGAGTCTCATGCCCAAGGCTGCCCCATGAAAGACCTAGTTCTCCAATAGTAACAACTACACATATTGCTATTGTTAACATGGTCACCTCTCCTATTGAACCAATAAAGATGGATGAAGATGAATATGAGGTTTTTTTAGTCAATCCCAAAAGAACCTTCAAGAGCCCAACCAAAGCAACAATTGAGAGCTTTGCTGATGAAGAGTATGCCAAATGCCTAAGCCCCCCAAAAAAACAAAACCAAGGTATGCTTGAATCGTGATACTTATGAACTCTACCTTTTAATTATTCAATTAATGTTTTTTGAAGCAAATTGTTACATGTATATTAGGTAATGTAATCAATTGTGTCATTTAATTTTGACCTAAACAACTAACATGTGTGTTGTGAGCATGATGGTGTAGAGAATAAGGTTGCAAAACAAAAGACCATCTATTTGACACTTTCATATTCCATTATTGGAGGACAACCCAATTGCCCATCCAAAGCCCCAATGAATGTCCAAGGTGCAATGTTAAAGTAACATTATGTTGTACTTGTAGATCATTTGTTTTTTTTGTTGAGTTTTTTTTTTCCTTGGATGGTTGTTTATAAGTTGACATTCCTTGTGGTTTTAGAACAAACTATTAGTGCATGAATATGGGGTGCAATTAAGTGTTGGTGTATTAAAATTAACCTTTACCATTATTCTAATAATGTAATCTTTGCTTGCACATGCAGGACAAAAACATATAATAAAGGCATGGCCCTAGATGCATGCAAGGGCAACACAACTATAGGGTTGATATCAATAGAAATAAATAACACTACAATCACTAAGAGGGGCACACAAGCAAGAAAGGGGACACCAATTAAATAAAAGGCCCCCCTAGCAACCAAGGGCACCCCAACTAAGGAAAAGTTAGCTATAAAAGCAATCCTAGAAACCCCAATTAAATAGAAAGCATAAGCAAGTTTGTCCAACCTAGTCAAGGAAAAGACACCCTAAACAACTAATAACACCAAAAGTAAGGAGACTGTAGCAAAAGCACCCCAAGTAGTCAAACACACTCCAACTAAAGAGACATTGTCATTAGATGTAGCTAACAAGGCACCACAAGCATTCAAGGGTAAGGCGAAGGCAACACAAAAGAGTAGTGATGGTAGTCCAAGAAGAAAATTGGTCATCCATGGGCCAGTTGATGATAGGCAACCAAACAAAAAGCAGAAGAAATTGCCCATACATCTTAAAAGAATCATTGGATATTTTATTTTGATGTTCTTGTTCAAAACATTATGGGAAGAAACCTTCATTCAACCTACGCTTGCTTACTTGCCTACCTTTTCATAATAGTGTTCATTGTTAGAATTTGTACCAAAAGATCTAACTATGGACATGTGTATCCAATCATACTGTAACCTAAAAAGAGAGTGCTAGACTCTACAACCAACCTCAAGCACCTGAACGAACTATGCAGAGTTGAGTTCTCAGCAAAACCTGATTCTAACCACACTCCTGATCTTCTTTCTTTCTCTCCCTCACAATGTTCTCAC
>Ga0116231_10000718_pt1 | contig 61563 bp, 54 predicted proteins | sample S1TSphgellanicum_2_FD_89695 | JGI IMG/M metagenome (GOLD analysis project Ga0116231, IMG submission 89695) | Host-associated microbial communities from peat moss isolated from Minnesota, USA - S1T2_Fd - Sphagnum magellanicum MG | ecosystem: Host-associated > Plants > Peat moss > Unclassified...
ATTGAACAGTCTGATGGAACAAAAAGAGAGAAGAGAAGAGGGGGAGGGAGGGGAAATAAATATACTAAAATGACAAGTAGCAACAAGAGGAACTAAACAATAGCAAAAGGTGTTGAGCAACAACACAGAAGGAATTAAACAACAAACATGGAGCTAGGTTAGAAAGGTATTTGAACTTGGAGGAATCAATTGGCAACAAGAGTAGCAAAACAATAACAAGAGGAACTAATTAGTAACAAGAAAAACCCAAACAACAACAAGAGGGGTTGAACAACCATAAAAAAGGACTCAAACAAGTAGTAATGTTACAAGATGGATTGAACAATAACACAAGAAAAGTTGAACAAATCAAATAAAAATTTCAGTTACAAGCAACAAAAGAAAAACAAAACATTACAAAAAACAAAAGATTTTTTGAACTTTAAATCATCACAAAACTCTAACACAAATCAAAAGCACAAACAAATTGAATAATGAAGTGGGGCATAAATGATTTATTTTGTTTCTAGAATGTGAATAAAAATGGAAAAGAAATTTCAATGTTTAATAGATTTGGTGATGTCACTTGAAACCCTATTTATTTCATTTGGAAACCCAAGATACCTATATGAGAACTAAAAACTATACCATGTTCTATTTAAATACCCTATCATGGTATCCTTCTTTTGAAATTTAAATAAAAAGGCAAGGTCTCAAGGGTCAATTCTCACCCTAGTGAGAGCATGTAAGTCGAATATCAACTTGGATATCAGTATGAATGATATTTAGCAATTTTTGTGGTGAGAATTGGCCTAAACTTTTAGCTAGTTCTCATTTCATTTTTGATACTTAACCAACATTAACCCTATTAAATAATCAAAAAACATGAAATTGGGGAATTGAGAAGGTACATTAACATCTTGGAGAATAAAACCTTATGGCTAAGGGGAAAAAATTGGATTTTTGGAATGTACTCTAATAGTTAAATAAACATCTAAATATTGATTTAAGCTTCACTTTGAAAATGTGAAAAAAGGTAAGAATAATTGTAAAAAAGATGGAGGTTTATCAATTTAATATCCTCTCCCCCTCCTCAATTTTATTTCCTTCATATGTTCTCACACGGTTTCCAATTTCATTGTTATTTATGTTAATCTCAAATTTGATTTTAGTATATAACATGGACATGTCATTGTGTTTTCTCATGTTTCTTTTTGGAAAGGTATCGAAACAATATTTATTTTGACTAATATTTTTTTGAATTACTTGCATAATGCCCCACTTGAAACCGTGGATTCTTGATAAATCCATAGATTTTCCATTTTTACATTTGAAATGAATCAAAATAGACTTGTACATTTGCCAATTTCTCCATTTGATAATGGGGACTTTTCAAAAATGTTTTTGATTTTTTTTCCACTAATTCAAGCATTGAAAATTAGACCATTGAAAACTTGTTGTTTATCAAAATTCCACTAATGACCAACGGTAACATTGAAGCTAGTTGGGGGGTGTGTGTGTGTGGGGGCAACTTTAGGATGGGTCAATAAGTCCTTTACCTGAATAAATTTTGATTTGGAATTTGCTATGATTGGAATGGAAACATGTATTTTCAAAGTTTTTTTTTTCAACACCATAATCACAAATGATGGAAATGACAAGCAAATTTCAATACCTTCTTGCACCAATTTGTATCCCATTTCCCTTTAATTGAATTTGAATTGAATTCATTTGGATTTAAATCCAATCGAATTTGAATTGAATTCAACTATAATTATAATTCAATTGAATTTGAGTTCAATTGGATCTAAATCCAATCAAATTAGAATTAGAATTCAATTGAATTTGAGTTCAATTCCAATGGAATTAGAATTCAATTGAATTTTGATTGAAATGTAATAAAATAAAATTCAAGTCAAGTTGCATACAATGCCATTCATTATTTTCATTTGGATGGAACTTAATTTTCCATTTTTTTCCATCATTTCATCATCACTAGGAATGGATACCTGCACAAGCCCAAGTTAAATCGTTGGGGAATGCAAATTAACACATTTGAAACTTTAGTGTCATTTTGTTGATAAATAATATTATAGCTTACTAAAAAGTGCGTATTAAATTATAAATATATGTAATTTTAATTCAATTTAATTTTAAATACCATAATTTATTTTTATCTTTGTGCCTTTTCTCATCATTGAATTGTTATTGAATTAATAGGAAATATTTTTTTTTTGCAAAAAAAAGAAGAAGAATTGCATTACATATTGTTTTAAAACACATGATTTATTCCTTCATTGTAGGGTAAGGCCTTTAGAGGAAGGTATTCCTAAATAAGGGACTGAAATGGCCCTTAAAATGCCACAACCCTAAAGTTTGAGTACTTCTCCAAGAGACTTAGCATGCTTAAAGGCCGATGCACTTTACAAACTCTGGAATGCACCAAAACATGCAGAAACATGCATTGTCGTTGCAACAGCAGCCATATTCCACCCCATAAAGTGCCATACATTCTGTAGCAATGTGTCTTCAGTTACACTGAAATCTGCCCATGAGGTAAACAAGGCGAAGGAAGTCCACAATTCGGTGCAGAATTGTTGTCTTCTACCTCAAATCGTCCATCCACAATTCTGCGCGGAATTGCTGTCTTCTACTGCCCATCCTTCCACAATTCTGTGCAGAATTGTCTTCTTCTACATCATGTCGATTCACATTTCAGTGGATAATTGTCACTTCCAACCTCTCGTCCATTACAAAACTGCCTGAAGGAAAGGATTCACAATTCCCTTTCTGCAGAATTGCTGTCTTTAACAAGTCCATAGTCTGTACATCGGCAATTCCGTGCTGAATTGTCATGTTCCACTTCACGTCCACCCACAATTCCGTCCAGAATTGTCATTTTCTACCTTACGTCCATCCATTTCGTGCAGAATTGTCATCTTCCACCTTACGTCCATCCACTTTTCCGTTCAGATGGGCGTTTCGACCTCTTCGTCCATTACACAACTGCCGGCAGTAAGGGTCTACGACTCTGCGCAGAATTGTCGTCTTCTACCTGACATCCATCGAAAATTCCGCACAGAATTGTCATCTTCTACCCCTGGTCCATCCACAATTCTGCGCAGAATTGTCGTCTTCTACCTCTGGTCCATTTCACAACTGCCGGAAGGCAGGTGCGGGCGATGTTGCTGAAGTGCACAGTAGTAGTAGCTCGCAATGGCGCCCAAGAAGGACGCTGCCCCCAAAGCCGGACCCAAGGAACCCGAAAAGCCTGTTACTCCACCTGGTTTGTTTGTTTCTCCCATGCCTTCCTTCATCCTTCTTCGGTTTTTTCATGGTTTGGTCCTTCTCAGATCACGTGGTTTCTTTCGTCTTGTACATTTCGTGGTAGCTTGCTCATTATAAATTCGCCAAGGCGAGAGAGAGAGAGAGAGAGAGAGAGAGAGAGAGAGAGAGAGAGAGAGAGAGAATTTGATTTTAAACGCAACATCATGTTTGGTTTGGGAGGATGACAGAACCAACCGAGGGTATTGGAAAGTTTTATTATCCAACAGGAGCGACCTACGGTACTCAATGAAACCACGCATGATCTGATCTGATACAGACTTTGTCTTTTTGTTCTGTTAATTGTGTTTTCATTCTGGATCGATGTCGCTTAGAGTTCCATTTCATTCCTGGGGATGCTTAATGACGGAGAAGGTTTGGCTTCACGGATCCTGTTTGTGCAGAAGGAGGGTGGAAATTGGTGCCAGAAACGCCAAACGTAGGCGCAGACGTTGTAGCAGGGAAAGGCAACATAGCCGCCGGCAGCAAAGCTCCCGCTGCGAAACCAACAACAGCTAAAGGCGCAGCAGAGCCACCTGCCGCGGTCATAGCAGCAACTCCTCCAGGTCATTGCATGGAACTCATGTTATAGATGCAGACTTTTTGTCCCTGGATTCTTTTCTTCATTCTGAAATGCAAAAAACAGAAGAAGAAAGGTGGTCATGGAACTCATGTATATGCAATTGGAGATGGCTTTGCAGAGAAGAAAAGACCTAATCGACAGCGCAATGGAAAGGGCCTGTACATAGAGGGTGATTATCAGTATGAAGGTGACTGGCTTGATGACAAGATCCATGGCACAGGTATGCCTTGTCACCTTGCTGAGAGTGTGTGACCCATGCCTGTAAAACTTGCATATATTGTTATGAGATTTTCTTTCTGGTCATAGCTTCTATCAAATGTAAAGAATGGTTAGGGGAGCTTGCCTTTGGTTACTAGGTTGTTTCAAGTATGCCAGTGGAGCTTCATATGAGGGGCAATGGGAGAATGACCAATACATGGGAGTTGGTGTCTATAAGGTTCTCACTCTTGTTTGCCTTTGCCAGTAAAAGCCAAATCTGTGGCATAGCAGTTTGTCATGGAGATGTATTCTTCTTCTTCCCTAATGTAAGAGGTTGTTAGACTGTTGCTGAAATTGCAATGCATATGAAGGTGATTGTGCATGGCTGTTGGAAGTTGCATTCACAGTAGTAGTTGTGATAGAGAGCAGTTTGTCATAGAATGTATTTTTCTTCTACTCCAATGTAAGAGTTTTGACTGCTGATGAATTTGCATTGGATATGAAGATGATTTTTCCTCTGATTGTTTGCATGGCTTGTCAGAAGTTTGCCTTGACAGTAGAAGCCAAATTCATGATGGCAATGTGTGTGTGTGTGTGTGTGTGTGTGTGTATGCATGCATGCATTTAGTGGCCCAATGGTGCAATGTATTCTGGAGAGTGGAGAGAAAACAAGATGCATGGAAATGGAACTTACGTAGACAAAGAAGGCAACACCTGGGTTGGTCAGTTCTTCAATGGCACTGGCCCTGGCCTTGTCTGTGAGATAGTTTGAAGAAACCATGGATGAATCAGAGCTTTTACCATGAACCAGAGCTTTCCATAAGAAGCTTTGTTGAAGGTGATGACCTGAAACATCCACAGAAGACCAGCTATGTATATCTTTTGCAAACTTCATTTCCCAAGTTCTCAGTGTTATAGCAGAGAGGTACTCTAGAATACCAATTGTCCAACATCTATTAGTCTTTATGCAGATCTGAAGTCTTAGGGTTTGCTGTAATGTCCACTTTCCCATCTCATCAACACCAGGGAAGTATGTACGATCTGAACCATGGCACTAGAATTATAACTAGGATTGGAGTTAGAAGTAGAATGCACCCAAACCTGAATCACGACTAGACAAAGAAGATGTCAAAAATGGTCTGCAAGCAAAGCTTGACTTTGAGAAATGAAAAAGTATCATATCAGTGTAATCATCTGTTTTTCTTGGTAGAAGAAAAACTAGAAGGTTTGCCCTACACTAGATTGCCCGCATCAATAACCTAAATCCTTAAATGCAATTCTTGTAACGATTGCAATTGCACCGAAGGATTTGCAATTCCTGGACTTGACTGGTACTGTGTCCCACAAATATGGTGCCTGCCTGTACATTGAGTAAACTGTGAGTGCAGAAAGCAGGATAGCAGGATAGCATTCAGCTTTTTTGTTGAGATTCCAATCAAGTATGAGATGAAGAAAGGGTGGCCAATTTGTGCTGAGCTGCTCTCTCAGTACTTAAGAGCTCAGCAGATGCCCACCGCAAGAATCAAGCAGCAAGGCAATGCCTTCACCATTCACAATCTGCTCTAGACACCTGAGCAAGGTGAATACAACAGCTGCAGACTTGAGCCAGGATTGGTCAAGTGCCAGTACTTGCCAGATACTAGAACTCCAGCTATGACAGCAATTTGTGATATCTACTTCACCCTAACCAAAGTCACATCTTTTGTAGACAGGAATGTGTATACTTCGATCCTGTTCAGCTTCAGTTTCTCCAAAGAGTACAGGTGACAGGGATCATGGCAGCCCCAACGAAAGCTCGAAAGTAGATGCTGGCCATCAACAGTGTATGCATCCTCCCCCCACAACTGTGCCTCATCTAACAACTGTACCACCTGCCTCCTATCCACACACACAATGTTTACAGGCCCAGATTTGCATAGATTTTGCAGATGCAGGAAGCATGGTGTCTGCATGACTTCTCATTCAGTGATTCCTTGTACAATGCTTGTATCCTCTGTGCAACTCCTCTTGATGTCCACATACCAAAGAGCAGGCTCACCACCTGAGGTAATCTTCAGGTGCATTTATCAACCCCCTGCATTTGTTGGTACATATGCAGATGCAAACCACCAAAGCCTTCCTCGACAGCTGCAGTTAGGCAGACATCTTCAACTAATATAGTCTCTAAAAGGTGCTTCAGACATGAACCAGGTCAATCAAACAAACCTTAATCCAGACATGCCCAGGAAGACACTTCTATTGCTTGGATACAAGGATTTTGAACATGATTCCCAATACAAAGGTACAAAACAGACTTGGCATGCTGAGTTGTATGGAAGACCATAAGGTGTAGATAGGTTGCACTGTACGTCCTTGCATATATAGTGTGAAGGGAGTGAGAAGACTGTTCACAAACAAAGAAAGATAAATGTACCATCCACTTTATCATCAAGTGGCTGGCAATGTTGAACACCTCAGAAAAAGAAGCCTGTCATCTACAAAGTACAGGAGCAAAAATGAATTTTTACTAGCTGAAAGCAGTTGCAACAAGAAGTGGGTCTCAGAGAAGAGTACAATTTGAGAGTACATACTCAATAAATTCTGATTTTGCTTGGTGAATTGACTGCTCCATTCTATGGTACAAAAGAATTCAGTTCAGGGGAAGGTCAGGAACTGAAAGGTTGTAGCAACCTCACCCCACCTACAACGGAATGTAAACAAATGACAAAACACATTGTTATTGCCACAACCGACTTATCGACTGCAGCCTTTGTCAAATTGCCAACCTGCTGCAACTTAACCCCTATGACAGACCTCTTTGCCATTTCCCTTTCTTCCTGCTTCATAGGCTCCTTTTCCTTTGTCTTTTTGCCATGAAAAGAAGCTGTAAACCTGCCAATTAGAACCTCAATAAATGACCTTACCCCTTCTGATGTCATGGTACCTGCAACCTCCATGATTAACTTCCGGTTGCTAGGCACTGCCAGAACTCTGGAGAGTGCATCTATCCCACTCATGAATGCTGCTTCATCTCTTTTCTGGTGACCATCATTGAGGAAAGCATTTGGAATATCCACTAAAGGTTTGTTGTTGTTGCTAAGGTGTTGACCTTGATGATGAACAAAAGTAGATTTATCAGGGTCTCTTCCTGTTGTTGAGAAGCTTGCAGAGTTCTCATCCAAAGCTGATGGAAAAACTCCAGACATATGTAGGATTTTTTCCTCTTGTTTCAATGGTCTTATCAAGGAACTTGCAGGGTGTTGTGCTAGGTTTGCAAGATTCTCATTCAATGGGAGGGTGGACTTCCCACCGAAGGCTAGCACCTCCTGGGATGTGCGCACTAGGGTTTCAATAGAGCTACTACAGACAGAAGTCAGCAGCTCTGTGACAGGCCCCTGATGCTCAGGCTTTACAATTCCTGCAATCATATCATCAAACATATTCACATCCTTGGTCCTATCCAGGTAGACTGAGACTGCAGTAGCCACAAAAGTCTGAATGCAATCCATAATCAGCACCCTGTTCTTAGTACTACTCGCAAAATCCATGAGAAAACTCAGAACATCTGCTCTTTCATCCCTGTTTGAGCTCTGATTTGTGGAGTTCCTAAGTAAGTTGAACTGCTCCATGACAGAGACAACAAGGCTGCGTGTTGCACTTGCCACTACAACAGATGCAAACCCCTTGCCAGCTTCACTAAATAGCTTGTTCAATGATCTGTCCACAAGCCCATTTCCCACTCCCTCACCAATTGCCTTCAACTCTTCTTCAGCAATAGAGGCCCCAACTAGTTCGTCCTTCATGCCTTTTGCCACTGAGGTACCAAATGGAGCTGCTATGCCATCCAACAAACTTCCAACAGATTTCCAAGAGACTTGATCCCAAGCTGCCCCGTCTTCATCCACATGATTCGGCAAACACTCGTACTCATACTCCCTCCATGAAACTTCATCGATCTCTTCTGGGCCTTCATGTTCCACTACCTCTTTCCAAGCCAGGGCTTTCTCTTTGGTACCAACTGAGGCTGCTCCATGTTCTTCTTTCCCAGGAGGAGAACCGTCTTGACATGGAAGAATCAAAGAAGTCGGAGGAGGACCTTTTGCCGATGGAGATAAGGACTGCAAAATGCCATGGCTGACGGATGCAGAGATGGCAGATACGCATCTCTGGACCTCTAAGCAGCCGCCCACCTTAAAGAATTGCTTCAAGCTTTGCGGCACCTCATCTTTGTCCGACAGAAGGAAAGAATGAAGATCCTTGAACACGACACTTGCGGAATCGCTCCCCTCTGACAATACTTCAAGAATCGACCACAAAGACTTGCAGAGAAGAGAGACTCGGTACCTCCTCCGCGCGAATGCCGCCGATTTGTATAGACGGTAAGAGACATAGCCGCCTGCTGCCACAACACCACAGGTCAGCAGCAGAGTTCTTCTGCGGCGAGAAATCACCAACATCTTCTCTCTTCATCACAATTCAACCCTCTCACTGTATTTCCTCCCGCTCCTGACTCGCAATCTCCACGTCTCCAGATATCTTCCAACACCAAGTCCTCGTTCTTCACAAACAAATATCCGTCAGGGAAGCTTGCTCGCGCGCGAGAGAGCGATCTCTCTCTCTCTCTCGCGCGCGCACCAGCAATGAAACTGTACCCAAATTCCGCGACGTTCTGTCTCTCGCACAAGCACGAGACCCTAACCAGGTTCCGCGACATTCTAATTCTTGTACGAGCACGAAACCCTACGCAGATTCCGCGCATGCACTCTGTCGCACAAGCACGAAACCCTAATCAGATTCCGCGATATTTTGTCTCTCTCACGCACCTGCACGAAACCCTAGGCAGATTCTACGGTATTTTGTCTCTCTCACGCACCTGCACGAAACCCTAAACAGATTCTGCGACATTCTGCGGTGGAATGGGTGTGATCTCACAAAACCCTAATCCAAAGAGGCCTTCTGGGACAGCTCATATTTCAAGAAAACCAAAAAAAAATGATATATAAAAATCCCAGTAATGAATTAGAGAAGGGCCTTGCAATACACCCTACCTAGGCAATATTCTGTGGTGGAATGGGTGTTGAATATAACCCTATTCCAAAGCGGGTTTGTAGAACAACCCACATTCAAGAAAATGGGTTTAGGGATTAAACCCTAAGCCCTATATCCCATAATGAATCAGAGAACTGCCTTGCAAGAAACCCTAAGCAGATTCCACGACGTTCTGCAGCGTAATGGGTGTACATTCTAACATATGTTATTATTTGTTTGGACTTTCATAGCCCATTCACCTTGGTGCATTAAGCACAACCTTCGTTCATTTGTGCATTTGAGATGATTGGGAAATGCTTGCGAAGTGTGTGTTGGGTTCTCATCATCTTTACATAGCGCTTCAATCATAGTGTAAGTAGTTAGAGAGCTTGTCCCATTTTGCTAAGAAATTCAAAGAGTTTTTAAAATGTGCTTAATTGTTTGTGCAATTCCTTGGTTGGCTTGATTTATTCATCAATACCATTTGAGAAACCTAAGGATGCATCATTTCACCCATTTAGCACTTTTTGTCGTGCATTGACATAAATACAACCCAACAACCACCAATGCACCATGAAGGATGATGTTTAGTAGACATAAAATGATTTTTCCATTATGTTTTTCTTCTTTAGTTCACGAGACCAAATGTTGAATCAATTTTTATGATAATTTGTTGGTTCTCATTTTCAAGATAGAGTTTAAGAACCATGTTAACATCTTTTATTTTATTTTAATTTTTCTCATGTACAATATTTGGTTACAATATTTCAATCTCAATTTGGGATCCTCACAATGTTACAAATTTGGCAAGTAAGGAAAACATCAATTGGAAACAAGGATTCATGTTTCCCCCACCATTCCAAAAAACATGCATCAATTTGGTACCTTTTGAACATTTGCAATTCCTTGGTTAATCCATTGGTCCTAGCAATCATTTTTAAAATATCAAGATTGGAATCTTCATCATTTAATTGATTTGCCATATGTTCATATTTTGTCATATGGTGGCATTTCAACAACATTGAAGACAAAGATTGCCTATCATAGTATTCCACAATGGAAACATCTTGTTTCTACCAATAAAAGAAGAAACTAACCAACGATTCTTAAATCTCGAATCTAACATTGAAAATAGCATGTTATTGACCTTTTTTTCCTTCAGATTTTTTTAGGAAAGGAGAAGAACCATTCAAAACCTCACAGAGTTCCTTCCTAATCTTAGATGCAAGCATTGACAACTCCAAAGAATAATCATCCTTCATCAAATTATCCATAGAAGGTGTAATTCCAATTTTTTCTTTAAATTTCAAGTTCATAATAATTGTTGCATGTAAAACATTAGAAAGTAACCATGCTCACGAAATTGGGTTTAGCACACAAACATTCACAATTCAAGAAAGCACATCAATAATGATTTGAGATCTATGCCAAGTTAAAGCTAAAGGAACATGGCTAGGATTCTTCATTCATGTCTGTTGACTGTAAAAAGGAATAATTGTTGTTTTGAATTGTAATGCTTCTGAAAACAATATGATCTTACTTGCAAACATGCAAGAACAATTGATTTATCAACATAACAATAATGTTGAAATTCTCACAAACAAAGAAAGCTTTCATAAACAAATAGAAATTCAAATATCACAATGTATGAAAACAAAACTATTAATTTAGTTTTCACTAGAATGTTTAATTTTCTTGGTTTCAAACCAACTTCAATGTGAGCCTTGTTTCACATGTCTACTTGGTTTTCTCCATCCAGACCATGCAAAAGAACTAAATTTGAACCAAAACTAAGATAACTTTTATTTAATCTTGAGATTTAGAATTTCTTCACAAAAATAAAAAACTGCCCAACACTAGTTTATACTATGATACATGAGTGGGTGTTGCTTCACCCACATAAAGTTAAAATAAAAATTTTATAATCACATGAGCTAATGGTCTAATTAGGTTTAAAATAATTCTTTTTGTTATGAAATGGGATTTGGAGATAGTGAATGATAAATTCCAAAACCTATTAGGTACTAATGGATGGAGGAAATTAAAAGTTGGTGGGTACTTCGGGATGCCAAAATCTTTCACTCCTATTTTTCTTTAAGGGAGGGGAACACTAAATATCCATGGCAAGTGGGAAATATGGGAAATAATTGGGAAATATGAATTGAAAAGAACAAAAATGCTTAGTCAACAACATAATTTACCATAGAAGACTAGGAGGGAAATTATGACTTCAAAAACCCACCATTTTTTATGATAAAAAAATGTGTTGAAGGTAAGCAATTTTTACAATAAATGTTTTTGTCAACTTTAAAGGTTCGTAAAATGTTTTGCAAGGTTTTTCATTTCACATTTTAAAAACTTACATTATTCTACATCACATGACAAAAAATGTTAGCATAAAATATGAGTATGGTAGGATGTGTGGTTTTCTATAAAGTAGTGACTAATGTTGGTTGGTTATTTCTTTTTTTTAATAACCATGAGGTGGGTTTTTATAATAAAATTGGGTTCACACAAATTGTTAATATTTAATTTTTTAGAAATAAAATGATCAATTTTATAGTCAAAATAATGACCTTGGTTATCAATTTGATTAGTTGTTTTTTGAATAATAATCATTTGTCATGCATAAAAGTCAATTATCAAATAACTATTTTCATAATTGAGTGGATATTGGCCAACTAGAATAGGTTTTAGAGTTTTCAACCTAATAACCTACTTGGATGAAAATTTTCACATCTAAATACGTTATGAAAATTTGAAATTTCAATAACTATCAATTAAGGTTCTTCCGAATTATTATAATTTTGTATACTTCATTAGGTAGGTTATTAACCAATTATCAAAAACTTCAAAACTTGACTAGTAAATTATTAATAATTGGGTTGAAAACCTTATTGATAATCAAGTTTTTTTGTAACAACACCAAGGCAAAACATGGATGTAACAACATGAAGGAAAAACACATACCTAGGAATAATGTTAAGGAAGAACATAAGACCCAACAACAATGCAAAGAAAGAGCACAAGTCCTACTAACAATGCAAATGAAAAGCATGAGACTCAATAAGAGTGCAAAAAAAGAGCATGGGACACAACAACACAAATGAAAAGTACAAAAACAACAAACGCAAAAGAAGCACTCAAAACAACAAAGAAAAGGCAAAAACCCAACAAGAAGATTAAAAAAATGTGAGGCCCAAACTTCAATTCAAAATTTTTATAGTTTTAAACCAAAGCTTGAAAGTGTGGTGCTTAGGGTAACCTTTTTTTAAAAAAATTCTAAAGGCTTAACTACCATTTATTTAATATCTAGATTCAAGTAAGGAATTAATACCCTACATGAATTTCAAATTTTCATATCCAGATTTAAACCTAAATATTACGTGGGCAAATTTCATAACTTTGAAATATGATGATTATGATATTACCTTGAATATCATAATTCATGATATTCAACGAATATTAAGTGTGATATCCAATGTGATATTTGAGCTTGATATTTAAATCTTTTAGATATCCACCCATCATTAGTCATAACATACTTGCAATGTACGGTACATTGGTGGTCGTTGGCAAGCTTTGAATGGATGTTGCGTTATTATTTATTCCTTGTATTTCATTATGAGTAGTTTTTTCTTAACGCATTGTCACAATGATTCATTCACTTAACATTGTTTATAAAATTGATCCATTTCAAGCCCACATTAAGGTCTTAGTCATTGACTTGCTAACCAATGGGCCCTTGTTGACGTCTAATTGGTTTACTTATTAACATAAGGATCATAAGCTTGATCCCTTTCATGCCCTTTTTGAGGACTTTGTGGCTGACTTTTTAACCTAAGGACCTTTGTTGAGGTCTTTTTGGGTGGCCTTCTAGCCTAATGATCGTAGGATTGATCTTTCTAAAACCTTTGCTATGAATTTTGTGGCTAACTTGCTAACCTAAAGGCCCTTGTTAAGGTCTTTATGGGTGGTCTCCTAGCCTAAGGATTGTAGGCTTGATCCATGTCAAGCCTTTGTTAAGATTTTTGCGGCCAATTTATTAACCTTAGGGCCTTTTGCTAATGTCATTATGTTGACCTACTAACTTAGGGACCATCAAGTTGATCCAACTCAAGAGTCCTTGATAAAATTATGATGAACTATCAAAAATTTCTTAATGTATTGGGAAGGCACTTTAAATTCGTAAGATTCCTCTTTGATTCAAGAGGTCATCTTACATTCCCAGGTGGATTTTCACACATTTTGTAAGGCTTTGTATGTTTTTTCTTCACACACAATAAGGCTTTTAGATGGGGGTGTTACCAAAATTCAACTCTACCTTTTGTTGCCACCTCAAGTAGGCACCTTATTCTTATAATACCCTTGTTTGTGGGCCATATGTACCATGTTGTGGTTGACTTGCTAACTTAAGGGCCATAAGGTCGATCCATTTCAAGAACCCTTATTAAGGTTTCCCTCTACCTTTCATTGCCACCTCAAGTGGGCACATTATTCTAGTAATACATTTGTTTGTGGGCCATATGTACCATGTTGTGGTTGACCTATTAAGGGTTATAGGGTTGATCCATTTCAAGAACCCTTATTAAGGTTTTTTCGGTTTACTTGTTAACCTATAGCCCTTAGGGTTCATCCATCTATCAAGCCTTTACTAAAGTCTTTGAGGCAAGCCTAATGGCTGTGCATGGATGGCTATACAATGGCAAAGAAGGTGCTCACATGTTTCTATGGCAAGAAATGACACTTGAAACAAGATTAAACAAGATAAGGCTTATGCACATGAAGGGGTATGCCTTCATTTTTACCAACACCCATTGCGTAAATCATTGGTGAATGGCCTTTACATTAGCAAACTTGGAGACTTCAAAATCTTACTTCACCTTCATTGCTAAGTGAAATCTACCACTCCTCTTTTACCTTGCCCAAAGTCCTACCTTCTACTCGAAGTCTTACCTTCATATTTGTTACCTTTTTTCACCCTTTATTTATTTTTTACTATTGCTTTATTCAACAAATAATGAAAAAAATCAACAAATTAAAAAATGGACACTTTAATTAAAAATTTAAATGACATTTAAACTTTCTAACCCCAAATTAACTTCTTAATTACTAATTAGTTTTCTAACTATCAACTTATTTTTTTGTCCCCATTTTTTTTCAAAATTTAGTATTTTTTTAATATTTTTTTCATTTGATTATTTTCATCCATCACCATAACATAGATTTCATTGCAACTTGAACAAAAGTTTTGAAAAACAAAAGTTTGAACACTTTTACATTAAATTTCATTATAATTTGAACAAAAACTTCCAAAACAAAGTTTGGCACACTTTGACATTATGGAGCATGCGAGTGAGAGCTTCACCTTAAACCTCACATAAGATAGCCAAGATTTTGGATTTGTGGCCCAAATGCTAGTGATCACAAATGTCATTCCTTTTGAAAGCATTCAATTTCAAATTTTAGAAAACACAAATCCATGTAGTAAGAAAAATTGAAAAGATGTTTTTAACATTCAACTCCTTGACCTTTAAGAGGAGAGATGATTAACAAGAGGAAAAAAAGGTTTTTGAAAGCATGATTGGGTGAAAATTATCAACAAACTCGATGAAGCTTGGCTTACGATTTTGAAGCGTATATCCAAACAATGTTGGGACAAAATCAACAAGATGCAAAGGATGTACAATAAATATCAACAAACACAAAATGAGATAGGTGCAAGTGTTTACAAATGAGTTTAGTATGAAAAAATGCATAACATTTTTGCAAACATGGCGAAAGCTAGCAGGGCCTTTGGAACATATAGTGACATGAATCAAGTTGTACCAAAGGGTGCAAGTATTTTGATCCCTATAAACATCAATGAAAATGCTACACAAGAGATTCCCAAATCTCTTCAAGATCAGCAAAACCTTGATGGAACAATTTTTAAAGTTTTTAAAGGCCTTGATATTCCATTGACCATTACTTGTAAGAAATCAAAAGTTGATGGGAAACCAAATAAAAAGCGTAATAGAAGTAGTAGAGATGGTTTTTTTTTGCATTCTAGCGTTTGTAGTTTTTCAATTTTCGAAATCTTTTAACAAAATTGAAATAATGAAATGGAAATGTAGCCACAAATGGCAAAGGAGCCGATGGAAATGCAAAAATCCATTGCCAAAGTGGCCATGGAAATGGAAGAATGTTGGATTTGAAATACTTCATAGAGTCATTTTCAAATGGCAATAATTTTTGCCAATGTGCTAAAATTTATACTAATTAAAAATTTGTTAGTCAATTGTAGGATGTGTGTAAACCAATTTTGATGGAACAATTCCTGAAGTTTCCAAGGATCTTGATATCCTATTGATTGCTATTTGGAAGAAAGCAAAAGTTAATGGGGAACCAACCAAATAAGAAACATAAAAGAAGTAGTGGAAATGATTTTTCTGCATTAACCTTTGCATTTTCTCAATTTGTGAAATCTTCAAGCAAAAATTGAAACAATGAAAATGGAATTGCAATCACAAATGACAAAGGAAGCCATGAAAATGCAAAAATCCATTGCCAAAATGGCCATGGAGATGAGGTGACCCATTAATTGGTTTTGATAATGTTTCATTTTATAATGTTTAGGTGTGTTTTTTTGTCTAGGTTCCTTCCACCACAACCTATGAACACAATGCTTCTCACTACAATAAACAATAACAAAGTTAGCAAAAACCTTTGAAACAAGTTAATCTTGTTAAAAACTATTGAACTCAATAAAGGCCCATGACAAGGCAACCTTGTGAACATAAGCATATCTAAAAATATTTAAAAAAAAACTAAATCCCAACAATTAAAAAAATATTCATCATAATATGAAACAAAATGTTTCAATACAATGGAAATCACAAAATGAACATAACAACTTGTTAAATATTAAATTGACAAGATGAAAGGAGAGCGATCACACCCCCTAGGAAAGAAAAAAAGAAGAGAAAAATTAACAATAGGCAAAAAAATTTAGAAAGAAAAAAGAAATGAAAAAAAGATGTGCTTTAAAGAGGATGACCACATCCCCCATGGGAAAAAAAAGAAAAAAAGAAAAAACTATTGTGAAAAGAAAAGAAAATTAAAAAAAATGAAAAATAGAAGAAAAGAGGAATAATGTACATGTTTTTTGAAAGAAGAAACAAAGATGAAAAGAATAACAAGAAAAAAGAGAAAAAAATGAAGATTTTTTTTTAAATTAAAAAAAAAGTAAAGAAAACAGGGGAAAATAGAAGAAGGCAAGAATGGGGGGCATTTAAAAAAAAAAGGTGGGTTACAAAATGACGAATCATTAAAAATGAATTTTCAGTTTTTTGAAAATTTGAAAATATAAGAAAATAAAAGATAAATTCATGCTGCCCTAAACCCTAAACCCAGTGAGCACTGGCTTTGGCTTACTGGGCAGTCGCTGGGCCAACGGCAGCTTTTGCCGGGCAGGCTCAGGGTAGCAGCCAGCCACCGCTGCCAAGTGCTCCTTGAGCGCGGCGCACACCGGCGCCACAGCCACGCCGGCATCAAAATAGCATCGAACAAAAACGATTCTGGCGCACGCCTCTTGATCCAGTGCGCATGTGCGTGGTACAAGAGCGAGAGAGTTCTGTTCTCTTCTCTTGTACCCTTTGCTTGAAGCAACAATTGTAAGAAAAGAGTAGTCTTTTTCTTGCAGCTGGGATCGCGGAAGAGAAGAAGTAGTAGTAGAAGAAGAAGAAGTTGCGATTCTGAACACGGAAGTTACACGGATTTGTGAAGCTGGAACAACTAACTTGCTTGCTTTTTCTGAACCAGACATGTACATATCAAGCGTGTGCTTGAATCACCTTGAAAATAAAGGAACAAGCCAAATCCGAAAATAAAAAGAAAAATTCCCGCAGAAGGTCGTGACGTTCTATACTGAACGTCACCACATTATTGACTCGCAAGCTTTGGAAACAAAAATTAAATAAAAATGCGTTGTCGCCGCGAGAAGCTTCATCTTTTCTGTGCGTACTCAAGTTTTTCACTCCAAGAAAGCAGACTCCGAGTTTTAGGTTCCGAGTGTCGTCGGACTGTGGCAGCTGGGAGTGGGAAGGAGAAGAAGAAGAAGAAGACGAAGAAAAAGTAGTGGCTTTTGTGAGAATGGGTCACATCCAAGCAAAGCCGGTGAGGCGAAGAGCTGCTAGGGAAGAAGTTAGACCACCATCCAGAAGCAAACTAGTAAAGAAAAAAGCAAACAAGGCAAGCTCCAAATCATCCAAACAAAAACCCGACAAAACGCCGAGGAGAATCTTCAAACTGAAACCTCCTCCCATAGCTCACTGGATGCCATAGAAAAACTTCCAAGAACCCATCACCCAAATCCTCAACCTCCATTTCTCCAATCTTCCATCTCCAATCTTCCGGCTTCCATCTTCAATCTTCAAATTTCTCGTGGCTTTTTCTGGATCTTACAACACTGATGCCATAGAAAAACAAAAACTGCCAAGAAGCCATCACCCAAATCCTCAATCTCCATAACTCCAAGCTTCCATCTCCAATCTTCCGGCTTCCGTCTTCAATCTTCAAATTTCTCATAGCTTTTTCTGGATCTTGTATGCCATAAAAAAACTGCCAAGAACCCATCACCTAAATACTTAATCTTCATATCTCCAATCTCCAACCTTCCATCTTCAAGCATCAGTTTTTGATCTTCAATCTTCAAATTTCTCATGAGTTTATTATTTCTGGATCTTACAAAAAATTTGTGCTTCAAGCTCCATCTCTCTCTCTTCTTCCTCTTTCAATTGAATTCTACTTCTGCCAAAATGCTTGTAAGTAGCATGAACTCAAGCAAGCAATTGCAATGGTGTTTTGGATCTCTTTGTCTGTCTTGTGGAACCGAGAGAAACTTTTGCACATTGCTACAAAAAACAAAACAAATTTCTTTTGCTGAGGGGATTTTGAGTACCTTTTGCAATTTGTTGGCCTTGCAAACAAAACAGAATTTGGATCTTTCTAACTTTCTACCTGAAAATTGGAAAATTTTGGCCTCAAGTATTATATAACAAGCTGGCGCGATAATGGCCCAATCTAGCTTGGACCAGATATGGAGAAAATGGTCAGTTATCAACAAAGACTCAAAGGTACAATATTCATCACAAACTTATACAGCCTGAAATTGGTTAAGAACCGCATGATAACCCTACCTGTCCAGCATATGTTTTGTATAGACCTGATCTGTGCAGAGGTGCGGAGCAACTGGGCATTATCAAAACAAAACAACCAACAAAATTGCCAACTACCGGTATTCATTGAACAACCACACTGATAATAGGCAGCAAATCTCAAAAAAAAATCAGAATCTTGTTATTTGATTACCTTTCTGAGACATAATGTAATTTCACAAAGACCTTGCTCTGCTAATTATGAAATAAAAAGGAAGACCCAGTCAACACTGGTTCAAACAGTCGCACTTAAATAGGAAATGTTCCATGAAGTCCCCAAAAAATGAACTTGTTGATGGAATTTCACATTCTATTCTGTTGAACATCGTGTCTTGTCATGGTGACCAAGATTCAGGAGCTTCACTGTCACTGACATCGGCAGGAAGTGTGAAACATTCAAGACATTGGATTTCACCTTGATAATCGGATTATGTAAAGGATAGGTCAAGCAGCTAGGTAGATAGAATAACAGGTGAGTATTAGGTAAGTACACATATATAATGGTTAATAATGTCAGTGTTGTCTAGTTCTCAGTCTATCAACATATCAAGGAATGGTAATGGATAAGGCTTACTTATGCTGTAACTTTCAAAGTCCATTATAGCAATATATTTCCTTAAGCTGAATCTCAGAGAAGAAAAAACCCAGCAAAATGAGCTTTACTAATAAGTACCAAGAATTTGGGTTCAATATTCAATAAAGGTGTACAACACATGATAGATGTCAATGCCATGATGTATATTTACAAAATTAATTTTACTTAGTTCTAAACACAATAGCACTTCAGATTACCTCATTTTATCTTTATACATAACAATTTATTTATAACCCTTAAACATAAAATCAATATTGTAATTAAAGCAAAATTAGCACATGAATGAAATAGATCTTTGGAGTAAGTGGAATATAAAATCATCTGTCTCCCCTTTACCTACTTCTAGACCTTTAAAGTCTGACACACATCGTCTTTTAAGCTAGTTCCAAGTTATTAAGTTCCTTATATCAGTGTGTTTGAAGATTGCCTATTTGTCTATAAGGTGCAAGTTACTTCTAGAGGTAAGACGTTAACGACCGAAGTGAATGGGAAGTCAAATTCCTTGCCTGAAGGTATGGCTTGATACAAGGAGCGAGTGCTGAGTAGTTGGACATGCATGTTGGTTCGAGAGCTGATGTTGCAGTCACCTGTTTCATTTAAGACACAAAAAATGAAGTCAATGTGAAAGAAACTCAATGAGGAAGTCCTAGTTGCGACAATGAAATGCTCAAGAATTATTCTATGATTCTATGCTTTATTCATGAACTGGTCTGTTGTATCTCATATCCAAAGAAAATTTCAGAAAAGAAACTCCAGATTAATCCCCAATGTAACTGTGACATGGAGATAAGAAGTCAGATATCATAACACTTTAAGAAATTTGAGAGTAAAAAACATAAGTTTGAGAGTAACAAATATAAGTTTCATCCTGTGCCAGGATCAATCAGAACAAAAGTTTCACCTCACAAGGATTGATGCTTGCTAGTTACTGCAGAGATTTTTGTGCATTGCTTCATCTAAGAGCTGCTGCTCGAGTTTGGCTCTCACTGAAGCCAATTGGCCATAACCATCATGGAGGTCACTTGGACCTGCTGCTGCTTGCAAATGACACTGGATTGCAGAATCCTCCGCTGCGTTACTGAACATCAAAGCTATTGGTACAAATCCACCTGTCCTGTTACAAATCCATCCATGTGCTGCCCGTAATGCTGCACCCAATGATGCTGAATCTGCAATTTTCTCAAAATAGATGTAGTCAGATATCAGATGCTGTCATATAAACAGAATGTCTATAGATACCTCCCAATTTTAATGATGCTGCACACACTTGACAAGCAACTCAGATAAATCTCAAGGAAGGAATTATCTTGGTCAATGTCAAACTTCCCTCTCAAGTTTCAGTCATGACCTACCAGGGCGTTGTGCAGTGTAGACAGGGCAACCAAAAATTGATGCCATTAAGGTGAGGAGGTGAGGATTTGTTGAGCCCCCACCAGTTACAAGAATGCGCTCCGGTGGACAAGGCATCCCGATCCTCTGTGTGTGTGCTCTCATTGATAAAAATTGCCCTTCCACTACAGCCCTGACCTGCAAAGTGTAACACCACCACCAGCATTCAGACATGTGGTGCAAAGTCACACCATCTTTTGAGCGTGTTTTGCAGAAACAGGAAGGGAGAGAGATAGACTGGATTTAAGTTGCTGACTTACTTCTGTTGGTGGATCAAATTTTGAGACTTGTTTAACTTCTCCACTGATGAAGTTGTTCCCATCATGTTGGTGAATGACAAATCGGTGAGTGCCAGCTATTGGATACATGGATTTCATTAGCCTTCAGCCTAATTCTCAAAATACATAAACCAACACAGAACCATAAACAGAGATTTGCATCATCTTATGCAATAAAAACTCCAGAGACATGGCTCATGAAGAAAGTTTCCATGTTGTCAGCATTGAGATAACAATAAGCTGTACATTTCACACAGAGAGAACATGCTTGATGATATCTACTATACAGTCAAAGAGCTCATGGGTGGAAAATAAAATCTCTGGCACCTGCTAGCACATCCAAACAAGATAAGGAAAACAAAAATGCAACAGACCAGGCAATGGTGGCAGAATTTCAAAGTCCTTGTAGTAGAAGCCCATCTTGCCCCCTGTGAAATTTCCAACATGTTGAACCTTAAAACATGTTACCCAAGTGCCAATCTCATTGCAGCTTTCTGTCTGGTGATCCAAATACTCAAAGAGTCAAGTGTTGTTCCAACTGAACCCAAACTGATCTGTGCTAGTCTTGCACTAGATATTTCCCTCTAGAGCTTCTGCTTAACAATGCTACAGAAAAGAAGCCATATGCTTTTCTCTTCTGGCAACAGAGCTCTTTCAGTTTTATCCCAGTCAAAAATACACAACAATTAACGCCAAACCTATGCAGACAGTGACTCACCGTTGTAAGGATGAGTCTTCTCCAAAAGGTCACCAAAGGTCTTCCATGACCCATTTGCACAGCGGTCTCGGATTTCTGCACCTCAGGTTCATATTAGATGATCCATCATCCAAGTGATTTTGCATATAGAGCCAACTCTAGGACAGACAGAAAGAGAAACTCCACTCATGCAATTGGATCACTTTTACACATGAGGTTACAAAGTCTCAAAGGAATGTTAGCCAAGAAATAGGATTATTCAGTCATGAAAAATAATTCTCACCCATATGAAGTACAAGAGGTGTTACCTTCCCTTGTGAGGGAGCCATTCTTGTAGCATAGCATTGCCATGTAACTCTCTGGATCAACTGGGTTGGGAAAGACATGCCCCTCCAGCCCCGGATGCAGGTCTTTTGTTACACCAAATACCTGTGCTTGGACCAAGAATGAGCAATAATGTGACAAGGTTCGGCAGAGCCAAATCTGTAAATATGATATTTGAACAAGCAAGTAATGCTAAAAGCTTCCAATCCTGGAGTTAAAAAACTTACAGTATCACTTGTGCCAAGACTGATAGCAAGATCACCTGGTTGATTCAATGCCAAACCTGCAGCATCCATACAGACATCCGGCAGGTAACAAGAAGGTGCACATGCAGCAGGTGTTAAAAAATCTCTATTGAGTGGGAATGGTGGCAGGCAAATGGTTTGGCATGTGCACATGACATGAACTGATGTGGTGGAGCTGTAGAACTTGGGAAGAGATATTTAGTGGTCAAAGGTGATTTGTGCACAAGAGAGAGGGAGTCAAAGAGAGTTGATGAAGGGAGAAAGTGCAAGTCAAAGAAAGGACCTGCCAGACTGCATGGGTTGTCACCAGACCAATGTATCACTATACATTCTTTCCGGAACTTGAATCTGCATAATACACACAGACAACACTGTCTCCATGAACAGCTCATGAGTTTGGATTGGACTCTCTGGCTTAAAAGTCAAGCTGTTCACAGGTATTCACATGCACAACATAGGAAACAGCAAGATATGTAACATCACCACACTCTGCCACATGATTTAGTCCCTACCACAGGAATTTGTTCAGTCATGGGAACTACTGCCATAACTTTTGGTAAGGTTCAAGAGCGAATGATTAGAGTTGGCCAAGAAGATACCATCATAAGACAAAATCATACTGTGCAGAGAAATTCAAATTATAGTGTAGTGTAAGGAAAGGGAGGTGTAGATGGGAGGTGCTGCATGATGTCTCGTTGTGCATGACCACTGCATAACCAGACTAACATTGGCAGCATACCATAAAAATGGTGTCTCATTACCGCTCCACAAAATAGGTACTCAAATTTCCAGCCACAGCATGTGGTGCTGCCAATGGTCCCAGCTTCTCTTCCAACCCTGGAGCTGTTGCCTGCCAAGGAACATGGACTATATCTTAGGTATTCAGTTCAACAATATGTAAAACATATGCCCAGACAGAAATGGAGATATTAAGTGTCTAAATAGATTCAAGAAACCTAGCTAGTTTAGTCATCGCACCTCCAATGCTTCAGGGGACCACGTCCGGTGGCAGATGTCCATGAGATTCATGCCTGCTCCATCGCTGTGATCAATGGCAACATACTCACCCACAAGCAGAGATGCCATGAAAGAGCTCACCAGGGATATTCTCTCAGTGCTATTGTAAGTCTCTGTTTGCGTTTCAAATAGCTTCCGGATTTGTGGACCTGTAAACCTCTCATATGCACGAGAACCTGCAATCATAGCCTTGTATATGAGTCTTTTTTTTTCACTTCCCTTTCTTCTCTTAAGAAACTCTTGGTCTCAAGAAAGAAAATACAAGGGGACCCTGAAAATACAATGACCTGTGAGTTCAGTGAGTGACAGGGCTCCTCCCATGGCTTTCTCAATTGCACGGCACTGCAGACTGGTGCTACTGTCCATCCACACAGGTGAATCTTGCACTGAGAATGCTCCTTGGAATTGAACTGACAGGCTTTTCAAGGGGTTTAGTTTCTTCAGGTGGTACTCCTGTGCGTCTTTGGCCCAATACACGCTTCCATGCTGTTGCCCACTACCCGACACCCCGTATACTTTCTCAAAGGGAAATCCAGCCTTGGTCAATTTGCTAAGGACAAGCTCCAGGGCCTCCACCCACATCAAGACAGGGCCTGTGATCCGCCCTTGAACTGCATCATCATCATCATCATCATCATCATGCACATACATTCTCTGGAGTGAGAAATCATCAATCATCCTCAACCTAAGAGACTCAAGCATGCAGGAAATCCAGATTACAAAACATTTCCAGTATACTCTCTCTCCCCTGTTGATTCTAGACTTGAAGAAGATAGGCCATAGAGAGAGAGAGAGAGAGAGGTGGTCAGAGTACATACTACATACCTTTTGGATCTCTGTGAACACCATCTTTAGTGCCATAGTGGGGGAGCTCTGAGTCGAAGTGCACAGATTGAAAGGAATGCAGCCGCAGACCCGCATCAATTGCTGTTGCCTTCAATGACCTGTAACAAAAGAAGAAGATGAAGGAGAAGAAGAAGAAGAAGATGATGATGATGATAAGGCAGTGATCAGTTTTTCCTTGCCACTATATATCTAGATCTGTGCACATCTAGCTTATCATCACAGTCGCTTTATATCAAATTCCTCAACAGCAACAACAACAGCGCAAAGAGGGCCGCCTAGGATTAGTCTTTCTCTACTGATGAATGGAACAAACAGCATGGGAAGAGAAAAGAGACTAACTGCGTGGAGCTGTCGAAGCCGAGGAAGAGAGCATCTGCTGGAAGCTTTGTCATGACCGCCTGCATTGGAGCTCTGAACTCTCAACGCTCCAAAGCTAATGTATACACAACGATAACCCTTACTCTTCTAGCTCTTATTGCTCTTCCTTTTGCTACCAGTACACGGAACAAAAGCACGAGTCAAGAAGCGCGATGGAAAACAGTGTCACAAATCTAGACAATGATGAGGAGGGAGAGAAAGACAGGAGAGAGAGAGAGAGAAGAGAGTCAGCGAGACGGAGATGCAGATCGAGCTCTCTTGAGGTGCAAATCTAGAGCAGCAGAGGAAAGCAAGCGGTGAGAGAACCTTTCTCTCTCTGAAACCCGTAAGCACCTCTTTTCCTCTGCTTCGTTCCGTGAACTTCTTCGGCTGCAGCCGCTTTCTGATCCTTCAAACTTCGCTTGTATGCAGCTACTTTCTGATTCTTCTTCCTTGATTGCTAAAAGAATTGCAAAAGAATTCCTTCATTGCAGCTCTGTTCGTTCGTTCGCTTGTTTGTTGCTTTTCTTTCTCTTTTTTACTTCTCTTGATCTACATCAATGAACCAAGTTCCAGAAGAAATCTGTAGCAATAATACATCTTGACGTTCAAGAAGAAATCTACAGCAAAAACCATGATGTTCAAGAAGAAATCTGCTGCAATAAACGATGATGTTCAAGAAGAAATCTGAAGAAAAAACCTCGTTCAAGAAGAAAGCAAAGAGAGGACTAGTAAGGTGTGAGGCTTCCTGAGCTTGTGTTTTTTCCCCCAAATCTCACAAACATCTTTTCATTCTTGTCTCAATGCAAACAGAATATCAATGAGATTGCAGAGGAGAAAACTCTAGACAAACAATGCGATGGCACAGGAGAAAACACAAGCATCTTCTCATTCTTTAATGAAAATAGAATGCAATCCGTGAGATTGCAGAGGAGAAAACTCCAGAAAAACAATGAGATGACAGAGAAGAGAAGAGAACTCCACAAAACTCTGTAAGTATCAGCGGGATTGCAGAAGAGAAAAAAACCCCCAGACAACTAAAAAATATCAATGCAACTGCAGACAACAAGAAGAAAACTTCATAAACAACTCCAAAATTATCAAAACCATCAGAGACCCATCACAAAGCTTTTAGGCAGTATTCACTTACAAAATTCACAAACCACCAGAGACCCATCACAAAGCTTTTGAGTACTAGTCACTTGCTAAACTTAGAAACCATCAGAGACCCATCATAAAGCTTTCAAACAGTAGTGAATTAAAATATTCACAAACCATCAGAGACCCATTATAAGGTTTTTGAGCACTAGTCACTTAAATAATTCACAAACCCTCAGAGACCCATCATAAAAAATTTCAAGCATTGCTTACAAAAATTTATCATCAAAACCATCATCAGCTCCATCATGAATGGCAGTGGCAGTGACAAGCTGCTGCCATTTATTCCATTCTGACTTCATCAAAAGAAGCTCCTGACAGTGAATGCTGAGGATGAGGACCAATAACGTATGTGAATGTTTTTCACAAAGCAATGGCCAATTCTATATTTCCAGCAATCCTTGATTCTTCAATCAAAATCTTTCTGCACAACTCTATAAACACTCAAGAGCAAGACTGTGTGTCAAGTCCTCATTCCATGATTTTTATGTGTTATCCTCTAGAGTTTGAGAGGCAACTCCGCAAATGGTATTTACTGTTTTAAAGTACATACATCCCCCAAGTCCCAACTTTTACATAAAATGGTCCTCCAGGACTCCTTTTAGTGCTTCTATCCTGCCAATGACACTTGGGTTCATGAGATTTTGAGCTTCTTTGATCAAAGTCCCTTTCTTGTTGGAGTGAAAGGCCTCCAGTACAATTGTGAGCCACCTATGCAATTTGTCTGGAGTTCTGTTCAACCATTACAACAAAAGAGAAAAACAAAAGAGTCAGTGCACATGCCACCAAATAGCACTAGAATTATAGATAGAACAAAGGAAAGAAGAGGATCACACAGAGAGAGTACTCCAAGAAAAGCTCACGTATATAGGTTGTCGAAATCTTTCCCTTCCAGTTCATCACCAGGAGAGAATGCATTTGTCATCTCAGAAATCCTTTCTCGTGGATCTTCTATTGCGAGAAGATGGCGTATTATTCGCACTTCCTTTGGCACTAATCTGGACATGTTGCCCCTTGCCACATTGTACAAATGGAACATAATATCCTTCACCTGTCCCAATCACATTTTACATGTGCAATAACTGCCTTCAGAAAACCTGAAATATGGACCCTCTTACAGAACCTTTTTGAACCCAGCTTCCTGATAAGATAAGCTTCAACAAGTTGAGTGTTCATGGGTACTTTGCAAGATTAATGTCTACAGCTTCTCATGTGATGTCTACCACAAATATTCTGTGTCTGTTTGCCAGTTATGCAAACTGCACATATCAGCATCTTTTTCTCTATAATGCAGTAGAAACTGGGCAGATTCTGTGCACAAACACACAAACAAAATTCAAACAGATTTTGAAAGTGTAGTGATTTAGTTGAAACCTCCTCTTTCATCATTGTTGATTCTTTTGCTGCTGCCCATGCCTTGGTGATAAGCAGCATGAGAGTGGGATCAAGCTCTCGTTTCTTAGCCAAGTTGTCAATCTTCTTTGCAGCCGCTTCCAAAGACGGTGAACTTAAGATATCATCAAACTTGAGCTGTGCCACACTCAGTTTTTCATCATCTGCTACAGCTGTATCATATGCTTGAACTGATGCCAAACACTGCGCCGCTACACTAGCAAGCTCTGCCACCAAAAGAACAAGTATTTATCAAAAATCTAGATGATAAAACCAGGAACTCCAACCACAGCACGTAAAAACACATTCTATATTGAAAGGGGAGGGCTGAAATACAAAGAATTCACCATACCATCTCTTCGGTCCAGGTTTTCATAACAAGCATCACAAAGTATGTTCAAATGCTTAAAAAAATCTCCAGTGAAGTCTTGTCGGCGGTGTGCCACTATTCTATCCATTTCTGAAGGATTCTCTTCTATAACAGCAAGCAGCTGATCATGCTGCTGCATGTCATCATCCACCTGACCATCCACATCACCCAACAAAGTTGATAAGAACATGTTGCATTTGCAGGCATGCTGCTACTCCTGAAGTAGATCCCACAAAACCAAACTGTCAGTGATGATGGTGGGGGAACAGAAGAGAAGAGAAATTGCAAGTACCTTTTTCATCCTCCTAGCAAGCTTAAGCAAGTCTGCTTTCCGTTTAGGATCTTCTTCTGCAGCAGCCAGGGTTTTGCATCGCTTGAAGAAGTATAGCCTAATCTTGACCCACTCCTGACTGAATGCCAAAAGTATTCTCCACTCTTCAGGCTTAGTCTTTTCAACCATGAAAACCTCAATCAATCGGTCACATACACGACTCATTTTGTACCCTTTCTCGACCTCAATGTCCTCCATATCATCACCGTCATCAGTGGAGATTTCCCTATCTTGTTCTTCTGCATCTTTTCCGCACTCTTTGTCAATTTCTGCCTGTTCCACATTCAAAACCTCTGACTTTGCTTCTCCCAAAGACTCTCCGAGAGCTTGAGCTTCCATCGCAGTTTCATGATCACTAAATTGTCCTTCCCTCACCCCACTCTCAACTTCATCGATTGTAGAGGCAGTCTCTGATTTCAATTCCTGGATGCGGGCTTGGAGTTTCTCTTGTGAATCTGCTTCAGACCTCTGAGCATCCGCCAGTGCACCTTCACATGGAAAATTTTGAAAAAGCCACAGACGACTTCAGGATTGTTGTAGTGAAAGTTGCAAAAAAACTTCCTAGACAGAAGGAAAAAAACAAGTCATGAATTGAGTGAACAGTAAATCCTCAGTTTACAGAAAGGGAGAGGATTTTCATTTAGTACCGTTTCTCACAATAAAGCTATTGTTCTTGCTCTTGCTGGGGATGATTCCGGGAGATGAAATCCACGGAAGGCTGCTATGGTTCGCAACTAACAGACATCTTTTGCTGCAATTCAATAACTGCTTTGAGCTCGAACAGGTAACGCCACCCATAACCGCCACCCTTCGCTGGATCCTGCTGCTTGAAGTCCTGCTACCACGAGCTGTAACAACAGACTGCGTCTTGAACAGAGACGACGCAGGTAACATCTTCAGCACTTCCATTTTAGCTCCAATTTCTCCGGTTTCTTTATCCACTAAAAAAACCAGAAATAAAAAATTCGATCTCCAATCTTCACTCGCTTCTCCTCCTCCTCTTCCTCCTCCTCCTCAACCTCAATTCTCCACTTCACTGCCCCCTTGTGATTACTCCTCTAATCCTCTCAGAACCAAACTCCGATTCTTGAGCTCAGAATCTCATCAGAAAAAAAAACTACATCACTTCCTAGTCACTTCTCTACTATTGCCTCAACGATTTTTCCACGTTCCATTGCATCATCATCATCATCATCATCATCAGCATCAATCCTCGATAATTCTTGGCGAAGGCACAACAAACAAACTCATCCCAATCCTCGGAAATACACAAAAACCCCGAAGACCCTCCGAACCCCCTCCCTCCCTCCCTAAAACCCTAACCCTAACCCTAAAAAGCTTGCCGAAGTTCACTCCAGAGGCCATAACAACACGTACGTACCTATATGGCATTTGGGACATCAGTGTAGATGGCCTTTGGGACAACGCCTTTGGGACATCATTGTATATGGCCTTCGACACTTCGATGATGATCATTCGAGGTCCCGAGGAGAAACACCCGGAGAAAATCACGGGTCCCCCTGCAACCTACCGGGTGACAATCTATGGAATACCAAGAGGGCCATCCTTTGACCATATCCCTTGCCTCATGGAATATTCCCCTGGCATGAGATAGATTCTCTTCATTTTTTTTCCCCCTGGTGCCCAAGAAGCATGAGGTTTGTGATTTCAAGCACAAGAGTCTGGACCCGTGCAAGTCGGGCATGTTTATAAAAATTTCAAATTATAAGAGTATTCAAGTGCTTTCTTTCACACACCCAATTTCAAGTCACAATTTCAAGTTTTTGGTTTCAAGTGTGTTTGGAATCAAAAACCACACACACTTGAAATCAAAAATCCCGTGTATATGGAATCCAAAACCCCTTTGCTCAGAACAAATAATTTTTGAGGTACAAGTGCTCTTGTGGAGGATGGACAGACGCATGCTCCAAGATCAGTCCATAACATGCACATAATTTCTTTTGTGTTCTATGGATGCTAAATGTTTGATCAAGATGATTGTCCTGTGAACCAGTATTCTGACAAGTATCTGTTGTCTCAGAAAAGCTTTGCAATCCTGTTCCAGACTAAGATAAGGAATTGGTTGTGGTTGTATCTTTGAGGGTTTAAAGATGAAACCTCAATGTTCAGGTACAATCATGGAATTGGGTTCATAACATCATCTAGAGTTCTTAAGTTTAAACAGAGCAAGAAGAAGAAGAAGAAGAAGAAGAAGAAGTTGATTGCATTGAAGTTGAAATTGTGTGGCAGGATTGTTTAAAACTAGGTCTCGAAATGAAATGATTCAAGGTTTTGCAGCATTTCAGGTTCTTGGATAGGGCTTTCCTCTGGCTTGCAAGTGTGCAAAGCATGACCTGCAAGGCGGCATAGCTTCCATTCAGGCATGACAGTTGCACCGATGTGTTTGTAGAAGTTGATGGCATTGACGTTCCAATCAAGAACACACCACTCCACTCTCTCTGCTCCATGTTTCACTGCTTGCTGTGCAACTGTCTTCAACAAAAAGCTGCCATATCCATGCCCCCGGTATGGCTCCCGTATGTACAAATCCTCCACATAACACCCAGGCTTTGCAAGAAACGTTGAGTAATTTGGAAAGAACAACACAAAGCCGATGACAGTCCGATTCTTGTGGCTTGGAGACATGAACACCTTAGCATCTGTGTCCATGATTGTTCTCCTCAGTGTAATTTCACACACATGTTCCTCAGAGCTTGCTGCTTTGTGTGTCTTTGTTGAGGTTTTGACAAGTTTCAAGACTAGCATGTCCTTTTCCTGGATCCATTCTTCTTCTCTCTCAAGCTTGAGGGCACAAATCCCTTCATTGGTGTGCAACCCATGATGACCTTGAGTTTCAACATTCGAAATGCAACTTGGTGCCCTGCTTTGTGACACACAATCTCCAACATCTAAACCCTGTGTCTTGATGTAATGTTCAGGAGCTCCTGAGTCATCAACCTTCCTCTCAGTTTCTTGTTTTGGTTGGTGATAATCTTTCTCGCCATCTTCACCATAACATCAATTAAGTGAGGGAACAATTTAGATCTCACTACTAAACATGCAGTCAAGCCTACTCCGACCCCAAAACTCTCTCCTCCAAAAATCGGTTTCCAAAGAGAGTTTTAAACGTTTTGGGGACTTACCAAAACTAGAACACTGTTGAGTATTTGGTTGAAAAGCCTGAGGGGACACTGAGGAAACAATGGGAGAAGTTTCAAGTATGAACACTGTTGGTCCTTGAAATGGCAATGACTTGAACAGTGAGTTTTCAAAGCCTGCTTCAGTAGCAACACATGTAGCTCCCAACTTCTCATAGTCAGCAAGCTCCCTCGCAAGCTTTAGTATCAAAGGCACATCTTGCCTTGTAGCCTGCCTCACTATTGCAGATGTTCTGTCTTCTGCCATTGGAACTTCAGGGACCTTCAGGCTTTTTTTGTTGCTAGCTAGAGCTGGAAAATCTCCACCAAGGACCCAATCTTCTGGATGTCTTGCTTTGATGTTCTGCCACAAAAAAGTTCAGACTTGACTTGGAGGCAATATACTGAAGAACGTGCTCCATCACTTAGTAGCATAGATCCTTTCAGAAAAATCAAAGTAGTAAGGGTGCTTACATGAAAATTTCTTCAATTTGAGCTCTTGTGCTTTCTTGACTAGTGAAACTGATGGCAGCAATTGAGAGCCTTCAACTCTGCCATGTTGAAAATCTGCATCACATAACACTCTTATACTCTTCCCAAAACTGTTACACAACCTCATTTGAACAACAAAAATGGGAAAAATATTGGTAACATACCTTCTAATATGGTATAACCTACTGAAGATGCCCTTTCACACATGAAAGGGTGCACCAGCAGAGCCCAAGATGCCCTTTCAACAACTCATAGGCAAAAAATGATATAAACCTGCAAAAATCCAATGCTTTCTAACCTGCCAAAACTCAATACAAGAAAGCACAAAAAAGAAGAAATGGAAATGGAGACAGAATTCCTATTTTAGGTGCTAAGAGCTCCAAAAATCTTGGCTACCAAAGGTCAAAAAAGAGATCATAATTCTCCCACCAACTACCAATACAGTGAGTAGCAGATCAGAAGGGTGGAAAGAAAAGGTCCACCTAGACACAAACATTTTGTATATAATCTGTCCACATACAGAGAAAAGTTGGAACTACTATACAACAGCATGCAAAAGTTCATAAAACTAAAACCAAAACTCCCCCGCATACTGAATCAAGGCACATGTTGACAGCAACCTTGCCCATTCTTGATGCTGCAATCTACAAATGAGTTGATGGCCAGCCCTGTGCCAAAATCCTCTGAGAAAATCTTCCTCTCTCATGTATAAGATTGTGCCCAGCAACTAACAGAAAATACTGTGAAATTAATGGGGTGTGAACGGTATCACAATTTTAGACCAAAACAACCAATGCTCTCAGTGATAAACCCACTTAACTGAAATCCTGTTATTATAAGCATCAATAAGAAGAAAAGTAATTACAGTTCACTAGAGGAGACCAAGGGCAGATCAAAATTGAGTTCAACCAAAGCTAGTCTGACTCACAGATTCTCATCGTCACCCATCAGTAACTTTGAATCTCTGCAGTGAATTTACAACAAAAAAACTTTTGTCATGAAATCAAACTCCAAACACAAACCATGTGAGAAAAATTGCATCTCATTTGTAGATCAGAATTGAGGACAATGACAGTCAGCACCTTTAGTTCAGATAATGTTAATCTGATGACATTGAGAAGCAGGAAATAAAGTGATGATCTTGAACTTCTATTGTGGAGAATAATTTCCATGAAATCCTTTAACCCTGCAAGAGCTGTTCAATATCTGTTTCAATCAGGATCTTCTTTCTGGTTGCAAATCTGTTCTGTGAAGACCTCTTCTTTATCACCTGAGAACCAAAGTAGAAAGCCTATCGATCCTGGATCACTTCTATATTTATGGTAAAAGCAACAGTGGCACTGCTGTTCTAGCTTTGGACTATCAACAACTCTCCATTTCCTCTTGTGAAACAGTGCACTGCAGCTAGAAAGTATTAAAGAAATGATCCCTGATGTTCAAAAAGAGATTTTCTAGATCAACTCCTCTTCTCACTTCAGGAATCCCCCTTGCCTACTCTATTTCTGTCTAACCTCAGTTCTTTTGCTTCTATCAGTGCTTCCATGGAAAGTGTGAAAAAAGTAAGAAAATGGAAGCTGGCCACACAGAAAAATCAGAGAGTTCTACTGTCTTAATATAGTACATAATCTATTTCCCAATCCATGACTCAACACAGATTCAGAGAATCCAAAGCACAGCACATACATGTACCTGCATTGCCTCTGACATATCTATTAGTGGTAGTGATGCTCCAAGTGAATAAATCTTATCTGGCTCCTTTTCATCTAGAGTTGTTTTGTCCCCTTTCACCTGTTACCTGTCTCATGACCCTGGTGCTTGGTTCAAATGCAGGAGTGTCCTTTGAATATCCAGTGCTGCTATCACACTGCTCTCTGAGGACTTTATCTCCTTCCAACTTTGGTCAGTGCCCACACTGTGCAGAATCCATTTTGCTTCACATCTGTCACAGCTCCCAGATGGGCAAAACCTTGAACAGATTGAGGCAGCCAGATCAGATTGGCAAGTTCAAACAGCAAAGAAGAAATGTAATATATCTGCTCCCACTTGAGGCCCCCCACTCATTGCATCGACTCATTGCTTTCCTATAGTTCTTGCATCCATGAAGACACTATAATCCAAGGATGCAAAAAGATAGATCCATGTTACAGCAGCAGAATAGTATCAGTCATTGTCACAGTCTTCTCCTAAAGGCAATCATGTCACCAATTGGATTAGCAGTACACAAATTTCACTGCTTCTAAAGGCTGGGATTGTAGCCTTGCCCTAGTTTAGAAATTCACAAAATACTATAGCAGAGGGTTCAATTGAATATGATTTAAATCACTTAACCACTATCAATGATCTCACCATGTTTCTTCCACAGCTGGATGCAGGGGGGAGCATCAGATAACAGATGTGGACAGAAATGGAGAGAGAGATATACAGAACCTAGTCTCCAAGGACCAGCTGTGGGCACAAGCGCCTAAGGGTCACAGAAATGCGACGCTCCTGTTTTAGTGCCTCTCCCTGCCAGACCTGCTGGTCTTTGTTGCGGTTAATTTCATGAGTCCACTTATAACGGGCAGTCCCTGACATAACTATCAAGTCACCAGGTGACAGTAAGATCTGCACCTTTGCTACTGTATCTGCACTCACAAAAATGCACTGTAAAGAGCTTGCAATAATAGTCTTGCCACATGATTTTGAACCCCGCTTAAGGCTGCAAGATAAAATCTTGCTGTCTTCCCAATTGCATAACCTTCCCCAAGTAACTCTTTAACAGTTCTAGAATAGCAACCAATCTCAACTTCACATTTCTTCCAGAGCAACAGTGACCACGTTGTCTGAATACACATCATACAACTATCAAGCTCTCAAGGGACTACCACTTTCAAGGGATCACTCACCATTCAACTGGTTGTCCTCATTGATGTGCCCATTCACCTTGTTTGGACATGAACACAATGGGTCTGGAACACTTCTAAAGCACATGACACAAGGTGAGAGTAAAGAGACAATTGCAATGCCATCTTCAAACCGAAGAAGATCCACATGAGCTGTGATTCCCTGTCATCACAAGTACATCAATTATTCACCATCAAACTCATCCTACAATCTCCTTGAATGTAGGTATTACCATGATATCTCCCAAGTACACAGATGATACCAACTAAAATGTATCAAATCCAATCAACGTGAACAGACTGTCATTACAGAATCTGACCTCGCCTGGCTCATAAGAGTTTGCAATCATCTGGTCAAACAATGGCTCCCGCAGCAGAATATCTTCAGGTAGTGGGCATTGAGATTGAGCAGCCATACTTGGACTTGAAATGGGTTCTGCCTTTGTACTGCATTTTGAGTCCATTGATTTGAACTTAAGCACAGAGTTGCGAATCTGAGAAGAGAGATCTAACGCCCAATCAGGAAGTCGACCAAACCTCATTGCCTGTGTCCACCACAGATACAAAAACACACCACAATCTTTAAGTCCACAGAAATTTGTAGGTGCAAAGCTTTGTGTTTTGTAGATGTTTTGACAGGTAGTTTTGTACAGATTCAAGAGAAATATTAAGGACAGAAGGTGAGAGCAGCACCCCTGTGACACTTGGATATAGAGCAGCACAATGGGCACCATTCAAGAAATAAGCACACCTGATTGTACAAAGGTGCAGCAAACAATGCATCTGCAAACAAGAGACAAGAAATCATGTTGCATCTTTGATTGAGTTTTTTGCTTCAGGAAGTGCTTTCAACCAAAGACCATGATGCTCTAAAAATATCTTATTCTCTTTTCTCTCTCAAGTGCTTGCAAAATATATTCTTGGACAGAAAGAAATACATAACAAAACGACATGAGTTCAGGATCCATGTTGGATACATGCAAATGTGAGCTCTTATGGTTGCACCTGTCTCAATTGCCTTGAGAATCCTTTGTTGTTGGTTGGGACTTAGGAAATTGTTGCATCTCCAGAGTCCATCCACATGCTCCACACTCTCCCATCGTTCATTTGTCTATTGTCAAGCTTGTGGTACCTAGTCAGAATCTTCCTCCTAACTCCATTTTTCTTCTCATGATGAGATGTTGGTCAGATCGGCAAAATCGACAAAAGAAGAGAAGCAAATAACGTGAGAATGTATTGAAGGAAAATACATACATCATGAGGGGAGCCGTAAAGCCAGTCCTCGGATTCCTCGGAATCGGAGTCTCCGAAGATAGACGAGAAGAGGAGACGATGATCGTTCTTGTGCTTGAACTCCGGATCCTGCTCCTCCTCCTCCTGTTCTTCCTCCATTGCAAAGTTACACAGCTCCTAGGTTTTGTGGCTTCAGGAATTTCCTTCTCACTATGTATCCATGGGCAGCGTGTCTTTGTACGATGCTAAATTTTATCACTCTCCTGCTGCTGCAGAGAACAGACAGAGCAACAAACTGGACAAAACAAAACAAAAACTCTCCAATCCTTGACTCCTTTCACGCTCGGAAAATGCAGCCAGACGAGAGTTGTGGCAACAACTATAGAGAGCATAATACAGCTATCTTCATCGTCTTCCGCGCTTATTAGAAACAATAGTGCACATGTGATTTGCACCGAACTATCTCATATTGTTTTGGATTTGTGCCAGATTCACAGATACGCTGCTTCGTCGTCGTCTCCTCATCGTGTGTCCACGCAGAAGCAATAAAACATCTCTTATTCAATTCGACTAACAAAGAACTTGAAAACATTCGCTGCTACATCAATCTCCTCCTCTAATAGAACAAATTCAAACATTCAGCAAGCAAATCGTTGCAAGTCAGTAGTTGTATTCACAATTCACATCTATCCCAGCAACTATCGCAATCAACCTGGTTAGAGAGACATGCTCGTCTTTCCGGCAATCTGTGATGTGCAAAGTAGTAAGTGTGGAATAGTGTAAGTGGAGAGTAAGAAGAGTATGGCTGAAGATGGTCTTCTATTCTCCTGTGCTCAAGACAGATTCAAAGGCTCTCAAACTGATATGTAACGATCAGAGAAGAACTGATTGACAGATCTGGGAATTGGAATAATACAAAAGAGTTCAATGGCTGAAGGATCATCAGCAAGAAAAATTGGAGAAGAAATCCGGAAATTGGAAGAAACACCAAGAGTTCAATGGAAGGATGGATCAGCAAGAACAAAAGGAGAAGAAATCTGTAAATTGGAAGAAAACACACAAGAGTTCAATGGAAGGATCAGCAAGAAAAAAAGGAGAGGAAATCTGTGAATTGGAAGAAAACACACAAGTGTTCAATAGAAGGATCAGCAAAAACAAATGGAGAAGAAATCCCATAAACTGGGGAAAAAAAACAGGAGTTCAATGGAAGGAGCAGCAAGGACAAATGCATAAGAAATCTGTGAATTGGAAGAAAACAAGAGTTCACTATTGAGCAGCTGCAAGCAGAACTGCTTTCTGTTTGACAACATCTTCACAGAGATCCTCCATTGTGTTAATGTTGGTGACTGCGTGAACTCTCTCTCTCTCTCTCCTGCCACCTTGAGCTGCAGTGGCGTGCTATTGAGTGCTGCTGTAATCTAACAGAGAACAATTGACTGCAAGACTTTGAAGGAGCTCTTGGTTTGTTCTTAGTCTTTTTCTTTGGGGGGTGGGGGGGGCTTGGCTGTAACTTTCAGGTTGACTATACTCATCATTCCCCCTCCCCATCTGTTTTCTTTCAGCAGCTCAAAGAGATTTCACTCTAATCCACCTCTTCCATGCGACTGCCTTCGTCAACATCATCTTCCAAAGGTGGTATTTCAGATTCATCGTCAAGAGCAGCTGCTGTACTGTCATCTTCATCAATGCTAAGACCTAGCTTGATCATCCGGTGAATACGAGTTCCAAAGGTGTTGGGTTCCTCCAGACTGAATCCAGAAGTCAGAATTGCTGCAGACAAAATGAGAGACTTGGCAGTGAGCAAAAAACACAACCAAATACTAACTATTTGTATCCAGGTACTATGGTGGACAAAAGAGAACAAGCAAGCATTTCCCTCCTGCCAGAGAATTTATCAACCCAGTTCACCAATTCAAAGTTCAGGCATCTACAGATCTGAAGAATGGAAAAGAAAAACTTGCAAACTACTCCTCAGGAAAACAGAAGATCCAGAACAGTTGGAGGAACAAACCAGTCTCAAAAAGTAACAAGACAAGGTCCTTGACAGTCTTATCAGATTTGTCAGCATCAGCACGATTGCGGAGCTCAATTATAATGGCATTGTCAGGATTGATCTCAAGAGTCTTCTTGCTGCTCATGTAGCTGCCCATACTGCTATCACGAAGTGCTTGCGCTTTCATGATACGCTCCATGTTCGCACTCCACCCATACCTAAATCAAATCAAACTTCATCACAAATCATGAGCTTTCCTTTTATCTTACTCAAATCACCTGCAGACTGCAGATGCTCCTCTTGTTTCAGCACCTAATTATTAAATCCAAAAGAATACTCTTGCAGCTCATGCAAAGCAACAAAATGTTTAACAATGTCTCTTCTGTACCTCCAGTAATCTAATCACAAAATGAAGATGCACAAAAAGAAAATGCATCTAGCCAGTTACCCCACAAACTGTCACCACTGTAGAACAATAGGAAGAGGGGACTTGACTTACTCCCCAGTGACAAGACAACATGGTGACTCCACAATGCGGTCTGACACCTCCACCTTCTCCACCTTCCCTCCTAAAATGTCCTGCACAAACAATATGTCCCATAAGACAGGAAATACCATCGAAGCAGTTCACATTTAGCCATTCAGCTCTGTTTAGTTTGCTTCAAAAAAATTTCATCTTGCAAGATCTATCTGTCCCAGCAACAGGGCCAACACTATTAGTCTATACAATGATCAGCATGAAAGCGATGCTAACACAATTGTTAAGTCCCCACCTTCATGACCTTGCAAAGCCCCTCAAATTGTGCCTTGACCTCCACTTTCTTCTTTGCTTCCTCCTCAGTATCATCCAGCTTCAATCCCTGTGATTGCCAGATCTTGATCAGCAAACATGAAAGGCAGACTCCATGATAGCATGCAAGGAAACTGGCAGATGCATCATCAAGAATTTGTGATAAAACATCATTTGACTCACAAAGGACCTGCACCAACTAGCAGACACCATATTACATGTACATGCAGTGACGGATGCTACATGCCCATTGGTCCAGAATGGTTTCCTGGGGACAAATTGCAATCAAAACCCAGTGCTATAAACCCCCTGAACCATGAATAAATTACAAAATCTCATACAAGTTCATGAAGGCAATAGCCATCAATTTACCTCTTTGGTGGCAGAAACAAGTTTCTTTCCATCATACTCTTTCAGCTGTTGAACTGCACTCAGAAATGAACAACCTTCTATCAGTTGCTTGTCAAATTATTTCTCCAGAGTGAAAATTGGAAGGACAATAACTGATCCAGAAACAAGCAAGTTGCTAATACATCAACTTTCAGAATGCAGTAAATAAAAGACCATTTCAGTGTGCCCACCCACCTGCATACTCATCTATTGGGTCCACCATGAAAAGAACCTCAAGGCCACGCTTTTTAAGCTTTTCCAAGAACGGTGAGTTCTCAACTGCCTTGCGTGACTCCCCTGTAATATAATAAATATCAGTCTGTCCATCCTTCATGCGAGTTACATAGTCCTTCAAAGAAGTGACATCCTCTCCAGACTTTGTTGATTGATACCTCAGCAGATCTGAAACACCCCACCACATAATGTTGGAATCAACCTGTTAGCCAATGTGAAAGAGTCTGCTCAAAGCCGGTTGTTGGATGCCAACATACCCTAATTCAAGCCTATCACAACAAAATGAGGAAGCAACACCTATGTGCAAACTGTACCATAAATTAGAAGATAAAGAGTAAATATCAGAGTAGAGTCTGCTCTGACTATCTCAAAAGAATTGGAGGAAAATGTCAGAAGTCTCTTGCAAAGACCCAAAAGCAATCACCAGCCTACCTCATCAGGTATGCAGATAAGTTCAAATGATCACCCTGTTCAACATAAAAACACATACCTGCAAGTTTGGACCGGTTCACAGAATCCTCATGGATGCCAAGCTTCAAATTCTTCCCAAACGACTCATAGAATTTGTTGTACTCTTCCTTGTTCTCTGAAATCTCGGTGAACATCTCCAAACACTTCTTCACAAGATTTTTCCTGATAACCTGCACATTTCACCAGTGCTTACATATAAGATGCCAATGCCAGAACCTGGCATCCAGTTTAACAACCATTACAAGTAGTCTACTCCAGCCACAAAGGTGACTGCAGGATCCAAACAACAAGACACATAACAAGCACAGTGGCACAAAATGAGCAGGTTCACATCCAAAACAGTCATGATGTCCTTTTGCTGACATTGACAAACATGCTAGCTTTTCCTTAGAGAAGATTCCCTTAGTACTATGACAAGCCTGACAGAGCTTGCATAAGAGAGATTCCCATTGACTATGTCAGCATTCCATGTAGGGATTGAGATGTCCCTGTTCTATTTCACATCATTCACATTCCCCAACAAATGCGCATCAGCATAACACATTAATACATTGTCATGGCACAAAATAGAAAGCAAGAAGTCAGCATATCGCATGACACTCATGGTAAACATGATTCTCTAAACAGTACATGCTACCATTTCAGGGAAGTAACTATCATTCAAACAACTGTACTGAGTCTGACTGCAAGAAGGAATCAAAGTGATTCACATGGATTCCAATGTCAACATCCAGATAGGAAATAAACTTTCCCTCTTACTTTTCACATCATTTGCATTACCTCAATACAAGCCTCTCATCATTACAAAAGTGAAGTAATTCCACAAAACACAGAAAGGTTGTGTGAACCGATCACAACAGTGCCATGATGCCATTGTTCTGTCAACACACCTTTTGGCCACATGTAAGCTATCACTGGAAGACACTGTTCATCAACTATTGTGACAAGCTAGCTGTGCATGCATCAGAGAGATTCCCATAGAATAAGTCTGCATCCCACATGGGGAATAAGATGTCCCTATTCTTTTTCACATCATTTGCATCTCAGATAGAACTCCATTGGCAAACCAAGAAAACAAGTAACAGCAGGCCAGCTGAGGGGACCAAGGCTTAAAATTCATAAACAGCCATCAAAAATCCCTACAGAAAAGACCAATGTGAAATCACCATCATATCTCTATGACTCCAGCCCTCCAGGCCAAGGTTGCAGCTATCCAAAGAGAATTCTGAAGCATGAAAAAAGCAGGTAACCTTGTAAGGTTTCTGTGAAATGTGGCACAGCAAAAAAAGACTATCTAATAAAGAGTCCCATAAACTGCATAGGACTATATTGAAAATGACTCAAATAGCAAGTTCAAGGAAATACCTTCAGAATCTTGTTTTGCTGCAGTGTCTCACGAGAAATGTTCAAAGGAAGGTCTTCCGAATCAACAATGCCCTTTACAAAGCCAAGGTACTCAGGAATCAACTCCTCACAATTATCCATAATAAACACTCGTCGAACATAAAGCTTGATGTTGTTCTGCTTCTTGCGACCATCAAACATGTCAAAGGGAGCTCTTTTAGGGACAAAGAGCACCGACTTGAATTCCAGCTGCATAACAAGCAACAAAGGTCCAGAGAAAATTAGAAAAGGGAGTTCCTTAAGAGATTGCAACTACAAGCTCAATCATGCTACCAATCACTTCATATAGCATAAACTTACTATTTTTCCAGGATTGATGTGATCAAAGGACTCGTGAGGATATGATGCACATGAGAATGCAATGTTCTTTACCCAAGTCTACAGTGATAGTACCTGGCCTTCCACAGAAAAATGCTTAACAGCCAGATGCTCTTCCCAATCATTGGTCAGGCTTTTGTAGAAGGCAGCATATTCTTCTTTTGTAATCTGGTCTGGTGGCCTCATCCAAATGGGTTTTTGCTTGTTTATCAGAGCCCACTCGTGTGACACTTCCTTCACCTGTGAAAATCATGTAGGTTTCACGCATGAGGCAATGTCCATTAGACAATCCACAATAACCCAGGCCTATACACAGTCATCAAAGGAAGTTACAAAGAAGGTAAGTGAAAACAATAGCTCAAACCTTCTTGGTTTTCTTAGAATTCTTCTTCTCCTCATCATCAACATCTTCAATTTTGCCTTCCTCAATCTCTTTCTCTTCTGCTTTCTCAGCTTCCTCATCCTCATCATCAGAAACCTCCTTCTCAGTTGTCTTCTCTGTCCAGAGAGATATAGGATAGCTGATGAACTCTGAATGCTTCTTTACAAGATCCTTCAGCTTCCTCTCTTCCAAATACTCCAGCTGATCCTCCTTGAGGTACAATATTATCTTAGTTCCACGACCCAATTCCTCACCTGGCCAAGAAACAATCATTGTAAATTAAACTTTCCAATGAAAGACATTTCAATAACTATTGACAATTTCTCCACACTCAGGGCTGACTTGACCTGAATGCAATTCAGCAATGACCTGATAAAAAGGTTATAGACATTTCAGATCTGATAATGTGTTAGCAACAGAGTACAGCCAAGGATAAAGAAACCAGAAACCAAAAACAAACACCTCTCATAAGAATTGAGAAATCTCCATTCTCACGATTAAGAAAGGTAAAGCAAGGTTAACACTTCAACCAGCCACAGAGAATTCCAAAGAAAGAAAAGTAAAACAGAGAACACAGGACCAAGAAACAAAAATGAACAAAAAAGCAGCATGAACAAGAGTGCCAGTCTCATGCCTGTTCAGGGACAATCAACAGTAGCATGTATGATATTGGCTTCTCTATCACACGTTTTGCCACTGACTTCAACTTTCCCAGAAACCAAAAACAAAACACAATTCAAGAGTGGTTTGAAACCCCATTGCAGTCACACACATGTTCACACACCCTCAAAAGCGACATGTATGGGAGTGACCAGCTAGAAAGACATCGCACCTAAACTCATCAACATCCCATAATGTGTGGAGGAAAAAATCATATACTAACCAATCTACTGGGATTGTGTTAAAAGCTCAGCTGTAGCACAAGGTATTGCATCAAGAGAGACAACCAAAATTTTTTACAGCAGACAGATGGCAACAATTCACAGGAATGCAAACAAGTGCCAGAAATCCATCTGTTAAGAATCCTATGCAGCTTCTTAAGAGTAGAAGCCAATTCAGTAAACAGCTGGGCACATCACAGCTCAGGTTTTGAGTACAACTGAATGTCAAGGTTGCCAGTGAAGTTCAGACCATATTGCAATGTCTACTCGTCTCGGCTGCTCCAGCACCACAAGCCATCAAAACTATACACTATGCCATGTATTTTTGGCTGTTTTGCTTGGCTAACTCTGGAATTGTACAGGAGAATACCTCCCAAGGCCCAAAGCTGATGAATAACACCATTGTCATATCTAAGTACAGGTTGACACACAATGGCAATATATCAAGAACTAATATCAACTAGGAAGAAGACAGAGGAACACAAAAAGATAGATAGAAAGTTCTTTTTAAAAAACAAGGAAAGAAGAAGAAAAAAGATGGAACAAGATGAGGAAACTTCAAAGTACATTCCCTTCAAAGGGAAAAGGGCAACATGCATAACCTTCCCACTTTGGGCTGTATATCAAGAGCTAAGTACATATGAAACATTAAGTTCCTTCTCCTTTTGTAACATCAGATTTGCAATATGATTGTGGCAAAGAAAGGTCAGATGTGATACCAGTATCTCTCCGTACAGTGAAAGACCCACCCGCCTGTGACTCCCACACATACTGCTCATCATCATTATGGTGCGAATGCACAACAACTTTCTCTGCAACCAGATATGCAGAGTAGAAACCGACACCAAACTGTCCAATCATGCTTATGTCTGCACCAGCAGTAAGGGCCTCCATGAAGGACTTGGTGCCAGATCTTGCAATAGTCCCAAGATTATTCACCAAATCTGACATAAAGGAACAAAGAAAAAAAAAGTGTTACAGGAAGTAAGCTTCTTTACTGTTCTTATGTCCAATGAACAGTAGAACAGCTTTACAACTAACAATTAGCAAGAGCCAGCATCAACAATACTTCACCATTTGATAATAACATGGTGCAAAAGGACAAAGCATCCTTGAAAACCCTTGAATGCACACCACAGGCTCTCACCGGCCTTGGTCATGCCAATCCCAGAATCAATGATAGATATTGAATTTGAGGCCTTGTCAGGAACTATATGAATGAAAAGCTCAGGTTGCGAGTCGAGCTTGCTTTTGTCTGTAAGTCCCTCGAAGCGGATCTTGTCCAAGGCCTATCACATCAACATTCACAGGTGCAACTTGAAAGCTAAACTCCAAAGCACAGCTCCTCTGCAAAACCCGAGCCAGAAAGCTTACACTAGAGACGTCATTGTGCACATATCCCATGCATCGTCAAGATACTACCAAGTGCTTAACAGACAGACATCAACTACTCCCCAGTCCCATTTGTTAACCACCACCCTCCAGACAGTAGGGGTGCAAACAGGAGGAAAGAAGAGAAAAACAAGAGACGAAGAGTGAAGAAACTCACATCAGAGGCATTGGAAATGAGCTCTCTCAAGAAAATCTCCTTATTGCTGTAAAAGGTGTTGATAATGAGACTGAGCAGCTGGTTAATCTCGGCCTGGAACGCAAAAGTCTCGACGTCGGCCACCTGTTCTTCACTAACAACCGCCATACTTGCCAGACAAGTCTTCCAAAGCTCCAAGAATTGGCGTCCTGCTCAAAAACCCAAGCAATAGTGCCTTCAGGAAAAACAATCCACTACAATACAGTACAGCCGCAACAAGAATCATACATTCTGATACAAACCAAATGAAATGCTCAAGACTTCTGTGTCTTTTGCAAAACAGACATGAAATCGGTAACAGTGTTATCGAAAAGAAGACATCGGCACGAAGCTAGGAATGTGAAATAAGGCTGTTGTTGTAGGCACAGAAAACGAGCAAGGATCAGACACTATGAGAGACGAAACAATTTAAAGGCTGATAAACCCTTTGCGAGAGCGCCAATCAATACATACTTTCTCTTTTCTTTTCAAACCACAGATGAAATCAATAAAAGTCTAATCGAAACAAGACATCGGGAGGAGGCAAGGAACGTGAAGAAGAAAGTTTGTTATACTCACAGAAAACGAGCGAGGATTTAGATGCAATCAAATACGAAAAGAGAGGAACGGTTCCAAAGTTAAATCCTTTGCGAGAGCGGCAATCAATACATAATTCTCTGTTCTTGTCTCATTTTCCAAGACCACGCATGAAATTGGCATTAGTTTTATCGAAACAAGACATCGGTAGGAAGCTAGCAAGGCGAAGAAGGAGGTTATACTCACAGAAAACGTCGCGCAGAAACGAAAAACTGAAGCTGAACCTGTCGAATGCCGAGGAGTTGCTAGCGAGTGTGTGTGTATTGTAGGGACCGCAGCGGCGATGGAGGCGCTGCTGTTTTGTTTTGGTGTTCTTTAGTCCCACGCCCTAGCTTTTTTGCAAGCGTATTTTGCGCAGATTTTCGGCCGTCCGATCTTCATGTACGACTCACGGTGGTGAGATCGACGGGTAGTTCACAGGATGACTAGACGTGAAATCGATGCGCTGGAGACTTTTGGGGAACTTCTTGCCTAGCTCGTGTGAACGGGGAATGTGTTCTTTGGTTCCCCTGGCTTTTGTGGGACCTCGTTTGGCACATGAAAAAAAATCTAAACTAATTCCTCTACTATCGTCTCCAAGTCATTTTTTGGAACAAATTTTGTGGTATTTCGAAAAATAAATTGGAAAATTTTGAAGAATTTTTTTTTTCTAGTGTAAAAAATTCAACTAATTTTGCTAATTTTATGGAAATGGTTTTTTTAAAAATTATGATATACAATGTTTGGCAAAAATTTCCAACTAATTTCCAACTAGAAAAATATAATCTGAGTGTTTTATATGAAGTGCCCTTCTCATTTTAAGGGCCTTCCATATTCATAAATATATCTCATACCTTTGACTAATATTTGGCACCTCTTTGCCATATATATATATATAATTTTTTAAAATGAGATTAAATAGTTTCAAATTCAATATCTAATTTTTCACAAGTTGAGAATTCGATTCTCAACAATTTTAGCAAATATTGATAAAATTTTATCTTTTTTTCAACAAGACCAATTTTTGTGAATTATTTTGTCTTGAACATGAATTGTATATATTTTTTATTTTAATTTTTAATTTTTTCTTTAATTTTTTTAATTAAAAAAATTGTTATTTTTTCATGCATTTACTTTGCAATTTACTTTCGTCTCTTTGTGCTTTTTATGTAAGGAGAAACAAGGTTTTGACTTGAAAAAGAAAATAGATTTGTAAATTAATTGTAGGTGTAAAGTTGTTTTTGAAGTGTCACTTGATACATGAATCATTTCACTATTGTCCTTCATTAAATGTGCATTCACACTTGATGTTAAAAGTCAATGTGAAATAAAAATCTAGGTGGCATCCTAGGTGGCATGCAATGTTAAATAGGTGATAACTTAATGTTAAGTGAATGGTAGTTTTAACATTAAAAATTTCATATTAAGTAGGTTTAATTCCTAAATGACTAGCATGATGTTAGGGGATTCAACACTAAAATCCCTAACACCGAGTGTGAATGCACCTTTAATAAAGAAGAGAGGTTGTGCATTAATTTAACATTTGGGAACAATAATTTAATCAAAGATGATGTTACAATGTGTATGACAAATTGTTTTTCTCCTCAAGAAAATAATAATAATAATAATTATTATTATTATTATTATAATATATATAAAAGGTGTTGTTGTCTTTGTGTTGGAAGGATTACTTAATTCATACCTATGTGAGACCAAAAATATGAAAGCATTTTGGAATTTATATTATTGAGATTATTGGGATTGAAACAACTATTTCAATTATGGAATTTTGTTTTTATGAAATTTTTTTTGGCACAAATTCATGGTGATATTTAACACTTCAACAACAAGTTGTTAAATCAAAGCAATTTATAACATTCCCACGTGCAATGTTGGTTTTCAAAATCAAAACGATTTAATAAACAGCCACCAAAATTTTAATCAATGAAAATAAATAATAAAATTCATACATCAAAGGCACATATCATAATACCTTGGCAACTTCAACACAAATTATATTATTTTTAGAAATGCTGAATTTTTCAATTTTTTCTTTTCTAAAAAAAAACAAATGTGATAAAAAACAAAAAATATTTTGGGTTAATTTCATTTTTAAATGGAATGTTTGAAATTAATTATTTATTTATCAAACATGAATCTACCCCTATATTGTGATATAGAAAATTGATTAAATAGACTATGTAAGTACAACCTCAAAAATAATAATATGGTGGTTTCATTCACTAGTAGGTCAGGTAAATTATTATTTAAAACAATTAACCTAACTATGGTTGAAATAATTATTCGATAAATTGATCACCAAACATAAAGTTTTAATCAGATTTGTAATTAATCAATTTTATAATGTTAGCACCTAATTTTGAGCTCTCACCGTGACACATAATTCAATTTTTCAAAAGATATTAATATTAAAGAACTTTTCAAATTATCAATTTCATAACAAAATGCAAACTTAAGGTGTGAAGGAGCTTTCATAAAAAAAAGAAAATGTGAAAATCAAAATGATGCACATACAAGCCACAACTAACTTGAACTCACAAAAGTCACCCAATCTTGGTATGCATTATAGCTCCTAGCTAGGGCTTCATACAATGGTTCTTTTTGAAATTCCCAAAATGAGAATTCCTAAAACTACCAAATTATGTGTCTTGCAATTTAAGGAGTCCATCGACCATAACATATCTTAAACAAAAACTTGTAACCCAATTAAACTGAAGTTTTTTAATGACATATCAAGATCCTCAGTTGAAAATGATTTGATGCTTCAACTTGTCATCAAAGCGATTAGAATCACTTTCACAATTTGTTTGTCAACATTCAAATGACCATAATTATTGTTAAGTATTCTTGTTTTTTGAAATGCAACCTCATTTTAATGTAGTATTTATTGATTTTTTCCAATGATCTAAATAGGGGGCAATTTGAACAAAATTAAGTCTTTAAACTTTGATGCAAAGATTTGGGACAATTTTCTTAACTTCCAATTCCCAAAGTGGGAATCTACTTAGGAATGTTGGGATTTTTTCTATTGCATTTTCACACACTTGTGCACAAGTGCATTTGAATCAAAAGATGTTTTAATTTCATTCCTAACCCATTTCCCTTATCTTGCCCAAGATTTGGTTGCATGCTACCCATGGTTAAGGTTGTGTCAACACACCCTTTGTACTTCCCATGTGGGTGGGAGATAAGTAACCTTATTATTTTTTTCAACATTTATATGTTCACATTTGGTTATAATTTCATATAAGGTTGAATTACAAATATTCTTCAACATTTTTTTATTCACACCACTACCTCTATTAGCCATCATTGTACACACACCTTTTCAACCATTTTTATAATCATCATGCTTATCAATGTTTATGTGCATTGTTTGTCATGTTGCATTTGCTCAAATTTTTTGATCTTTCATTGTTTTTTCATTCTAACATGGTTTTCCAAGTTCCTTTGAAAAGAATGCAATAATTATAGGTGGGTGTAAAGTTTCCATATGGACAAAGTCACATTATTTAATAATGCATGGACCAATTCAAACCTATTTTTAAAATATATTATACAAGAAATTGGTCCATGTTGAAATTCAAATTTGTTGTGTTGTTTATAAATTGGTTTTTATAGGGTGCCAATTTCTTGCCTTCCAATAAATTATTTGTCATCTAGGGAAATCACTTATACTACATAAGTTCCTCTATGCTATCAATGAAGTGTATAACTTAATCTCATTGTTTGGCCTTGTGGTGATATGGTGAATGTAATGGAAAAGATTCAAAAATAGTGTGGGTTTTCCAATGTCATGGGTGCCATTCATTTCAACATTGTGAAATCACAAGGGGAGTATGTATTATTATAATTTCATAGTTTCTTTTATTAGGTTTTTTAGTCAAAAAATACGCAAAATGTCACATGTAAAAAAACCACCATGTCAATATGGACAAGTCGATTTGGATTTGTCACTGTGACTGTGTAGTCAATTTGGACCATGTTATTTTAACCAAAATCATGACTAACTATTTGATTAGTAGATAGTGGACGATTTGACTAGTTTAAATTCATACCTAAATTAAATCATTTTTTGGATTATTATTTTTTTAATTAATAGGTAGGTAATAAATAAATTTAGGGAGGTCAAAAAAGGCACTTAGGTAAGTAGGTGCTACCTTAGCCTACTTAACCTAATTTAATCTCACTGAACTACTTTAGTTTAACATACCTACGTTAACCCTCTAAACATACACATAGGTTGTAAGTATGAGGAATTGAACTTCAAATCTTTTGAATGATTAACCAAGTCCTTATCAATAAACTACGCCATAAAAAATGTTCAACTTTTTTTGTCAAGTTTTTTAATTTCACATGTTTATTTCACATCACTATACATAGTGGTTAAACTTAGGTGACAACTAATGTTTAAACCTAAGTGACAACTAATAGTGGCTAAAATTAAGTTAAACATAATGGTTAAATCAAATGGCTAAACCTAATGGCTAAACTTAATGGTTTAATTTAGTGGTTAAACAAAATGGGCTAAATGTTGGCTAAACGTAGGTGATAACTAGTGATTAAAATTAGGTTAAATATAGTGATTAAACCTAGTGGTTCAACTTAGTGGTTAAATTTAATGGCTACACATAGTGGCTAAACTTACTTGATAAACTTAATGGTTAATTTCATTGTTAAATTTTGGTTAAATCTAATGGTTAAACCTTGTCTATATAATAGCTAAACTTAATTGATAAACCTAATGGCTAAACTTCATGGTTAAATTTAATGATTAAACATAATGATTAAACCTTGGTTAAACATATTGCCTAAATTTAATGGCTAAACATAATGATTAAACCTTGGTTAAACATATTGGTTAAATCTAATGGCTAAACATCATGATTTCATTAAACTTTGATTAAACATAATATTTAAATTATTTAGGCTAAACTTAGTGGTTAAACATAATGATTGAAATTTGACTAAATGTAGTGGTTAAACATAAGTTAAATTTAGTGACTTAACATGATGACAAAACCTAAACTAAACTTAGTGTGTAAATTTAGTGGTTAAATGTAATGGTTAAATTTAAGTTTTATCTAGTGGTTAAACCTAGTAAGCTATACCTAATGGCCAAATCTAATGCAAAATTTAATGGTTAAACATAATGGTTAAATTTTAATTTAATTTAATGGCAAAATTTGACAAAATTTTGGGTAAACCTAGTGGCTAAACTTAATGTTTAAACCTAATGGCTACACCTAGTTGTTATATTCAATGGTTGAATTGAAGTAGGTACGTAAGTAGGTAGGTGATAAGGTATAGGTAAATAAGTAGATAAATAATTAAATAGGTAAATAAGTGGGTGAATGGTAAAAGGTAGATACATAAAATATTAAACTATATCACATTTGATTAAAAATCATTAGTCATTTTGATTAAAGATCATTGGTCATTTTGATTAAATGTTCCATTTGATTAAAAATCATTGGCCATTTTGATTAAATGTTCTATTTGATTAAAAACCAATGACCATTTTGACTAAGGTTGTCTAATTTGACTATATGTATTCAATCAAATAAACTATTATAATCAAATTAATCAGTCAAAAATACATGTGTCATTCAAGCCCTTGGCCTTTAGATTGGAGGATTGGACGTTTGCCCATGAATTCTAATATCAAGTCATAAACAACCATGTTGAATAATTTAGACAAATGCAAGGTGACCTTATACTAGGGGTTCATTGACCAATAATTTTCATTATGATTAGTATCAAACATATAATTGTAGATTTTTTTGAACTTACATGAAATGCATTGCCATTTATCCTTGCATGTTGTGTTATTCTATATGTGTTGTGAATGACTTGCAATCATAACATTTTACAAGATCTTTTTCCACTTTGTCACTACGATAAATTGATCACATGGATCAAATTTATCAAGGAGAGCAACTTGATAATCAATCTTGTCTTTATGCTGGGTCCATTACTTCTACATATTCCCAATTGGGTTGCCTTAGTTTTTTAGATTCTACTTTAATGGATGTGATATCTCCATGTGGTCACATTTTTTTTTTGCCTTTAAATGACTTGATAATTGGGTCTCCTTCATCACATGTGTTATCATTGTGAGGCATTGGGATGTTTCCTACAACATGCAAGAAAATTAATGAATCATTTGATGGCTTTTACATATTCAAGAAATTCAAGATTTAGGAATGCATATCAATTGGAGTTTCATACTTTCATCCTTGAACACAGAGTATATATATATATATATATATATATATATATCATACAATGAGAATTCATTGTTCAAAAATTAGCTCAAAATTTTCATCACAAATCCTTCAAGAATATTTATGATTATCTTTTCACACACCCACACATATTTGATTTTATATGTTTACCCCAACATAAACATTTTACTATAAGTAATGTAAGATGTGTGATGATCCTAAAACCCACATAAGGAATATCACATTTATGTTGACATGATTTTCAAAACATGGAAAGATTGAATTTGTTGAAAAATGTCAATGATATTAAACATTACATATATTAGGGGATATTTTATTATTTTTACCTCATTTAAAAATACTATATATTAATGAAAATTAATAAGTACTATAACTTGTATTTCAGTTTATAATTGAATTCAATTTTGCTATTATGGTCCTTGAACCTATTAACCTATGTTAAACAAAAAAAAATTTGAGAAATTCTGCCAAAAATGAGAAAAATTGAATATTTTGTTCCAATATTCACCTTTTTAATTTTAAAAAACTGCCAAATTTCAAGAATAAAAAAATTTGAATTTTTTTTGGCCATATTTGTATTGTACTTTTAGATTGGTAACAATTTTGTTACTATTTAGATTTTGTTACTTTTGTTACTTTTGTAATGACCAAGGTACTACAGTAATTTTGGGCCAATGTTCAAAGACAATAATTTGGTTCCAATATATAATTGGGTTCTTAGAAATTTGAAAACTGATTTAAACATATAATGCTAGTCTTTATAAAATCTAAAAAGCAATCATATGACATTCTATGAAATTTCCATTTCTTTGATAATTATTTTGTGAAATTGTTGTTTCTTAGGGGTTTTTCAAAAAAATTCAACCACAAGTTTTTTGTTTTGAGAATTTTCAAAAAGATTGGAACCCAAGTTTCTCCAAATTTTCAAAAAATGGAACTAAAGGTTATATATATATTTAAAAATCACCCAATGCCAGTTTAGACATAGTTGTTCAATCTTGAACTTTACATCAACCTTAGATGCAATAGTAAATCTAACCTAGATGTTCAACTATATATGTTTAATGTATTGTTTTGCTAGATTTATAAATGACATTGTGTGGGTGAAAATCATTATTTTCTACCATCTTTGATAAATAATATGGTAGAGGAGTTTTTTAATCATGTGTCAAAATGACTTGACAAAGTTATGACATAGTGAATGAAAAAAACATTTCATATTTGGCCCTTTGGCAAGATGTGATTTTTTTAACACAAAGGAAAATTGCTTAACTTGGGGGTCCTTGGTGAGTTCAATAAGCTTTAACCCATAAATAAACTCTTTTTTCTAGTTGTCATTTGATGTGTTAAATTTTATATTCATTTTTTTCTAATGTGATATTCATTTTTATTTCAGAAATAAAGGTTATTGCAAAAGTATAAAATTTTGATAATTGCTTTAAAGGATAAAATATAACATTGGGTTTGGTTACCAACCACAAGAGAATGTGGTTTGTCTTGCACAAAAGGCTATGGTTCATGACACATGTGTGAGATAGATTTTGTGGTTTCAACCATTAAAATTTACAATATGTGGTATGTATAGTGACATGTATTACATTGAAGTCACATCTTGACATTAAGTTATTGCACTTAAATGAAGAAATGACATTTGTTTTTTTAGAAATGGGATTTTAACACAAAATAATGTTAATTTCATATGTAGAATCATAAAATTTACAATTTCAACATTTATAAAACATAACGACTAATTCCAAAATGGATAGATGTTAATTCACCTTCGAAGGAAAAAAAATTGTTAGCCACAAATGGGACTCAATAGATTGATCCTACATATCCAAACATGCTAGGTTTTTTTAATAAGGAAGATGTCAAATACATGATCGTTTTATCAATTAGATGCAAATGACATTTAGAAAAGGTTAATAGGTGGCAAACTTTGGTAGGTTAGGAAAGCACATATGAGTGCTTTGTTGATATTTGTTTAATAGGTCAAAATGAAAAAAAAAAATTGGCCATATTAATTGAATAGGGACTTTTCACCCAATTTTCATTTGTTTAGACCAAGACCTCTGCAAGAAAATTTGAAAGTAGAAAATTTAAATTCTACCATATATTCTAACATGGGGCATCATTCAATTGTGTGCGACTTAATCCTATTATGGCATGATTTTGTTTGGTTTTAAACCTTTTTTTGGCAATTTTTGTGAAATCTAATGGTGTTTAGTTATCTATAATGCCCCTACACAACATTCAAGGACATATCATGATCATTGATGCCAAATGTTTTTTTCAAATACCAAAGTTATATTTTTTCATATCCACACTTGTGAACCTTGGATTCCACAATGGTGAAATAAAACATGTGAACAATGTCCAAGAGATGTGAGAAAGTGCATTCAATGGGTGTTTATGACTTGATGACCATCACATAGAAACTATAGAATAAGATTCAACTTCATATATTTTGTTTTGGGTGTTTGCTTATGATGCTAGATTGTGATACTTCACATGACATGTGCCAACAAGTCTTTATAGCAACACCAATATCATCACATCCTTCTCAATCAAATGTGTGTCCAAACGGTTTCAATTGTGGATTACTATGACCTTCTATAAATGAGAGTTGTAGAGTTGTGACTTAAGGGCATTTCTCCAAGTAGAGAACAACCAAGCCTTGCATTCCGAGACATCACACAAGAGAGCCATAATTGTACAAACAATCAAACAATTGCATCGCACAAGTCCCTCAAGAACTTCAAGCTAATGTACAAGCAAGTCCACAAAGCTAAACTACCTCCATCATGCTACATAGTTTGAAGTATTTTGATGAAACATGACCAAACTTAAGTATTGGTTATGTTTAATCATTTGAAGAAGTTGCCTAAAATATTGTCATTGGATGTTGTTGAAAAGTTGCAAAATGCATTTAATTCTAACATTTGCGACTATCATATAAAGCAACCCAACACAATGGGATTTGATATGAGTGAAAGGCCCCCTCATAATCAAAGAGTTAAAACAAACCTAAATATCACATAAGTCTTTGAATGTTTTTGACAAGTGTGTATACATCCTCCCTCGATTTTGGTACATTACTACTACCTCATAATTTCATGCCTCTAGAGTAAGGTCAATATAATTAGGGGTTTTAGGGTTTAGAGTATTATGCTACATTTTGCTTGGAGACTTATCCAATCTTCTTGGTTAGATCTATGGCTACTACCTACTTCGAACAAGGAAGGTGGTACTACTTTCTTGACCTAATTTCTACAAAATTTATTTCAAGAGATAGGTTTTGAGTTGACACTTATTTTGTCTCACAGCTCAATTGCCACCTTGCTAGCCCAATCCTTGCTGCTGTGTTTGGAGGTGTGAAGTCGATGATTGTGCAAGCACATGGTCAATGATAACATCAAATGCGTCTTTGAATTGCACTAGACGATGCCCAGGTTTTGCATATACAAGGCCTGGAATGATGTCAACTATAGCTTCTTGCATTGCTTTCACCCTTTTTGCAGAGATTCTTGCCACAATCTCCATGACATTGTATCCATCCTTTTGCACCTGCAAAGAAAACATAAAAATTGCACACGCACACACACACACATGCAGTAATGAGTTGAAATGAGCACTTGAAAGAGAGGAGGAAATTTATTTCAATAAATAATAATAATAATAATAATTTTTAAAAAAAAACCACTACAATGTCTTCCTTGGGTTAAGGAGTACCTGGAATTAATTTGACCAGTTTTGGATTAAGCCCAAAATTAAATAAATCAGGGTTTCCAAAAACCCTAATTTGGGTTTCCTGAGAAGAACTTCAAAGGCATGCTGGAAAATTAGGTACCCAGAACCCTAATTTTGCCTTTGTTTCCTGGGAAGAATATTCTTCCCAGGCATGCCATGAAATTAGGGTTCCCCAAAAACCCTAATTCGTGTTTCATGGGAAGATTGTCCTGAAATTAGGGTTTGAAGACCGAGCGAGTTCCTCCGGGGAAGAATGTCGCCAGCATTTGCTGCTATGGAATTGGGATTTGCAGAGAAGGAAGTAGGGAAAAGGGGATGTCTGGATGAGCTTGAGAGAGAGATTGTGGGCACTAAACTTACTTGATCCTCGCTGATGAAGACGGAGTAGGACCTTCCATTCCTGGGAAGATGCCAAACATATTGGTCATAAGCAGAATCGTTGCTGAAGAAAACAGGGATACAACCAGCAATCAAGCAATCGAAGATCCCCTTCCGAGTGGGACTATCGCCGGGAGGTTGAAGACAGAACACGGAGCGCAAGAACAAACCCGTAACAAACTGCGGATATCGAGGGCAACTCACTTTGCTACAATCCAAGAGAGTACAATTCCGGGAGTAGTTCATACATTGTTTCAACAGGGTCCCACGGAGTTGCCCATGGAACTCCGCCTTACGAGGAGCTCCAGCGAACGAGACAAGATTGTCGCGGTTCGATTCTCGTACAACCCTTTGCCATGCTCTCACATCTTCATCTGTTTCCGGGTGGAAGCTTGTCGGGTATGGAATTCCGACCATCTTAGCAGTTGGTGAGTAGGGATCTCGCTCGATCAAGAGCTTGGTCATGTTATTGAGTTCTGGGTCCTTGAGCAAGGGCACACCCCACTCGTTGGTAGGCTCCTTGCGGTAGAAATCCCACACCACGCGACCCAAAACAAAGACATGATCCGCTCCTCCTCGTCTTCTCCACTCCGGTTGCGCCAGTAACCATCCCACGAATTGATGGCTCAGTTTGTCACGCACTTGAATGTGAGGAGTAAACAAGTTGCGAGCGATGTCGAGTCCTATGTAATAAGGCAGATAGAAAGCGGAAGCCAACGATCGGTCTTTCGTCACACATCTGTAGAGCTTCATGCGCTCGTGAATGATCACTTCTAACGCAAACTGATCCGTCTGGTACCATAGCTTCGGCGAGTATTCGACACTCAAGTTGTAGAACCCCTGCAGAGTTTTTTTCAGAAGAAACCCACCAAAGGAAGGAAGAAGAATCAGCAACCAACCCTAAGTGCAGCTCATGATGAGGCCTGCTTGTGCACCCACCCACAACGCAGAAATGGGTTCTTACAAGTCTGTACCTGGCGAGGGGCAGCTGCAGCAGCAGTGATGGGTTTGCCAAGTCCTTTATTCACAAGAGCGCTGCACATAGTGTGCCACATGGTGCGTCCTTGACAATAGTCCTCGAACAAAGCTGTGTTGAAAAGCTCAGGCAGATCATAAATGTAGATGTATTTACCAGCACAGGCGTGATCCTGAACCTTGTCTTTCTTCTCTTGTACTACTGCAGAAGCAGCTGCTGCTGGAGATGAAGCTGCTGGTACTAGTAGCAGCTGCTGCTGCCGCAGAGCTGTAATGTTGCCACTGTTGAACCAGACTGTCATTACCGCTCTGTTTTGTTCAAACCCAAGAACTGCATACATGCCTAATACAGTTGCCATTGCTACCAGCGTTGCGGAAACGAGCCCTTTCACGATTTGCATGGCTCTGTGCCGCAACGACGTGGTGGTGCTGCAGGAGGCCGCAGCTGCGCCTGGCTTACTATCGCTCCTAACTACTACTAGAGATGAGCTCCACTGCAGCACGCCGGTGATAGAGAAACATGTCAACAAAGTTTCGATGCATGTCATCGATGGTGCTGCAGTGGAGGCATGCCTCGGCTTTAGAAGTTGCTGCTGCTGCTGCTGGTCCTCCCCATGAACCTCAAACATGAAATAAAGAACAACCCACAACTGCTCAGCTACTCCCCCCCGAGCTGCCAGCTCTAGATTCCTGCCAATAAAATCCTACAGTACAAATCCTGCAGAGTCTGGCATGCAAAACACTTGATCACCTTTGAAGTCCAACTCTCGACATCTCTCTCTTATAGTATACTACTCCGGCAACAACAGCAGTCCTTCTACGGCTGCAACGAGCTGCTACTAGCTGCACAAACTGTCGTTGTAGTTGTCGCAAAACCCAAAACAGTTCCCACAAAAGGATTGCAGGTTAGGCTAAGTCCCGGAAGCTGCATGCAGAAAGTATAAAGACAGCACACTGGCACTAAGAGACCAAAAAAGCTGCAACCAAATGCTTTTAAGAAACTGCTCATGAAGGCAGCAAAGCAGACCAACAAAAACACCCAACAAAATCATACATTATTCTACTCTGTGGAAAGAAACGCAAACCACCTGCAACTTTGCAACTGCTGCTCCAGCTCCTTTCTCCTGCTGTCTGTCACTCTGCAAGCTCTCGACAACTGTGCGGCAAAGCACGACTGCTGTTCCTGCAGCTGGACTGCAGAATCTGTTTCCAAATAGGCTAGTACAGCAGCAGCCAAATCTCATCAACTTTTTTTGACAAAAAACACTTTGGGATTTTCGATTAAAACCAAAGTACAGAAACAGAATCTGAAAAGAAAACACTAAGAAATAGCAAGAAGAAATCTCGAGAGCAGTACCAGCACCAGCAGAAGCACACAGTTCAACAAACAAAGGAAGGGATGGAGGAAGGAAGGAAGGCAGGAAAGAAGAGAAACCAGTCCCAGCCAACAGGGTTGTATCCAAACCTGCTTTCCCTGTTGTACACAACTGGTGAACTAAGAATACCAAATACATACCAAAAATACATACATACATACAAGAACTACATACCCATACACTTTAAGATACCTAGCTCTAAGATACCTGTATCATCTCTTTAGAGTGTATAAATTGTATTGTATAATGTATTGATGGAAAATACGGTTTATAGTGTATATGAGAGTGGTGTAATAATGGATGAAACCACAAAGTTTAATTCACATTATAAGTCTCATCATGGAAAGAAAAACCTTATTTTTGTTGTAGTGATTGTGAAGGGAAATTTGATAGGGGGGAAATTTTTTTTTTTAAAAAAAAACAATTTTTTTGCTTGTGGCTTATAACATGGAGAAATGAAATGATGCTGAATTATATCATTAGATCTTTTAGTCCATAGGCTATAAGCTTAGGGTTTAGGGGAAAAGAAAACTCCTCCAAATTTGTTGTATAATTTCATTCAATGTGTGGTTCAATTACGCTTGGAAAATGGATGATGAGTGATGAAACTCATGATATTGCCCAATCTAGCCTTTGATGCTTTGCTACCTACTACTTGATTAGCAACAAGGATGGATGGATGGATGGATAGTTATATTACCTTCATGTGATTATTGGGGGGTAGTTGCCTAGCCTAACTCTAAGTTCTTTGTTCTTTCCTTATATGGGATTCCCAAAGGACTTCCTTCTTCCTTTTTTCAAGGTATCATTAAAAGCTGCAGTAGTGTCCTTTCCTGACATAATAAAAACAACCACAAAATCTTTAGTGTTTATCTGTGTTAAATTAAGGCGAGAGGGGTTTGGTGGGGGAGGGGGGAGGGAGGAAGAAGAAGAAGAAGGAGGGATGGAAGGGGTGGGGGTTGGGGGGGGGGTTCCTTGTTGTAACTAGTAGCCAACCCTAATCCCTAATCTAATCAAGATCTGGTTAGGGATTAGGGTTACTATTCATATTGATATTCTGAGAAAATTTTGGGGGTTAGGGTTGAAACAGTTGTGGGTTCTCTTGGAATGGGGTACAGAATTAGGTTAACTAAACTCCCCAATGTAGTACATAACCCCTATGCCCTTTCACCAATCTCCAAATATAAGAAGGGATTTAGTGTACCAAACACCACCACAAAACCCTCCCAATTGTTTCTAGTGTAAATGAAATAGTACAAAACTTATTTTATTGTTTATATATTTGATTTATTTGTGTTTTTTTTTTTCTTTTGTGGAAAAAAAAGCCAAATGAGACCTAAATTGTTCAAATAGTGCCTTTTTTTTTCTTTTTTTTTTCCTCCTATTTTGGGGTAAATCGGCAAGAGTATGATGAACTCGATTGTGTAAGTAAGTAGGTTTCAATTAGGGCATTTGTACAAATTGTGGAGTGTACCAAACCCTTGAAATTAGAATTTTCAGTTTCTTACACTTGATACTAAACTCCACATGCCCCTCCCACCCACCCACCCACCCTCCCCACATGCCCCCAAAGCTTGTGCATCAAACACAGCTTATGTTGTGCACAGGACGTTCAATTGTAGTACTCTCAAGTAGCATCCAAAAGCAATTATTGCCAAGGCAAATTTGTAGTAGTAGCTACATGAATAGAGAATTGTTGGCTCTCCCTCTCTCACGGAAGAGAGGACACACAAACAATAAGATGATGAAAGTAGAGTTCCATACGGTCCTCTTGTTGTATTTTCATGAACTTAGCACCCACCCACGGCTTATGTGACCCAACACCCACCAATGCACCATCCAATTGGAAACCCATTATGATGACTCAATTGTGGATGAACCACAAATGACTTACCATGGTAACAATCTCCTACAAAACCCTCTTCAAGTCCCCTCACACTACCCACTTAACCAACTACCTATATGCAAGTAGGTAGGTAGGTAAATATGATGGTAGGCAAGTATGTGAGAAATGGAAGCGATTAGTACGTAGTAGGTAGATAAGTAAGTCTGTAGGTAAAGCACTCAATTCATGGCTTGTGTGTAGTAGTAGTAGGTAGAGGCATTTGGACGGTTAGTACATAACTAACCACTGTGGTTAAGTGTAAGACGAGAATACAATGAAAAAATATTTCCTATACACACACACCATCCATTCATTCATCCATCCATTCATTCATTCATCCATCCATCCATCCATCCATCCATCCTGCATGGTGCACTAGTGGGTGTTGAGTAGTACTGACTGGTTTCACTCTGGACCATTTTTGAGGACCATCTCCTATTGCTGGTTTGTTGGAAGGAACTGGCCAGTTCTGCTTTACATAGCCAACAAGAGTCAATTCTCTTGCAAACTTGGCTTGGGGTTTACATGCACCAAAAGAGGCAAGAACTACTACTACTACTACTACTAAAAAGTCAGTTGTATTAATGCCATGCAACAAAAGGCCATGCACTACACACAATAAATGGTGAAAAGGGTTATAAAAAATAATCCCTTAAAGATGATCCTTCATGGCATGCTGGTTCACTCTATGGGTATTATAAATATATATATATATATATATTATACCCTACCCTTTAGCCATTTGTTGTGTAGTGCATGGCCTTTTTTTGTTGGGTTGCATGTTAATACAACTGGCTTTCTAGTGCTTGGCTTTTTGGTGCATGTAAACCACCAACTGATTTTGGATGAGAACTGACTCAAGTGATCCAACAGACCATAAAAGATTGGATGATAATTGGTCAGAAAGCATTTCTCTGTTGGGTTCCAGTTTCTTAGCTTAACCATGGTGGTTACCTCAGTTGCTTCTTTTTTTTTAAAAACTACCTATCCACTTAGGTAGGTAGTAAAAATAGTCCTTACCTATGTTACAAACTATCTACTTACTTAGTAGTCACCTATTTTCCTACCTATCTACCTATATATAGGACTTATTTCTTACAGAAAGGGTTACCGAGGTAAAACCAGATATTAACCCAGGTGAGGTTCATCCAGAACTGGTGGGTGGATGGTGCACTGGTGACAGCCATTTTTCAACTGGCAAAACTTCACCAAGAAGAAAAAAGAAAAAGAAAAAGAAAATGAAGTGACTTTTGAGAGTTTCAATCATCAGAAGTGAGGGAAAAATAAAATAAAATAAAATAAAATAAATCTACAGATTCTTATATATGATTTTCAGTATGTAGCCAAAAATATAGAGGGGTGACATAGCCAAATTTGGCTAAATTTCCTAGGGATGGATCCTCACTTTGGCTACATAAAATAATTCGTGGGAAAAAAACACTTGTCTGATGGGTGCTGGCTCACTCAGACCAAAGGTCAAAAGCAACCAATAAACACCCCAAAAAAATAAATAAAAATAAATAAATATGAGGAATTATCAAAACTCAAAAGCAACCCATAAGTACCACCCAATATGAGGAACTTGAACTAACTTATTTGGGAACAAGACTTTTGCTGGGTGAGATGAAAGAAAGTGAGTAGAAAACAAAGCAATTGGTTAATAACCATTTTAATGCCTAAAATCTAAGGAGCTCCCAACAAGTGTTGAACTAAACTAAATTGAGAACTACTTTTTGAAAGCATTTGAAATCCAATTGAAGCAAAAAAACCCAATGATTATCACCATGCATGGAGTTGGTGCCTTTTTTTCCATCTCCCAACTCTTTCACCTTGTTTTCTTCATGGGGACGGGAGTCCATACATTTGTAAGTGGCACTTCCATCGTCCACTTCTCTCTTACTTCTCTCTTAGAAGGAAGGAGTATGTAAGACATATTCAAGCCTTGGAGTAACTACTATGACTTTTGTAGCACTAAAGAAAGGGGTGTATGTAACACATATTCGTTCATTACTTAAAGTAACTACAATGACTTTTGTCACACTAAAGAAAAGGTTTATATAACACATATAAAGAAAGGGGGAGTATGTAACACATATTCATGACTTTGAGTAACTACTATGACGGCCGTTGCACTAAAGGTGCATTCACACTTGGTGTTAGGCACACAAGGGTTGAGTCCCTTAACACCGTGCTAGCCATTTAAGACTTAAACTTAGATATACCATGAAAATTTTATGCTAACATTCATTTCACATTAAGCTAATCGCCCCGTTAACATTGGGTGCCACCTAAAATGTCACCTAGATTTTCATTTAACACTGATTTAACATCAAGTGTGAATGCACCATAACGAAATGTAATGCTGGTTGAAAGCCTGAGAAGAAAGCCTCTTTGTTGAAGGCTGGGTCAAAGCTACTTGTGAGCCTCAACCTGCCCCGGGAACAATTTAACCCAACCATTGGGTTTAGGAATTAGCATAAGAATTTTTGACAAGTGAAGCCAACAATAGATGGTTTTATAGACTAGTCAATCAATTTTTATGAGTGAACCTTACAAGAAATTTGTCAAAAGATTTTTTTTAAAAAAAATTCCCATAGTTGCCTACAATATGAAACGGTTCTTACGATTTCCTCCTTTCATATTTTGAATATTGCCAAATTTGGCTAATGTACATATAGATGATCGCCACTTGAGCAACAACACAAAATTAAAACTTAAAATTAAAAATTAAAATAAAATAAACCCATTGATCCCAAATGGACAATACACATGTGGAAACAATATTATTAAGTTTTGGTTGTGGGCAAAAATTGTTGGAGAACTGATACATTATCACTTAGTTACTTTTTTTTCCTTTTTTTCCTTTTTTTTTTCCAATTTTTTGAAGTGAGTA
>Ga0116231_10000719_pt1 | contig 61558 bp, 55 predicted proteins | sample S1TSphgellanicum_2_FD_89695 | JGI IMG/M metagenome (GOLD analysis project Ga0116231, IMG submission 89695) | Host-associated microbial communities from peat moss isolated from Minnesota, USA - S1T2_Fd - Sphagnum magellanicum MG | ecosystem: Host-associated > Plants > Peat moss > Unclassified...
TTCTCATCCAGGTTCTCACGATGAGAACCAGTTGACACTTTTAAATGTGAGAACCGAACTAAAAACCGACCTCAGGTTCTCACATGACCGAGAACCGGTTCAAATGTATACATATATTTGTTTCTAGAGAACCGGACAGGGTTTCTCATAAAACTCAGATCCGGTTCTCAGAGTTCTCTGAATCATTTATTGGTTCCTCTTGTTCTTCTGCTACTCTTCTCCTGTTGCTATTACTTTTTTTCTCATACTGCTATTACTCTTCTCCCATTATTATTCTTCTGTCTTTTTTACTATTACTCTTCTTTTTACTTTTTTTTTCTCATACAGCTATTGCTCTTCTCCCATTATTATTTTTCTCTCTTTATTACTATTACTCATTGTTTTACTCCTATTACTGTTCTATATTATTACTGTTACTATTTTCCCATTGCTCTTATTCTTTTCCTGTTGCTTTTACTTTTCTCACATGGTGTTTGCTCTTTTCGTGTGATGAAGTCATTTAATTATTTAATTAGGTTTTAATTAATGAAAAAATTAATAATCAGGTGTGAAAATCAGTTGTTGTAGACATGAGAAATGACTTTTCTGAGAACCAGGCGAGCTTGGAAAAAATAAAAATTTCATAACCTGATCAGTTCTCTCCAGCCCAAAAAAATAATATTAAAGAATCAATCAGGTTCTCATAACATCATGAGAGAACTGGAACTGGTCGGTTCTCAGAAAAATGTGAGAACCGCCCAAGACTGGTAATAACATAATAATTCCCAACATGTCCCACAATTGTGTACCGACCCACTTCAAGCAAATCCAATGGGAAAATGTCCAGGAAAAACTGGTGACAAGAAGTAGCAACTTAACTCTGACCGATTCTACCATAGAGGCCAACCTATCCAGTCCGTGTCTATTCTTCAGATATCCAATCAGTGTCTATTCTTCAGATACCACGAGTGTACCAAAAGCATCTATCTTCATAGCACCTCACTTTTATCCCATATGTTTTGGCAAATATTGTCCTCCACTCACCTATATACCTGCACCAAAGGAGACAAGATCTGGACTTCAAGACAGGACTTCAAGACATGATCTTGTTTATAGGGAAAGCATATGTAGTTCCGTGTTTTAAGTGGGATAGCATTCATAGATAGTTCTGTGCTTCCATAGATAGTTGCATTTTCAAGACATGACCTTGTTTTTAGGGAGAGCATACATAGTTCCGTGTTTTAAGTGGGATAGCATCCATAGATAGTTCTATGTTTTAGTGATGGGGGTAATCAAAACAGCTCATTGCAAGAAAAAAAGCTTGGAACTGGGCAGTAATGTCATCCAATTAAGTCAAAATCTGTCTGGGGATGCTGGCCTCTGTTGCTACCCTAAAAGTTTGGATTTTTGTATTAAAAATTATAAAAATACAGAATTAAAATGTAAAAAACACACTGACCCTAAATATACCCCCCTGAAATGCACCTCCTAGAGAAGAGGAGGGTAAAGGTAGGCATAAATTGGACCCTCTTGTTCCACAAATACTTGGCATAAGGTCCCTCACACCCTTATGCACAGAGAGTCTGGATTTGTTTTGGCTTACTGTAAGGATTTGCCTCATGATTTGGGTCAGCATTTCTTTTACTGGCAAGTTTTCATCAAATTTCGACCTATGCAAAGGCATTTTCATGTAAAAAAAAGATCAGAATTCACCAGATTTTGAAGAAACTAAGAAATTCAAATCATCAGAATTTTACGATAACTTCTAGTAGGTAGCCACAAGACAACATAGAAACGGTTCTGTTTTTGTGTACTTTCATACCTAACATGTAGCCAAATTTGGCTAAATTATTTTCTGGATGATATCACTTTGACTACATGACAAAATCCTTAAAGAAACCTGCTTCAAGTTGAGTGAGGCTGCTAACACATGGGGGATATTCCCAAGATGTGCTGAGCTGCGCAGGGCTGTAGCTTATTTTGAGATTGCCCCCACCCCTAGGGCTCAAGACTCAAGCCTGTACAAATTTACGTATTGGAGTCATAACAGAGATGTTACCAGCCTGTAGCCATATATTATGTTGTAACGAGTCGGAGCGGGAATAAAGTGAAATTTTATCTTGAGGGGCCAAGCAATCGATTCCACGAGGCAAGCAAATCGATTCCATCCGGCTCCATCCGGCAAGCAACTCGATTCCATACGGCTCCATCCGGCAAGCAAATCGATTCCATCCGGCTCCATCCGGCAAGCAACTCGATTCCATACGGCTCCATCCGGCAAGCAAATCGATTCCATACGGCTCCATCCTTGCAAGTTCTTGGAGGAAAAGACCTATTTCTAGACCCTAGGGAGGCAAAGTGTCAACTTTTTGGTACCAGTTGGGGAAAAGCTCTTCGTCTATCTTTGTTTAAATAATGTACATGGGTCCCAGCAGCTTGTGATCTATTCTCATTTCCACTCGCCAGAGGGCGTTACTTGTGCATGTGCACAGAGAAGAAATGTATGGCTCCTTTTGTATTCCATGCTGCGTTTCAAGTCCTTTGGCGCGGCCTGTAGCAGACGAGTGTAGAAACTACGAACAGAATTGAGGCGCGCCTCTTTGCTTGTTACGGAAGAGGCAGAGAGTTCTCTTCTTCGTAGAACCGTGGAGCCGGAGATCGCTCGTGTTTGTGACTGAAGGTTTGTGTGACTGAGGCGCCTCAATCTTTGTGAAACTGGGGATCCCAACGTGCTTATCGTGTTTTGTGATCGGTTTCTGCTTGTTTCTTCATCTACCCAAGGGATATGTCAACGATGTACAACATCTCCGACGTATACTAAGCAGATCGGAAGCCACTATGTTGAAAGCGGGGATGTTACAGGACCAGAGTCAGCAGGACACTTGCTACCTTGTCTGAAGCCTTGAAAAAGTTTGGATTGGTTCCTTGGCCTGTTGATCGCTTGGCTTTCAAAGCTGTAGGGAGAGCGGTCAGAGCAGCATATAGATCGCCTTTCGTGCGTTGCAAAAATACGCAGCGTCTGGGTTGTGCCGTGCCTTGGAATAGGGCGATTTTGCGGTCACTTTCAGCACGTCGTATGTCGGGTCCGGGTCGAAACAGAATCTCAAACAGGGAAGCAGTAAAGGTGTCTTGTATTTCCTTCTTTCAAGAAATTGAGTTGAGACCTGATGAAGGTGATGGTCTGATTGTTATCCAAGGTTATGACCGCAATCGTTCTAGCCTGTTTGTTCTGGTTTGCTCACACTGACATCGTTTGGTTACCGTGCAAGTTCCTGTGGACTTTCTATCTGCACTCACTTTGATGTTTTTTAACAACACTCCACTTTGAAGGCTACCTTCTGAAGATTCTGTTAAAGAGCACTAGAGGGTTGATCAATAAAGAGGATTTCTTTTTTTGTATTTCTGTGTGCAAAGTCTTCTGAATGATATTGCATAGAGTCTTGTAAGTGGGGAGCTCTTGGGAGCCCACTTGGTCTTGTTTGGTTTTCACTTTATGTCTGTTTTGCTTTTCCCCTCTTCTTTTCTCTGTGTGTTTTCCGCCTTCTGTTTTGTTTTGTTGCTTGTTGCTAGCCAGTGTCATGCTGAGTCTTCCTGTTGCTTCCAGACTTGCAACAGAAACTCTGTATGCAGGTTTGTGGTTACACTGGCCTTTACCTGCACTGTAGGGAGCTGATGAAGTCAGTGGGCAAGTTGCCATCATACATGGTACCGTTGATGGTCCCATAACAAGTGAAAGTCTGTCACTTTTGTTCATGCTGCATATGTTCATTTCTGTTTTTTGTTCTAGTTTGTCCATTTTGTGTTGTTCCTGCTGTTAGTTCTGTAAGTCCTTGTCTGGAAGTCTTTCTTTGACTTAGAAGGAGAAGTTTTAGCCTTGTTCTGGTTTTCTTGATCCTGAGTATGGACATTTCTCAATGCCCATGAGAGTTATTTTTCTGCCTGCAGATGACCACTGGCGGTTAGAAATGTATTGGAACTGCCCCACAAGTGTTTTTCATGATGTTGCCCAGATGGCTTCTAGAATTTGAGCTGTGGTTGGTGTTCTCCTCCGGAGATGTCTTTGATATGTTAGAGGCTTTGTCAGTGAGAAGAATCTGAGTCACACCCTTGGATGCTTTGACTGGTCACTTGCTTCTTTGTGTAGGTCAGCTTCAATTGTTATATGGACCTTGAAGACAAGCCTGAATGCTGGTGTGCCTCTTGAACCCATACAACTTGTTTCCAATGGGAAAGGATGAATCTGGATTGTGGGGTGGTAAATTGGTTGCAACGTCACAGCTATGCCTGTAGAGTACTAGCCAATATCATGACTGAGTCTGCCTTTTCCTTCTGGAAATGCAACAGAAACTAAGGCTGCAGACTTTTGTACGACTGTTTGCCCTAAGTTTTGAGGAGATTTTATGTATTTGATCTACATCCCGAGTCAGTAGCTGATGAAGTCAGTGGGGCATAGCACTGCTGTTCATGAAGAAGTAAATGGTGTGATACTTGTTGAGTGGCACTCTCATGGGTATGGCCACACTCATTCTTGTGATGTGCATTTTGATGGGACCAGAACTGACACGTTTTTTTGCCTTTAAAGTGGTTTTGTGGAGTTTACTGCACGTTTTCAAATGTATTACATGTTTTCCAAGGTCCTTTGATAATCTTTGCTTGTTTTGGGCCTCTGTTTTGAATTATCTGGAGGATTTAGCCTTTTTCTCCAATAATGTACTTTTTGAGCCCATGGTTGTGCACTTGTTAGGAGCCAATAGGCAAAAGTGCTTTGCTTCTTATATTTCATCTTTGGGGTTTCCCGGCTTGATGTGTCCATGTGAGATGAAGCATTGGAGCACATTTGCCAGTATGGCTGTTTAGTTTCTTGGTGAGCTTACTTGGGGTTTATTGCTCCAACCATTCTCTAAATGGATTCAGTTCTTTGGTCTTGTGAAAGTCACCCATATTGTTTGTGGTTGGCTTTCTACAAGGTCAAAATCTGCCCTGACATCATATGAAGTCTGAGCTTCTCTGGGGATTCTAGTTGTTCGTTTCCTGCTATGGTTATGCGGCCACAGATGTTGGGTATGATTCTTTGATTAAAAAATAAGGAATCCTTTGGGACTGACAGATGTGATTTGTGAACTGCTTGGCAGGTGTCAAAGATGGAGCATCGTTTCTGTTATGATTTACAATGGCCTACACTTTCCTGGCAAGTAGTGAAGATGCATGAGATGGTGCCTCAGGAATGGTTTGAAAGAAGTTGGCATTGTCAACTGCTCTGGAATGTAGTCAGCTCCTGCACCATATCAATCAGGTAACGACAATGCTCCCAGACATCGGCCATGGTTGCCCATAAATATTTATATGTCTTCCATTAATTCAACATTCCGTTCGGAGCATTGTGGGACTTAGCTTGGGTTCAGTTCAATCCTAGGTGTAGTAAACCTTCAGACACAGTGCCTTTTCGTCTGAAAGAACTCACATATATAGAGATACACCACAGTGCTCTCAGATGCATATGGACAGTCCCCCCTCCAACTAATCCCAGTGTAAATGCTAGAGACTGGCCACCATAACTAAGCATACATTACAGAGAAAATGTGGGATGAGGAACTTTTAGGTTTTTTCTGATTGTCAAAGCTCCATAGCAGTCATTGTCAGCTTTCATAGGCCCAACCGCACGGTAAAGTCACCATCCCCTCTACTCCCTCCAAAGACCTGGAAACATTGTCATTTGCTGAGGGTTGATAAATAGCTTCCATTGTTTTGGTAGCTTGCTGCTTCCCAGTAATAAACATCATCCTTGCAGTTGAAGCCACCACCCTATCAACCTTGCTCCCTGAAAACCTTCCAAGGTTGTTAGGTGGTGACAGGGTTACGTAGTTTTGGTTGCTTAATCTTTACTGGCAACCAGAGTTTGTATTGTGGAGATTAAAACCCTGATCCTGTCAAGCCCCTAAAGTCCTTGAATCGCATGTGGTGAGGGATGATACTGACTTACATAGTTGTGGCAGCTTGGTCCTTCCTAGTCTCTCATTTTAGTTACCAGGCATAGGTAATGCAGCAGGTGTAGCAAACTCTGCCAATCTGCAGTAGCTGTTCTCATAGGTTGTTATCTGCTGCATTGCAAGTTCTCTGATACTGTCCCAAACCTCCCACTAACCTTCCATTTGGCCAATGAACAGTTGGGAATTTTTGTCCGAGGATGCATCTGAGGCGTTGCCTTGAAGAAGTTTTCTTAATTGAGATCCAGTGAACTGACTTGGTCACCTCCACCTGACATTTACATGTTTTGTGTTCTTTGCAGATCTGGGCCATACAAGTCTCTGATAGATTGGAGACTTTGTTGGTAAATGAATACATTGCACTCCTCAGGCACTCATGGTGATTACTTGCTCCATTTATTTTGGGGAGCTTAAATTTTTACCTGCTTTCTTTTCTTTAGTATTTTCAGAAGTCTGAGAGTTCTATGCAGCTGTCGGATCCCTTGACTTGGCTCCAGTTTGAGATACACTGAAATTTATGCTCAGGCATGAATATGGATCATGAGGTGGTGAATTGGTCTGCAGTTGCTAATTACTTGCAGGTTTGGGCTCTGAAGTGTTCTCTCATGGATTTGTTTTTGGGGCTTGTCAAAGTCACCTGTGCTCCCTTCCCTTCTTTTGCTTTTTCTAATTCTGAATTTCTGCTGTCTTTAAGTTTTGGAGCTAACCAGCAGCATAGCTGAGTCTACCTATCACTTCCAGATTTGTGAAGTGAACTCAGTACCTGGGCTGATGATTCATATTGGCCTACAGCTGCTGCTGGGGCATGATGAAGAAGTCATTGGGGATGTCGTTGTGGTTTGTCAATACCACATGCTTTGCTGTTGATGGTCGTTCAACATGCAAGAGACTGTTAATAAAATTATTCACTCTGGTTGTGATTGTTATCGGTTCCCTGGCTCTGTTGACTCCCATCATGGTCATGTTATTTCTGCTAACCTTAATATTGTCTCAAGGCCCAGTCTAATTGAAGCATTTTCTAGAGACACTAAGTTCAGAAGAGGTTTCTTGTCTATGTTGTCTATTGAAGAAGCTATGGATAAAGGTGTTAAAAGGTTTGTCAACAAGCAAGAAGAGCTTCTAGGAGTTCAAGGGATATCAAGTGAGTGGAAAGCCAAAGTTCTTTTGTTTGTGCAGAAGAGGACTCGTGCTTCCTCCATGGTTCAAACCTCTTCTGATTCTTCTTTGTCTGTTCCTTTAGGAGATCTGGATCACCTAAAGAGTCTCCAATGGTCCTTGGTTGTTACCTATGTTTCTTCTGTTTTCTCTGAGCTTGATTCTCCTGTTGGTACATACGTGGTCTCCAATTTTCCCAATCCGATATCCTGAAATTTCACTTCTCTTCTAATAAGGCTCATAACTTTAATGGTGTTAAGTGTGGCCCTCATCTCCCGTTTCTTTGTGCTGTTTGGAAGTTTCATAAAAATCCAATCAAACCTAGATTTATTTGTGCAGCCAGCTCTACTTCGCTTACAGAAGTTTCTAGGGGGCTGAGTTCTTTCTTCAAAGCTATGTTTCCTGTGGTCAATGACCTTTGGGTGTCCAAACTCAAAAAGGCAGAAGTTCCTTGTGTTAGTAGTTGGATTCTCACTGACTCTACAGGAGTGGTGGAGGTAATCTTTGGAGATCTGAAGTTGATAAAGCTTCCCAACTTTTGTTGCAGTCTTTTGATTTCTTAACCCTATACACTAAAATTGACCTAATGGATCTGAAAGCTCGTATGAGAGTTGTGATAAATAAAGTGTTTAGTCGTATGCTGAATCTTCATCATTTTAAGTTTTTGATGGTTCAAAAAACAGCTTTGAACTTTAGGTTTGTTTGGCTGAAAAATAAAGCAGAGATCAATTTGTTTGAAAATCTTCATAGCTTTAAAGTTGCGGAGGCTTCAGATTTGATCTCTTGGCTAGATTTCTTGTTAGACAATTTGTTTCTTTGTTTCGGTCATGGTGTTTATAGACAATGCATCAGTATCGGAATGGGTACTAATTGTGCAGTCTATTTGGCAAATTTCTATCTCTTTACGTATGAGTTTGATTTCATTAAGCGTCTCTTGAAGAGTAAACACGCCCTGTTGTGCTTCATAGATTGTCCCTGGTTCATAGGTTTGTGGATGATCTTTGTGTTCCTGATTTTCCAGACTTTGAGAATTTCATGTACCTCAACCAAGGCTCTTTTGTAGTGGCATATACCCAAAAACATCTTGTGAGTTGAATTGTACGTCTAAAGGCTTCTCTTGTAATTTCTTGGATCTAGCTGCGAGACAAAGTCCTCGAGGTTTATCCTGTGACATTTTTGACAAACACTCTCAACCAGAGTATGCAGGGATTGAAATGATTAGAATGCCTCATGTTCATTCCAATATCTCAATGACGGCAAAGCTGGGGGTTATCAATAGTCAATTTTACAGATTCTTGAGGCTTTGTAGTTGTAATAAGTTTTTAATCTTTCAGATGGTCAGTCTTATGGTCTTTCTGAAGGTAAAAGGCTACTCTTTAAAAATTCTTTTAAAGAGAACTAGAGGGTCACTTTTTAAAGAAAAATTCCTGGATTTTGCTTCAAGTCTTGTAAGTGTGGAGCTTGTTGTAAGGCCACTTGTTCATAGTATTTCCCTGTTCTCCTTTCCTTCAGTTTTCCTTTCCCTTTCTGTCGGTCTGTTTTTTTCTTGTCCTTGTTGTTGTGGTCTGTTGCTAGCCAGCCGTATGGCTGAGTCTTCCCATTGCTTCCAGAATTGCAGCAGAAACTCAGTTTGCAGGTTGATGCTTGTCACGGCCTTTGCCCACTGTAGGGAGCTGATAAAGTCAGTAGGGAAGTTGTGGTAGGGAAGTCACTATCATACATACTACTGTTGATGGTTCCTGAACAGGTGTGAGACTGGCACTTTTGTTCATGGCAGTGTGTGTGTGTGTTGTTATTTGTTTGTTCCGTCTTTCCTTTGGTTTTTTCTATGGCTTCCTGAGGAAGTGTTAACCTTGCTGTTTTTTCTTCATCATGAGAATGGAGATTTCTCTATTCTTATGAAAGATATCTTCCTCCCACAGTTTGCTGCCCTGTACTCTTGCTGTTGGGTCTGAAAACTCCGTAGCCTTGGTGCCATTTTGTCTTGTGAGTTCCATCCAGTTGCCTCTGAAGTCTGGAGGTTCTTGGCACTCATGATCATTTTATTTGTTGCAGTCACCAGGTTTTGTGCGATTGTAATTGGGTGAATCCTAAGTAGCACTTAGGCGAGTGTCAGACTCAGCATATTATTACTTAGTATGCTTAACTGCTGCATTAGTACTTAAAAATGTTTTTGGTTACCAGCTTGAGTGAATGGTTGCTGCATGGAATCTTCAGACATAGCACCTCAATCCTCTTGGATGCAATCTGGCTGCTGTTAGGAGAATGGAAGACCTACATTTAGTAACTCAAGTCTCATAGGTTTGTGCACTTCTTAAGAAGTCTGAAAGAGTAGTTCTCTTTGTGTTGTCCATGTAGAGTTGATTGTCCTTGGGTCCATCTGCTGCCGGTATGTGATTTTGCGGACTAAGTTTGTGTTTGTCATTTGCAGCTTTTGGTGATCATATGGGTGATCTGTAACCAATATGGATGCAACTCTTGGATTAATTAAAGCAGCACCTCCTTGCTACAGTGGGCCCTTCTATAGCAGCACAGCAGGAGATTGTTTCTCTTGTGTGATATTTACTTGCACAGGAGACTTCATGTTGGAAATGTGAGCCATCATCACATTACTCAATGCTGTGAGGGGTGGTTGTAGCTTCTGTAAGCTGAGCAGCTGGCTACTTCCCAGGCTCTTTTGTTTTCTGGGCTTATGGCGACATCAGTGGTCATAACATCCTTGGAGACTGAATAGGCTACCTTGTTTGGCCACTGACATATTCCTCAACTGCATTGTTGGAAGCTATTGAGAAGAGATAGATGGTATTTCATGGCCTTCTTGTGAAGACTCTGTGCCCCATGGCAATCCTGGTGAGGGTGACACTAGGTGTGATCAAAGTCCTTCAATGGCACTGAATATGACTCAAACAAGGAGGTGAAAGGGCCATTGGCTTCCTTCACAAGAAGAGCAGTGTGGCAACTGACGCTCGTCCACCATGGCCACACCTGGAGAAGAACAGGAGAATAGTGTTGTCTGGATTTGTGCTGCAAGGTTTGTGATTCTTGTCAATCTCAAGCTTCATGTGAACCACTTATTCCCACCATGCACTTGTTAGATTCTACTAATCCATACAGCTGTGATGAGTGTGATCCTGGTTCAGCCAGTCATCCAAAGTGCAGAAACTAGGGTCTTTAAAGACCTAAGTTGCAGATTCTGGGAAAACTACTTTAGCCTGTGCATGTCTGATATGCAAGCTGCCACCTCCAAACAACAGACATTAGACCTGAGTGATGCCTTTGATTCACAATACCAATCTTCTTTCCAGGAAAGTCCTTTCTGACATTGTTACTTGGTTGGAAACAGGGGAGCTTTACACATCATCATCTTTGACGAACTTGATTCCATTCGCAAGGTATGTGTAAATCAAAAGTTTTGCTAACCAGGGTTTAAGGTACAGTGTTCCAGGTTAGGGTTATGATTCAGCGCTACTATTGTTGTCGACAGCACACAATACATATCCTTTTCTGGAACAAAGTAAGGCAAGATCAATCGATCTCCTGTTTTGACTTGCCAGGTACGAGGCGATCGAAGTGGAGGGGAGGATGGATCGCTGGGGGGCAAGGTGCGTGCTTTGTGATTGCTTGTAGTTCTAAATCTTTCCTTGTTGTCGGATGGTCAATCTTATTGTCCTTGCGAGGAATAAAGGCTTCCCTCTAAAGGTTGTCAATCTGTGCATTTCCTTCTTCTTTAGTCCTTGTCATTAGTTTTTCTTTGACAAAGGAAAGGTTTTTCTGCCTGGTTCTGGTTACCTTTAATTGGGAGTGTTGAGATTTGTTGTTACACATCAGAGTTATCATACTTATTTTCCTGCAAAGTCCTCTTTTGAAGCTCCCCCTCTTGTCTCACCCTCTTATCACTCTCATCTGCCTTCGTCTTTTCTTGCTTTCTTTATCTTTTCGTCCGCCTTTTTTGCTTTTACCTTTCCCTGTTTGCTTTTTTCTTTCTTCTTTTGCTCTTTCTTTGTTTTATTCCCTTCCCCTTTTCTTGTTTGGTGTTGCTTTTCTTTCTCTTTTTCTTTTTGTGTTATTCTTCCTTCCTCATTTCCTTGGTCTTCTTCTCTTTAAGGTTTTGTTAAGCTAGCTCGATCATTGCCGAGTCTTCCCTTAGGTGCTGATACTGATTTTTGACAGTAGCCTATACCCAGGGCTGGGAACTCATGAAATCAATGGGGGAATGCTATGGTAGTTCCACCAACATGTCAACACCACTGGTTTCATGCCCCTTCAGGGAGAAGTGGTACCCATTTACCCCTGTCCCAGTGATAATACTTCTGTATACCTTCACAAAAGAAATCAATGGGGGGATGCTATGGTAGTTCCACCAGACAAGTCAACGCCGCTGGTTTCATGCCCCTGCAGGGAGAATTGATATCCATTTAACCCCGTTCCAGTGATATTGCTTTTGTATACCTTCACAAAAGAGAAGGATTTAACACCAGTCACAATTCGTTGGCAGCTCATGCTGTCATTCTTCTTCAACAGAGCAACTGCTATGGTATTTGCATGACATCTTGTCTATGGAGACCCATGGTTCCAAAATATTGCTTCAGGCAGAATTCAGTGTCAACACCTGTTCAAGTAGGGTCTGTTCCTGGATTTACTTGGGTTTTTAATCCAGTTAATGTTTCATGGGCAGACAACTGCAAGCTAGGGAATTCCACTTGCAGAGGCTGCGACGGTTCACAATGGACAAAAGGGGCAACTCGGTTCTTAGTAATGCAGTTACTTTGGATTCACTTGGTATGTTGCTCTGCTTTTCAGCCAGGAAATACCATGTGGATTGAAGTTTCAGAAAATTGCTATATAACATCATTTTGTCTAGTATTCCCTTGCAACACAAAGAAAAGTCAAATGCTTAGTGCAGAGAGACTTTTGCATTTTCTTTTTTTAATCATTTTCAGCTGGCACTAAGCATTGTGGGTTGTGCAGTTCCACTAACAAGGAAGCTCACCGATGAAGAGTTGAAGCAGTGCGTGATAAATGCAATACGTAATGCCCTCCACAGGTGATGGAACTTTCAGAGTGGTGGTAGCCTTTGCCGTGAGCGATGCTTGGGAATGTTCACATTGCCATCCTCATATGCATGAGCACATTTTGCTGTGTCCTTGGTGATACCAGCAACTGAGCCAACTGATATTGGGCACAGACAAGCCTATGCATACCAGCTTGGATGCATTAGGCTGATGGAGTTGCTGGAGGAATACACTTATAAAGACAATGTGAAGAAGCAAGGAATGAGAAAGCACAGATAACTGTTGTAGACATGGAGGTGCTGTCTGTTTTGCTAAACCCATTTGCTTGTTTGGAATGTCCCAGGCTAGTGATGCAAGCCCCACATGTCCAGGCTTTACCCGAGGTGGACAACCTTGTCACTATGGGTGATTTCCTGTTGGCTCTCAGGGAGTTGAATCTGTTGCAGCTATAAACACTTCCGAGATGTATACAGGTTCATTTCTTCCTCTGTGTTCTGTGAGCTTTATTTCTGAGTGGTCTTGTGTTGACTGTGTCACATTTAACATTTTTAGGAAAACAGTCTCCAACAAATCCTAATACCCTGAACCTAAAGTATGAATATTACAAACCCTAATACCCTAACCCTAAAGTAGGAATATTACAAACCCTAATACATGTTAGTTGGCCTGTTATGTACACATATATGTATGTAGTATTACTATACATTACTTATAATTAGTAACATGTTACAATTTAACTATGGGCAGGAGTGATTTTGTGTCCTGGCATGTGTTTGCTTTGTCTTGATTGTTTGGAATCCCATGAGGATTGCAATATTTCCGATTCTGCCAAATCTGGCGGAGTTAGCAGTCAGTTCTGTAGGTTCTCAATGGTTTGTAGCTCAAAAGTCCTTGGTTTTGTCAAGTTGAAGATCTAAGCATGGCCTCAGAGGATAAGACCCGACAATGCATTCCAAGGTACTAATTGCAGTGTCTATTTTGCTAATCTCTCTGTTACTTGGAGTTTGATTTTTTCTCTTGAAGAACAACACCTGCCTATTGTGCTTCATAGATTCTCCCGTGTTCATAGGTTTGTGGATCTTTGGTTCCAGACTGCAAGAGTTTAATGTACCTGCACAAAGAATCTGCCATTACAAAATTGGGGGAAAGAAGGGAAAACACCACTGGTGAAGTCAGTGGGGATGTTACACCATGTGGTCAATACCATTAATGTTGCTGTCGAAGGTCCCTGAAGATGTGTATGACTGTCGTGTCCTTCAAACTGCTTGTCTATCTTTTTGGTCTTGTTATTTTTCTTGAGGTTGGGTTTTGCCTTTTCCATGCTTTCCGATTGCTGCTATGTCATCAGATCTGAAGTTCCATTGCTTTATTAGAGGGGCAGCTCCAAGTTGAGCTAAATTGCAAGTAGGAAGAAATTCCAAGTACTTAGGAGAAATATATTCAACCCGTTTTTTTCAGTCTTTTGTCTGTTTTGAAGGGCTGGGTCTCTTTTTCCTTTGCTCTTTCCTGTCGATATGTTGTGGGATATGAAAATTGCTATAACCTAGTTGTTGTGTTGTCTTCCCATTGTATTCAGGTTGACATAAGTAGTAAGTATGGATGTGCAATAATTGACTATGTAGTAAGTGCATGAGTTATGATGTATGATAATGTGTATGTTGTCTGCAGATTTCAATCAAGAGATTGGAGTTGATTGAGATGGTGACAGAAGGTGTTGGTGAAGGTGCAAATACTGTACTCACAGAAAATATATCGAGCCACGTTTAGTGTTCTTGTTGTGTTCTGTTTGTCACAAGCACAGGATTGATCAACGTGCATGGCAGCTCAAGGTCACACACTGTAGTTATTTGATCTATGACTAGGAGCTAGGCAGGCTAATTTTGTCTGCCCTGATGTTCATGAGTTATGAAAGATTCAATCCTTGGTCAAATGGGTCGTTATACCCTGTTTGGACCCTTGTATAATTTGACCATGTTCATTTACCCACATTACTTTCAACTAAATATAGTACTCTTTAATCGATTTAAGGCTTCAAATTTGGCATCTAATTTATTGGAACGAATGCTCTGACAATGTTCATTGCCTATGAGTATTCATGCAAATTTGTGAACTTGTCTCATAATCATTAGTTTCACCAATTCTTTTTTTTATCACGCATTCATTTACCCATACTAGTACCTACCATGCTGTAAATTTGAATCCATTAACGATTAAATATCCATAAAGCCTGGAAATTTGGAAACTATTGATTCAACATAGTTTCTTCTCTTCTGATTTTTAATGAATGGAGTACAAATTTTTTGAGAATATCCATATCCAGTTTTGGTCAACCCTAAATAAACTAACATCCATCTGGACCTGCAAATTGGCGACTTGCTTTTCTAACACTTATAGCCAAGTGCTGCTAAAAATGCAAAGGTGAACTGAGAAGATGTGAAGTTCTCTCTAGTGTTCTCTTTTCAATGAAAGAACATGACTATCCAGCGTGAGGACAAGAGCTATAGTCGTCCTCTACCTGCATATTCAGGGTCAAGTGATATTTTCTATCAAAATGGGCTTCCATCCCTTCAGGTGTTCATTCATTCTTCTTGAAGATGGTAAAAGCAAGTAAGTTATGAAAGATTAGATGAGTAATCCATCTTTTGTGCTTTTTTAACATTTATTTCTCTAATTCATTGCAACAAAATTGTGGCTTTTATGTTTGTAATATTGTGACTAAAATGATTACATAGTCAAGTTTAGTCCTCTTAAGTGATTGGCCTTGTCCAATTTGACTGACATGAAAAATAGTTGTGTAGGTTATCATAAATTACAACTACCCCCAACTCTAGTCATATTAGACATTTTAATCATTTCAATCTAGTCATATTAGACATTGCCATGTACACGCAAGTGGTGTGTTGCCTACTTTATCTCTATAGTTGTGTAAGATGACTGAAATAGGTCATTCAACATGCAACATGTAGACATGTCATATGTGACTAAAGTGCTAGTTTAGATGGTTCATATGTCTTGTAAAGTGTAAAAGCTAATCCTTTGATTAATTTTTGAAACAAATATTACTCTAAATCTATGATGTACAATGTGATGACTATATTTGTAGCAACATGACTTAGACCACATGAAGAAACTAAGATTTTATAAAGAATGAATTCCAATTGCGAATGGCATGTTGCCATCGATCCAACCTTAAAATCTAGAATGCATACCCATAGAAAACAAATCAACATCTCTATTAGCCTATTTCAAACCACATACATGTATAAGGGTTCAAAGAATCATAATACACAAATGGTCAATTTAGCTTCAAAGTGAGAAAGGGCACCAAAATATATTGCAATATTTCTATTGAAACAAAATTGACCATAATTAGTTAGAAACTTGCATTATTCATCATAAAGCACAAGACTTGCCCATCAAAAACTATAATTTTAAAAGATTTATAATTGCAAACTAAACAAACTAAACTTAGAAATGCCACAGACAATTAATGTGAACTTGAATTGTTCAAGTTTGTTGTCGATTGGTCCTCTATGTTGTCACTTCCATCTTCCTCCCTATCACTAGGGCCATTAACAAGTAGAGTTGCAATAGTTATGGTACAACCTCCTACAATAGTGGGGGTTTGAAATTGACTCTAAAATAGAAATAAAACCTTGTAAACCTAAGTATTTATCAACATTTTCAACCTTGGAACAAATTAAATTTTATAAGGTCAATTTGATTTTTCTTAGTCATTTGTCTTCAAAAAGGATCCTTTCCTAATACTATCTTTTGCCCTCTTTCTTTCAAGTCATTAAAAAAATAAATTGTTTTACATGTAGTGAAAAAGCCAAGGACTAGTTTAAAATGGGAATAAGGGAGCAAAGGTTACGAGTGTGAAATCATATTCATCTCACTTGACTATTGCAAAATTCCCATTGTAATTTGCTTTCACCCAAGTACACAACAAAACAACTATTGAACACCCCATAATCTAGTTCCAATATCTCCTCAAGTTTTGCAAGGGTTGACCTTTGGTCGTTTGAACCCAATACACATTCTTGTTCAAAAATTCTTTCTATACCACTATCACTTGTTATTATTTGTGTTGTTTGGCACTTGAAACATGAATGTGGTTCCCCAAAGCATACATGGCTTCATAGGACTTGGCTTCTAATGTTGGTCACATGGACATGTGCATTGTGTCTATATGATAATCATATCCTTGCCATTGATAATTAAACCACTACAAGCCCTTATCCAAATAGGAAAGGACAGCAAAGGCGCTTACTACAACTTGGTAAATTAGTCAATGAAATGTGGCTTAAGACAATTTAACATTGGTAGAAATGCGATCAATTTGCCATTGTACTCCAACCCTTGGATGGTAGATATTGTCATTGTACTTACATCTAATGTGTTGTTTTGTTATTTTATCAAGTAGTGTCGGGTTTCTCTTTACTTGCATTTATATCTCCTCTAAATATCATCTATAACTTTTGTGTATGTTTCAATTTGGTTGAAACACTTGACATCTCGTTGTGTTTGTTTTGTCATAATTAGTATTGCAACTTGCATATTACTGTTTAATTTGAGCTTTTGTTGGTGTCATATAAACCTAGCATTCCCTCCCCTCTATTTTAATAATTAAAGCTACAGTGGTGTTTGTCTGTCTGTCTGTTTGTCCGGGCAGTGCCTGGAAATTTTTTTCAGTCACTGCCCGTTTCGTGTGGTGTGTTTTGTAAAAGAGGAAGGGGCCCGGGTAAGTTGAAAAATTTTTGGATTTGGGAATTTCGAACTCTGTGACAGTTATTACCCAACTGACAGCTTCAAGGACCTGAACCGAGGTGGCCAGAATCCTTGATAAAGGACCTGAATCGAAATTCTCAATACCCGGTTCAGACCTCGAGACGGACTTGAAACGAGGTTCCCAGAAAGAAAACCCGTCGTTGGGGACCTGAAATGAGGTCCTCAGAGAGAAAACCCGTCATTAAGGTCTAGAAACGAGGATGCACTCTTTTACTCATTAACACTAAATTTTAATTTATTTTTTAAATTAAAAAATTCTCACATTGCCAAAATTCATGCGATTTTAATGAGGTCAGTAACAAAAATATGTTTTTTCAACTTTTCCAACATTCTCATTCCAAGTGTTGTCATGTTAATTTCAAGTTGGAAAGTGCCCCTCCCACATCAAAGGATAAATAAGTGCACCCTATCATAGCTTCTCTTTAGGGGTAACACATAATTTTTTTAGACGCTTGCAATTCACTTACTAGGTGTTGGAAAACTCCGACTAAATGCATTTTCTAACAAATATTGATATCTAAAAGATTGTAAAGTTTTTGTAAGAATTTTTTTTCCCCCAAATATTCACCTTCTTCAAGGACTTTAAGTTGTAGCACAAGTGAACAAAAATATGTTTGACATATCAAAGTTATTTGCCTCTATACATAAATATGATATGCATGACCATAGAAATGAATCATATGTTGGAATAATTAAATTTTTAGAGTCCTCTAATTTGAAAGATAATATCAAGATAACAAAGTCACTTCATAAAAATTATTTATATAGAAGTTCAATCAACCAATGTTAATTTAAATTATGATTTTCCCCATGGGAGTAATAACACATATGAAAAGTCAAAATTTCAAGGAAAATACTTTGCTAATGATTGTAAGGATGAAAATTTTAGTCTTCCAAATCAATTGAAATGTCAAGATGTTCTCTATGACATTAATATTTATGATCCTCTTTCACCAAAGTTCATCACTACTCATAATTCAATTAAAAAAGAAGTTTTTAAAACTTTCAAATTGAACAATTTACAACTTAGAGCATTTGACAACTTTATAGTTGACCCATTACCTACTATTCTTCAAGAACAAAAACAATTATGCATAGGCAATGTTTCTAGAATTGGAAAAAATGAAACAATCAAAGTTATAAGTGAATATTTTAGAAAAAGAAATTTACATGACATTAAATTGTCAACTTTCATTACAAGTGTGGCTTTGTTAATCTACAATCCATTATTCGATAAGCTTGTCAATTGATTGACATGTTGATTTTCAAAATCTAAAAAATAACAATTGAAGATTGGTCAAATTTTCACTTTTTGATTATTGATGAAGTCTCAAATTGTCAATGGTTGGTTGTACCATGTTGGCAAGAATACATTTCCAATTACAAAAGTTAAAAGTTAAAATCTTCTTCAATTCAACCTTTTGGTGGATTAAATATTATGTTCTTAGGAGACTTTATGCAATTTCCACTTGTAAATGACACGCTTTTATACACAATTAATATCAAACCTACTTTGGCTTTGATGAAACAAACACCAAAAAAATTGTTGGTAAGAGTTGTGGGAAAATTCTGTAATTCCAAACAAAATTATTTTGATATAATGAATGTAACAAAATAAGGACATGCGATATGTTCAATAATTTGCAAGAAATTCAATTACTAATGACAATTTTTCTTTACTCAAATTAATTTGTTTGAATGGCCATGGGATGAAACTACACATATTCTTCTTGGCAATGAATTAGAAAATATGATTCACTATTATACAATCAAATATAATTAAACAAAGAGATGTCTTTTTTGTTGTACATTGTTACAAAGGACTCATATAAAAATAAACCTTTACATGAAGATATACAATTCAACATAAGGCAACATGTTTCAAGCTCTAATAGCAATTGTTTATATCCATTCTTAAAATTATATAAAGTCAGGAAAGTCATGTTGATGAAAAATTTATATCATTAATTTGGGCTCATAAATGGGACAATGGGCTAGTTCATGAAATTGTTGTAAATGGTTATGTAGAAAAAAAACTCAACTTTCATAGACCCTCCTTCATATGTATAAATAGATTTTAATACATTTGTTAAAAATCATTTTGTTTTAAAAGACATGTATATTTTGATGGCTTTTTCAAAAATGTCATTCTTATAATCCCTATTTCTTGAAAATCTGAATATCAATATAATATGGATGGACCTAAAAATACGAAAATATTTTCTATCAAGTGTGAACAAATTCTGTTAAACCCAACTTTTTGTTTGACACATTACAAAGGACAAGGTTGAACTTCTGATAAGCTAATTGTTGATTTACATAAACTTGTAAACAACATGGCACTTACAGTCCATAACATATGTGTGATTCTTTTTCATTTATGATCAATTGAAGTGCTTGTAATTCTATGAGATATTTGAATTGATGATATTCAAAACATTCATTTTTTAAAAGGTCCAATGAAATACATGTTTTCACAATTTGATTTTGAAAAAAAAAAGAAAAAGCCTTCCATATTCCAGAACCCAATCAAATATAATCATACTGAAAATACAGCCCTCAAATATAAAAATAATGTTCATAGAAATAGAAAAGCAAAAATCATTGATTATTCAACATTTATACAAACAAATGAGAATGAGTATTGGAATGAAACCTTTCATCGTTAGTATTTATTCATTTGCAACAATATTCTGGTATCCTAATCGAGAAAAATCAAGGTAAATTATGTGATGAAAAAGTTAATGCAAGATCTTTAAGTCATACAAATTGTTACACTTCTTAATCAAATTGTTTTGTGGGCTTCAATTTCTAAAACCTTGTCAAACACTAGGTGCTCAAAAAAAATAAAAATCTTTTGGTATTGCTTTTATTGTTTTGAATTTTTTTCAAAACACCTTAGGCTTTTTAATTTTTTTGAAATTTCAAATTTTTATTTGTGGAAGCAAGCTAAAATGTGTAGGGTAAGGCCCTAGGATGAGGGCATTACAAGAGTAAGGGCTTACACGATGTGATAGCGTGAATGTGGATGTGATTTGATTGGGATTTGATTTTAGATCAGATGGTTTGATCTACATTCACAAGGAGTGATGCGACCATTATTCTCTTAATTTTTTCCTTTAATGACATAAAAGCCGCAATGATATTTCCAATTGTCAAACCATCTCCTTTTGTTGAAGTTCAAAAGTATTGATAAAATGTAATTATGTTTGTTATAAAAACAAGTTGTATTTTAAATTTTTAGAATTCCTTCAATAAAAACATCCTCCTTATTCTTTTAAAATGTTTTGAAAATCATGATTGGTACATCATTCAGAAGGTATTAAGACATTTAAAAAAAAAATTTGGGTCCATAAAATCCATTTTGATTATAGTAAACAGAAGGGCATTTTAACACAAGCAAAAGGATGAAACCAATTTCCAAAATTCCCACTTTAACACCCAATTTCCCAACAACTATTTCCACCCCCAATTTACCAACAAGGAGAGAACCCCAAGCTTACATGAACAACTTACAAAAAATAATCATGTGTTTATTGTTTGTCGTTTGCTAGAATTTAAAAAATGGCTTATAAATGTCAAATATTTGCCTCCATGGTACTAGAATTTAGTCTTTGAAGGAAGACATCAAACAATTCCAAACTCTACTCCGTACTTTTCTTACATAGTAAATGACTTTCTTTCTATTGTTGTGTGTATTTTGAAGGATCTCCACCCAGGGAAAACCCCTAGCATAATGTCATAATGCATGGTATTATGCTAGTGGCCAAGGCTCCTATTTTATATATGTTCCCATGGAGGAAAGGAAACGAGAAGTTGATGGCAGTACATGGAGCTTCCCAAACTTGTGGGTTCTCTTGAGGTTTGGGAACGTGTGAGGGTGTGCTTCAAGAGAACTTAGTCATACGCAGGATTTCAAGTGATTCTCCGTGAGGAGAACCCAAGAGTACATGGAGGTTTCCAAAGTCATGGGTTCTCTTGAGGTTCAAGAACACATGAGGGTGTACCTCAAAAGACCTGAGTTGCACTCACACCCTTGAGTGATCCTTCCTCAAGAACCCATGAGTACATGGAGTTCTTGAAAAGAATTGGGGGGGTCATACTCACGCCCTCAAGTGATACTCCCTGAAGAGAACCCACAAGGACATGGAGGTACTCATGCCCTCGCCAAAAGAACAGAGGTCCAAATCTTTTGCGAGTGATATTTCTTGAACTTGTGACTTCTCTTGATAGTTGGGAATATGTGAGGGTGTGCCTCAAGAGAATTTATGGAGGTACTCACATCCTCAAGTACTTCTTGAACTTGTGGATTCTCTTGAGGGTTGGGAACATGTGAGGGTGTAACTCAAGAGAATCTAGTTGTTCTCACACACTTAGTTTCTCCCTCAAGAGAAACCATGAGTGTAGGATCCTTCCCTACTACATTCCCCTTTTTCCATTTTATCAAGGAAAAAAAGTACATTTATGCAGAAGCTTAAGTCAGTCCACTCTATTTCTCCACAACTTTCACAAATTGTGGAATATTGGCAACTATCAGATTTATATTTTGCTGCTAATCACTCTCTCTACATATGCAGGGATCATCTTCCAGCAGACTAGATTCATCATAGCTTTGTTCTTGTAGGGTGAAAACACTGCATGTGGATGTGAAATTTGAGTGTTTGGGGAGTGCAATATCCTGTAGTGCAGCAATCATCATCATGGGGAATTGAACTTTAGATCAGGATGTGATCTTTGGTCATATGTTTTTGCACAGATGAAACAGAGAAATTGCTGAACTGTTTCCAAGACCCAAGCAAAGAAATCTCAATACAAGAGAGATAGAAGAATAATGGTGAAAAGGATAATGTCATTGTGCTGAATGGTGCCTAATATTTTCAAAATCTTGGAAGGGAAATGGCATTTACACATCTGTGGATTCTCATGTCAAATTTATAACCAATAGTTGAAAAACCAGAACTATCAACCAAGTGTACCTGTGTCAAAGTAGTCTATTCCCATTGCAATTCATAGTGGTACCTGCATGCATGCTCAAGGCAATTTGCTTTCAGTAGTTACAAAGATTGGAATGCGATTGTCCACTGTGCTTAGTACATAATGGAATCAAATGCCATTGACAGTAGTTAAAACTTGTTTACATCAAGTGCCATTGGTCATTTCATGACATCAACCATCAAGGTATAATACAATATACTCAGCTTCCCAACACAAGACACTAAAATCATCCCACCAGCATAATGCTCATTCAAGCTGACATGGGAAATACAGCAGGAGTTCCTCTGACATGCAAAATACAGCAGGAGTCCTTTAGGTGTAAGTGCAATATATCAACATAATTGGACAATCAAGGTTTGGATGCCAATTCACTTTCCAAGGGGGAAAATCTTGTGCATGTATGCCTGCTAAGAGGTAAGGATATGAGTCCACCTACTTATCACCTTATTCCATAAACTGTTGACATCAACACTGAACAGGTCAAGTTCAGTGTTGATATTTCATGGATGATTTTTCAAATCCAATGGTTGGGAACTGTTTGGCGTAGTCCTGTACTTCATCTCGCAACCTTGCAATCTCAGACTGAATTTCTGGATCTGTGTCGACTTTAGTCTTGAAATCCTTTAGTTTTGTGCCTGCAATCACCTCAGCACAAAGACAGCCAAGACTCATTGCCACCTACAACAAAAACTTTGAGCCAAACCTGCAAAGGTCATGTAAGGAAGATAGTCGAGCATTTCAATACAGTCTGAAGCATCATTTATGATGACAAAATATATTCACAACAGGCAAATTTAATCCAGTATGTAGCTGTAGGCATCAATACACATTGCCTCACCTGTCAATGCTTTAACCTTCGCAGCAATCTGTACAGCGCGATCAAAGAACTCTGCAACCTTGTCAAAGTCCTCCTCCGTGAAGCCTCTAGTTGTTAATGCAGGTGTTCCTGTTTCAACAATGGGAAGTTCATGGCTATGATGGACTTATGTAGCCTTCCTGGGAAATACGAGGAAAGAAACTCTAACAAGGAATAAACGGCCTTCTATTGACTCACTCCTCAAACTCTTAGTCTTACCCATTCGAATGCCTCCAGGGACCATGGCTGAAACATCTCCAGGAACAGTGTTTTTGTTGGCTGCAATATGAGCTAGCTCCATCACCCGCTCCACTCTTGATCCATCCAAACCCTTTACAACATGTCCACTAGATCAAACTTCTTTCCAAGTTCGTTTCCTATGTTGAAAAAGTGAACTCATATACAGATCAAACTACATGATGAAAGTGAAGCCTATTCTATTGCATTTTGTCATTGCTTAAGCATTTGCAAGTGAAGATCCAAGAAGCAGATTACCTTAGATTTCAAATTGACAAGGACTAGGTGAACGTCAGTTCCTCCTGACACCAATTCATAGCCCCTTGCAGCCAATGACTTCAACCACCCCACAAACATTCATCTTTTCAGTAGCTGAGAACCAGCAATCATCCAACATGTCTCAAAGGCTTCATAAGCATGACCTATGCTGATGGCATGCTTCCTTTCCCTGTTTCAGATGGGCTCTGCTCTGTCTGAATCATATCCTTTCCTGATGAAGAATCATTGCCCAAAGCTTGTTGACTATTCATACAGCAAAATAAATTACTGAACACCTGAATGTTTGATGTCCTGTAAAATGGTTGGAAATGGGCTTACTTTTGCTAAGCGAGCAGCATTGCTTAAAACTTGCTCTTGATATGCCTTGAACTCAGGTGTGATTGCCTGCATACATCCAAAATTGTGGGCCAATAACCATGTGGTTACTTTGTGACCAGTCACCACCACTTTCTCTTAGACATTACAGTTAGGAGTCACAATATCGCCCTGAAAAGTATCATCAAACCAAACCAAATTTCTTTAATTGATTCTATCAACAGCGTTTGCAGGTGTAATGTTCTCTACCTGCTTGAGGGCAACAGCAAGAGCAGTGATAGTATTATTGTGAGGGCCACCCTGAAGTCCAGGGAACACTGCTTGATTGATCTTGTCTTCAAAATCATAAAAGACCTGCATTATATGAAAAGTATGGAACAGATATTTCAAGCTACATCATTGGCGCAGTGAAGGCATAGGCCACATCTCATGGAAGTTTCACAACCAATTTTCCATCCTCAAATGCAGGAGAAGAGTTGATGGAGCTCAATTAAATTGCAAGTCAAGCCACACAGTTGAAATACATGAAGATTGTATCTCAAATAGATATGTACGTAGTCTACCTCTTCACCCTTCTTTGTAATCTCCTTCAGCCCTTTGCGGAAGAAAATCAGAGCTCCACGTGGGCCTCGAAGAGATTTGTGTGTGGTGGTGGTCACCACATCTGCAAATTCAAAGGGTGATGGAATCACACCGGCTGCCACCAGCCCACTGATATGTGCCATATCAGCAAGCAAGATAGCCTTCTGCTTGTCACAAATCTGTATTCCATCAATTTACAATCCATAAGAATTCCAGAAAATCTCCTCCACATCACATCAACATTCCTTCTAAGTTCATTCGCCTTATTAACTGTCGGAATAATTTGTACAACTGTATGCATTGTGTCTGTGCACCTGATTTCATATCAATGCCAACACTTTTGACTTTAAAAAGAGAGAAGAGAGGAGTTAGTGACTTGAACAGCTACCTTCCGCACACGAGCATAGTCATAAAGGCGTGAATAAGCACTAGCACCTGCAACAATAAGCTTAGGTCTGAATAGAGCTGCACTTTTCTCCATCTGCAAGCACAACCTAGAAACCAGTGAGCAAAAACTGGACCACTGGACACCTGTCTGCAAATGCTACATTCTGCATCTACTATTGAGCCAAACCAATCCTCAATGGTTTAGGTGATTAGCAGTACTGACAGTTGTGAACATTACATATGACCAGTCTACTAGTGTGCACCTTGTGGATGTGCTGCTGGAACCCTCATTCTACCATAACCTAGCAGAAGATAGCTATTGTGCTGGGAATTTGTTGGCCCTTCCCCAGTGCACCAGGTATGTATAAGCTGTGTAAAGTGAAATGTCACAAAATATTTTTTTTGTTCTCAACCTCCCATTTGAAGCCATGCCCAGTGAAGATGGAAGTGTCACCAAGGTAAAAACACACTGGGCAAGAATTGACACAAGAGGCAGTTCAAGAACCTGATCATAGTCAATGAGCTCTGTGGTCTCATTCAGTCTGTAGGGCATGGTCTCGAAGAAGATAGAAACAGCTGAGATTTTTTTGGTGTCTGTCTGTTACATGTGCAGAACAGCAGGGACCCAGTATTAACTTTGTAACTGCTGGAGAGACATTCACATCCAGAAACCTCCACAAATTTGGGGCTTGGCAGAAAAAAATTGCTCACACAGGTACTAACAGCATAAAGGCAGGATGGTACATACTTGGTATCCATGAGAAAGATGGCCACCATGGGGGAGATCCAAGGCCATGATGCGATCATGTGGCTTAAGGAGGGCTGTGTAAACCTGAAAGTTGGAAGGTGAGCCAGAAAATGACTGCACATTCACTGTCATGCATCCACAAAAGCACTGACAGTAGTAAGTACTAATGTCCAGCATTCAACAGCTAGACCCAGCTTAATTCACCTTTTTGCATGGCATTAAGTTGTTAAGAACTTAATTGCTGTGACAAGTTGCTGGACCTCACAAGATGATTCAAATCAGTCTCTAGGATTTTGAACGAACATACACCGTACCTCCCCATTTCTCAGGGTCCAGGTGAAAAGCAGCCAGTGCACGCTTCTGGCACAACCTCTCTACCATGTCAATAAACCTGCAACAGACACATCGAAGCTAAATTCCTCCTTGATTCCATCTATGCAAACATGCTTGGGTTGGATGTCAAGCCAACAGTGCATATGTGTGGCTATGCAGACATTATCAGATTCCATCACCCAGGAGGAGAAGAAGAGGACCCACTCATTGCCTCCATAGTAGCGGGCACCAGGGTAGCCTTCACTATATTTGTTGGTCATAATTGAACCGACGGCCTGCAGAACTGCCAGTGATGTAAAGTTTTCTGATGGGATCAGCTCCAGCCCCTGCAACATTCCAAGTGACATCCCCCCATTTGTCACTTGTTATTGTGGGACAACAGCATCCACAACATTTCTGCACCCATATTTCGAAGGCTCAAACCTTGTACAATAAAATAGTTTTAACAACCCAATCTATGTTGTGGGACAAAGAGCATTTGCATCACAACTTCACTGCAAATTTTAAAGGTTTAAAATTTGTAGAAAGACTAGGAATACTTTTGACAAATCATATTATCCTGCTTGGGACCATACATCTGTATAAACAACCTTCCCACTTATTCTAAGGTTTAATGGTTGTACTCTCCACCAGAACACACTTGGATAAGGTGACTAATTGCATACCCATCAGAAAGGAATAAAGTTGCAGGTAGAAATATTGTTGGCTACAACCAAAAGCAAGGAGTTCTCTGGTGAAATGAAAACCTTCCATTGTCGGTTCTTCTCAAGCTCAATAAGATCTTCCACCTCTGGATCCACCTCTACAAGTGGGGTATTTAACTGCTTTGGCCACTGTTCATGAAGAGAACCAAAGATTAGTTACAACTTCCTTCTGAAGGAACCTGCACCAAAATGCTCTTTGGTGCCAATTGTGAAAGTTTGATGTCAAATGTGAGGATTCCATAACCATAATGTAGTTCATTATATGGCAACAAACATGATTGTTTGACAACCTTGATACCAATGCAGAAAGTTAGAGATGATCATGCCTCTATGACATATTGACATTCAACTATTTTCATACAACCATTAACTTTCTTGACAGGATTCTTGAACAAGAAAAGATGGTGTGTTGACGAAGTTGGACTGATAAAGAGAAGGAGAAAAGTTCCCCTAGTCCATATTCATGTCAATTGTTACTGCAAAGCTTGTGGTTTATACTGTCACTTAGCAACTTGCAATCCAACTCTCCATGAGTCTTGTGGTACAGTTTCTGTTGTGATATGATAGAAGGAGATATTGTCAAGTGCACTTACATACTTTGTTTCTACTGCAGAAATAAGCCATTTTCATAATACAAAATGCATTTTCACATAAGTATGATTCTGGATATGTTGAGAACAGTGCTACAACAGTAGGCATTCATGTCTGTGTTCAAACTTATGTCACATACAAAAGGATACTCAGCACAAAAGGCTCTATCTACACGTATAAGAAATTACTTAGTTCTTACCGTGACATGAGACTTCGACGGAACGGAGTCTTCGCTCGCAATCGTCGCCTGAGGCACAAACAATCTTGGTCTCAGAAAACGAGCTCCAGCAACAAACAACGCATTTCTCACACAACATAGAAGCCATCGCAAAATTACGCGCATTCCATTTCATCGTGACAGCCATCATCGCTGCTTCCAAACTCAAAATGCAACTTTTCACATCCTAAGTAGAACACGGAAGTACAGACCGAAGCAGAATGCAACAGTATTGCATTATATCTAGCCCGGAACAAACACAATCTTCTTCGCCCTTACAAAATCAGTTCTCAGAGAAAAGACGACAAGAAGAAGAATAAGAAGAAAACCAAAATCTGGGAGGCAAGAAAACAGCGAGATCCAAATCAAGGAACAAAAATCCAGCCATCATGTATCTCCATTCCTAGAAACCAAATTGGCGATTTACCAAAAATGCAACATTATAATGATGAGAAGAAGAAGCAACGAGAAACGTACCGAAGAAGAGAAACGAGAAGGGCTGACAAAAGTTGATGCTGCCAATGCACCTTGCGCCGTCCTGAAGGATGTTGGAAGACGACCCTTGGACAAACGTCGCAGTGCAACAGCCATAGCCATCTTTTTGCAAGTTTTTCTCTCAAAAACCACACCACTTATGGTTTACAGCTCTGGTACACAAACAGAGAGCAAGTTTATTGAATTGTCCCTCAGTGTACAGACAGCTATGGATTTCCCGTACGGGAATGGGATGTGGAAAGGGAGAGAGAGAGGGAGAGAGGGAGGAAGGGAGGAGGCCTTCTCTTGTTGATGAAAGAAGGAGACCTGTGGTGGTGGGTTCATGGGCGCATTGGGAAGTGGTGCATGAACAATGGCTATCATGGATGAGTGGTGGAGGCAGAAGATGACAACAAAGAGCAATTTATCACCACAATCACATGGGGCACGACCTTTCCACACTTTTGCGCCTTTTTTTCTTTTTTCTTTTTTGTTTTTTTTTTTGGCTTTCATAGACTTCCGGATCACACTCTCATCTCATCTCATAGCATCTTCTTCGTCTTCTTCTTCTTCTTCTTCTTTCCCAACTCTCTCTCTCCACCCCTCCTTCCGTCCCTAGTGCTTTCTAATCCACTGAATCCAATGGACTCATGATTCACGCTCCATCTTCTCTCAATCAATAATGACTGTGGCCTATCCTGAAGCAAATTTGGGTAAGCCAACCATCCAGCTACACACCAACAACCCAGCAGTGTGAATTTTTTCATTGGCTCTTGGGCCTTTTTCAGGGTAGAGACTAGAGACATTGTGATGCACCCAGCCAAAGTTTGGGTTTAAGTGCATCATCACACATGATTCACACTTGGTGTTAGGGTCTCATAACCTGTTCCTGCGTTAGAAATCGGTGACATGGCATCACCCCATTGGTGGAGAGGTCAGAGGTTACAACCCATGTCCGCTGCGAACTGGGTCGGCCATACGGGATCAGGAGGAGGGTTATGGTGACAGCGACAATGGCATTCATCCCAGCCGTTGGTGTAGTCATCCGTTACGGGCGGGTGAAATCCTGTCCATCCATCGAGTCACTGGTCTCGAGCTTTGCTTTTGAGAATAATAAAGTTTTCATATAAAAAGCATTAGGGTTGAATGTTTTTTTAGTTTTCAATATTTGATTCTTTTTGGTGATTTTTTTAAATCTGCAAAATTTCATTTTTTTCAATAATTTTTCATTATTTAAACAAGGATGTCATATATTTAAAACATGTATAAAATTTGAATAAATAAGATAAATTTTTTAATTCCATATTAAGCTCCGTCTTGCTGTGCACTATCAATTGTGTTTTTTTTTTTTTTTTTCCTTTTTATTTTCAATAATTCATCATTTTTTTTTTCTATTTTTATTTTTATTTAAAATAATATACATTTCATGAACATGCTGAAAAGACGCATGTTAATTTTAATTTTTTTACTTTTTTTTGGGTAAAAATTTTGCTAAAAATTTCCTATCACAAGGAATTGGAGTGCAGTGCCCAAGTAATGTGTGCAAGAGCTCTACCTGCAAATGGATATTAAATTACACTTTTTCTGTCATAGAACTTTTTTTCCTTCGGGTTTCAAATTGCTTTGAAAATGTTCATGTCCAGTGACGGTTTTGCTTCATTTTCATTTTTAAAAACTATCATTTTCTTTAGCATCATACACCCAAGTAAGTTAAGCACTGATGATGAGCTTCTACAATTCAAATACATTTCACAGTTCTTCATACTTTTAAACAATCGGAAAGTCGCCAAACAAGTGCCAATTGTAGGAATTCACATCAGTCAGCTGGTCTCAATCACGACAATGGAATCCGTAGTTGCCACAACTGGCAGTTTACATTGTGAGCAAAAAACTATGAAGACCAAAAGATGCATTTTTTACTCCTCATATCAACAGCAATTTACTCACCTTAACTGTTTTCAAGAATTTCATGAAGTTTTTTTCCAGCACTGGAGTTTCATGCCTTCTGAAACACAATTTGAAATTTCTTGACTGTGGTGAGTCCAAGCCCTCTTGCGTGATAAGCTTGATTCTTCCTTTCCTTAAGTATCAGAAAATTCGGCAATTGCAGCATCCCACACATGGACATAACACACTTGTATCCAAGCTCAATTGCCTGCATTTGTAGCCAGGCTGCTTATCACAACCCCCTTTCCCCAACCATTTTTCGGGCAGAACAACCTCTACCTGATATAAGCCTTTCCATGGTAATGTAGATTTGTTAGGTCCCCAAATGCACTGCGCCATGTGCATGCAAAGTGCTTGGGTAGTATAATGAGCCATGTTCATGCCCCCACTGCATACCTATTGTGCATCTGAGTGATGGCAGAATGGGCCAACATGATTAAGGAGCCACTGTCTTCATGGTTTTTTGTACTCCTCTCCAAAAACTCTGGAATTCTGGGTAGATTCAACCTCCATTGTCCGTAGTGTATCATGTCCAACCTAACACTGCTGGAGCAGGTCTGCCACCTTGGAAACTGCAGTTGCCATATTGTTGAGGGCTGATGCAAACATGGCCATCACCTCTTTGTTTGCTGCCAGCTTTTCCCTCTCCAGTGCTAAAAGCTGTTGATGTCTGGTGACACAAAGGTGCACAAGTCAAATAGTTTTTCAAAATACAGCACAACAGTTGCATTTCAAAACACTGCAGCTGAAGCCAGCCTCGCAGGAAAACAAATGTTCCTGATATGCATTTCTGAGCATGCCTCACAGTTGTGTCATAGATATGGACAAGCAAATTTCTCTGACAACAGCCTTTCCATTGTGCAAAACATTTAGTGCAGCTTTCATCTTGGTACACAGAATGCTTCCTACTACAACAATTGGGTGCAATCTTATGACAACTTGTGGGTCACAAGAGCCATATAAGAAGGCCAATAAGTTTATGGAACTACTCAGACATGTTCTTGCAAAAAATATTTCTCAACTGATGACCATCACAGTTGTTAAGTAAAAATAAGTTCATAGGCGAAATATGGTCAACTTCCTTCTGGAACTCCAAATACAATGAGGGTTCAAGCATTGCAGGACTATCATTAAAACCCAGTTCTTGTACCTCACCACCAACTTGACTAAATGAATTGGAATTAACAAAGCATGAAAGCTATAATCTTCAATTGGCATGTAATGCATCAGCTACAAGAATGTGCTGGAAACTTGAAATTGCCTAACAAAATTGCAATATCTGGTGCTGCTGAGAGGATCACAAGGTTTCTTCATGATGCAACATGGACCAAAACAAGTCCAAACTCCAAACCATGCTAATCACAGCAAAGCAGAATGATGCAAACAATAACAACATTCCCTGCCAATGGGCCGTTGAATAAAGAGGAGACCAGAAAGTACAACCTAGAAGCAGCAAAAGTCTTTACCAAAATTTGAGAAAGGGTGGGTTAAAAAAGGCACCTGGTCTCCTCCTTATCTTCATCATTGTGTAAACCATCCACAGATTTGTCTGCCTCTACTGGCACAGTAATGTCATGTTTAGGTTGTCCACAGGGATCTGTTACTGTAACCTTTGATTTCCTTCCTCCAGCTCTTCCCAAACTCTTGCGATCCTTGGCAGGGATCTTCTTCTCCTCTGCTTTCAAACTGAAACTGTTCATCTCTATAGGGAACACTTCTTGCGTGCACTCGACCCTAACAGGTTGGACCTCTGGAATCTGTGTTGGAACATTGGCCAATAGAGGTGATTCTTCCTCAGCGTTTAGCCTTGTGGTGTCAAGTGCACAATTCCTCTCTTCAACTTCTGGGAGGAGTATTGGTAAACTGCTCTTTTCAGGAACCTCCCTATCTTCCTGTACAACCACAAGCTCCATCTTTGGCTCTTTGAAGTCTTGATCTTTCTTTCGTCGCTTTCTTGTACCTTCTTTGGCTTGTGATATGGTTTGGCCTCTTGTCTCAAGTAAAACCCTGCTCTGTTGCGGTCCACCCGAACTTGATTCCAGGGGTGCTGCTATAATGTCATCCATGACAATTGCAGCATTCTGATCTACAATCCCCTCCGGCACCCTCTCTGCATTTGAAGGGGCTGCAACAACTACTATTGATGTTTCTTCAGATTGTGCATGTTCCTTTTTGCCTCTTGCTTTCTTCTTGGTGCTGTCAGTGCCCCCTTTCCTCAGTGCCCGTCGAACAAGAAGATCATCCATCATCATGTAGAGTTCTTTGTTTAAGTTTGGAGGCAAATTGCTCTGCTTCCGTTGCCAGCTCTCCATCTCAAAGTAGGATCTGTCACACTCTGCTCGATCATCTTCATAGTCCCTCACCTTCCTAAAGTCAGGCATTGTATTTTCCCACTTAAACCGACACTGTTCTTTTGACCGTTGCACATCTTTGCTCCAGCAAAACTCTGCGACTTTCTTCCATTTCTCCTCAGCAGATACACTGTTCCTCTTAGTTCCACTGAATAAATCCTTTTCCCTCTTCTTGGCTTCAAGAAGAATTAATGTCTCATTCAACGTCCAAACCCCTGGCCTGTAAACCCTATCTTCTCGCTTATTACTTCCTTTGTCTGCATGATCATACAGGTGCCCAACTTCCTCTGCTTCCTCCACCAAAATTCCTCTATTTTCCACAGAATGTTCCCCAACACCTTCCTTGGTTGCTTCTTCAACATTCTCTTCCTCCTCCCTAGGCCCCAGCTGTCCAGCCCCACCTCCACTCCTTCGCTGCTGGTCTGTCTCTAGCAACACTACCAATTCTCTCTCTGGAGGTATCATATTTCTTCCCTGCAAAGAGAGGCGAGCTCTTTGAATATCCGATCCTAGGTATTCTAGGTTCTCATGATGCTGTTGCTGCTGTGGACGCCACACTCCATTTGCAGTCAATGGGAGTTCCCCTATCGAACTCGTAGATGGTGCTCCAAGCACCTGCAAAGTCGAGCTTCCATTGCATTCTCCTTCCCAGTTTTCTCTCTTCTCAGTAATATGTGCCAAAGATCTCTCCATCTTCCGCATCCTCATCTTTCCCACAGGACCCGGGCCTATCACATTCCTTCCAGAGATTTCCACCCTACTACTACATACAAACACCCCTGATAGCCTGAAAGTGATGGGTTATCTCTAGTCCTGTACCCTCTGCTAGTGCCTTGCTTTCAACCAGTCTTCCAATTCACATGGGTACAGTTGCAGCTTCAGTGTCTTGCTCTGCACACATATCTTTTGGCATGTTTCTAAAGCAACTTCAAATGTATCCATGTCTTTGCTGCCATTCTTTCATGGACAACACACCATAGCCTCCCAAAGGGAGTGATTTATTGGCTCCTCTCTTTTCTCCTGTCTTTTCTCTGACTCTGCGTTAAATCAAAGCTCCAAGCGTGCAGGCATAAAACTTTGAACTCTTAGCTCCTCAAAGCATTAAACACTTCTGCATAAGTAAATTTCCCCTAATCAATAGTGTAGTATAAGAAATCATACTTGAAATTCTTTGGTGTAATCGCATCTCTCCTTCCTCCTGTGGCTCGCAATGCAAGTGTAGGTCAAGCTCCTGATGAACAGACAAACACGATCCCGCTCTTGTCAATACAAATTAAACATCTTTCTTTTTCCATATCAATACGATCACAAAGAAACCTCCCTGAACAAAAGGAAACTCTCTCTTTCTCGCTTTTGTCATGCTTGCAACAGCAACAAACATTTCAACAACTGCAATATCATCACCCCAAAACAAAACAAACCAAACCAAACCAAAGACTGATCTACAGAGCAAACATTATATTCTTTGGCTGTACGTGCTTGCAACAACAAAGAGCAACCAAAGCATTTCAGAAACCTCCCCTCTAAAAACGAAAGAAAGAAGTTAAAAAACCTTAAGACAGAAAAAAAAAAGAGAAAAACTTCATCATCATCATCTCTCTCTCTCTCTCTTCTGTCGCGCGCCTCTTTTTTCCCAACTTACCTTGATCAACAAGAAACGCTGAAAATTCACAAAACAGAAAAGAGATGAAAGAAAACCAACCAACCAAGGCTTCATAATCACATTACCTTGTCCCTTTCTTGTCCGTAAAAATATAAATTTTAATCGTTGCAGGCCAACACCAAATCTGGTGATGGACATTAGCCACACTCCAGAACTCGCGGCAGAAGAGAGCAGCAGAGGAAGAGAAGAGAAGAGAAGAGAAGGAGAGAGAGCAGCGGTAAACAAGGAAGGAAGCGAGCAATGGCGTAGCACAACAAAATTTTCAACTGTTTTGTGACAAGCCTATAATAGACTACTTTCTCTTTCTCTCTCTTTCTCGTCGTCTCAACAGTTTCAGTTACTGTTCTAGCCCTACCGTGCATGAACAGAGTACAATTTATCATCCAAGAGGAACCCCTCACGACTCACATAATAAATAAAAGTTCACAATAGAGTAACCTTAGAACAACTTGTTATCATCCAAGAGGAACCTTCTTCAAGTGGAATCCATCATTATCGTAGGGTTCATCCTTTACTCCCTCCTTCCCCTCCTTCCCGCCCCCACAGCTATTTGGGGGTGTTTGTTATTTTTGGAGGCAATCATCCAATAATGGAGCTCATCATGGTTCCCACACTTATTACACTACTATTTTGGAAGGTTACTGGCTTCCTGGAGCTTTGGATGATGATGGATGATGGATGATGAATGATGGCCCATGGATGATGATGGATGATAGCCCATGGATGATGGGTGCCTTTTTATTTTAATATAAGAACAAAAGGGTAAAAATGATAGGTAAGGTAGTGGAAAACTAGGTTTGAAGGTAGAGGTATGGAAGAGGAGGGTTTTTAGGGTAGAATTTGTAGTTAGGGTTTGATTTTGATGGAGCAATCCCTTTCATTTTGTTGACAGCTTCATTACTTTTCTTGACAACTCATGGAAACAAGCAGCTCATAGTGAAATGACTCTTGCCCTTAATGCAAAGTTACACCTGAAAGCCTCCCTTTACATGCTCCATAGAATTGCATACATCTAGATGCATGCAATGCTATGGAACATGATGTGCGCTTATCATGGATGTGTGTCCATATATCTACACTTGTCTCTTCCCTACCCATGTGGGGTAGAGCTAATAAAATGACAAACTCCTCTTGTTACCATAGCAACTTGGTTAGGTAGGCAACACTATTTTATTTTTTTTGAAAATGTTAAAATTTTGAACAAATATTTATTTTTCATGTCAAAAATTTGAAAATTGACAAAGGGGTTAGTGTCAAACTTTAAACCATGATTTCTTGTATTTTTGAAAATCACATAAGCACAAAACAAGTTCTCTCTTATTTTAGTCATTCAATATCACTTTCAACTATTGAGAAATCCTCTTTTTAATAGGTTTTAACTTTGTGGTTGTGTAATTTGTCATATGTTGCATACCCAGTCCAATGCAATATAGTTAATTAAAAACTTTGACTAGACAAATCATCTCGTAATTAGCAACTAAATGCCATTTAGGTTTATCTTTATATTCTTTACAGCCTTTTATCGTCATTGCACAAACACAAATGTTTAAGAAAATAAAGTGTCAAATTGTAAAATATTATTACTTTCATTGCCAAACATAAATGACAAAGAAATAAATTACTAGGCACCTTGCTCCCAAACCAAGTTACATGTTATGGTATTGCTCAAATGAAAGAACTGGAAAGTTGAAACTTCTCTTGGCTAATACGAGTGACAAAGATTTTAACTATTCTTCATGCAATGTCAAATGTCAAAAATTTGGCCTTCCCAAAACTTGCATCATGAGGTGGCTTTTAATGGCTCTTTTCCTTTTGTTTGGAGCAACCTTTTTTAACTGATGGAATTTAGCCAAAAATCGAAATTTAAAAAAAAAATGATGTTTGAGGTTTTCAGTTGCCAGAAGTGAGGAAAAAAAATTGTCAAAATCACCATATTGAGATATTTGGTTTTCATTCTGTAGCCAGAAACACAAGAAGATGATTAAAGATTTGCATGGATTGTGCACGACACCCAACTTGCTTAGTTTCTATGTATAGGAGAAGGGCCTGAGTACACGCCCTTCCGTGATTTGAGATCTATGCCCGAGGCCGGTAGGCTGGGGGAACAAATTCGAAAATCACGGAAGGACCTATACTCTGGTCCTTTTCCTACTTAAAGCAGAGCTGGGATTTTTTTCACTTTTTAGAAATAGTGACAGGCTGGCTGGTACCTTCCGCTAGTCAGAAGATCCCAGCACAACCTGGCTTGTACCTTCCATCCCAGAAGATCCTGCTGGCTGAAAACAGGTTTCTTCAGACAGGTAAGGGAGCTGAAAATACAAAGGAAAAATCCATGCACTGTGCTATACGTGATAAGAAGCGTTTCATTCTCAATATTTTGCTTTGCAATCAACCCCTTTTACCCCATCAAAATTAGAGTATGTAAAGTTAGATTGAAATTTCAATGCAATATTTAAGTTCTCTTGTGATGGTTTTAATACATATTCAATCATGCACATATTTTATGTTTATATAGAAGTTGAACTTCTTTGCAAAATAAATAATAAAAATAAATTTGTTCAATAAATATTTTTCATTTGCCATGGTGTTTTCTAGTTTTGGTGACATATTTTTATTATTCAAAAAGTATTTTAAAAGATTGAATTTTTTTGTATTTTCAATGTAAAATGTGCTTTCCAACAAAATTTTACAATTATTACCAAGCCAAAAATTGGAATAGGAACACTAATTAACATTTGAGAGCTTGAGTCCATAGTACACCAAGTATTGATGATACACTCATAGAAAATTTGAAAACTCACTATTATTGCTACCAATTGGCAATCAAGCAAATGATCAATGTGTATATGAACATGGGGAGATGCTACCAATTATGGAGATGCTTTACCCATCCCATGTTCCCTCTTTGATGAAACCCAGCCAAGTTTTATAGACAAAAAAAAAAACCCATTGAAAAGGGGAAAGGGAGGAACAAAAAGGGAGGACCAACATTCAAAAAAATGATAGCACTCGAAAGTGCAAAATCGCATACCAAGGGAGCTAAAGAGAGCAACAAGCCCTATGTCTTAAACCTCTCTTTTGTCATGAGAAGCAAATCAGACAAGGAGATGGGCACGAGACTTGAAAAAACACCAAGCCTAGAAGAGATCTCTTGCAACAATAATGGTTTGTTTCAAGATTGAGTTGGTTTGAACCAATGTTGGATGGTTCCCACATTTTAGGAAAAACCTCCAGTTCTAGTTCCTCAAATATTCAAGCAATTGGTTCGAGTTTGGTTTTGGATTTGGTTTTTTTTTATGAACCAAGATTCGATTATGGTTCCAATTTTCAACTCTAAGTTTGTTTCCAGTTTCAAAACCTAGAAAAAAATTTGCAATGATTTTGATTATGGTTCCATAACCTTCAAAAGACCAACAATTTGAAGAAACCAAACTTTTTTATTCCATGAAGAAAATAATTATTACAAATGTTTGAAGATTTCAAACAAATAAAAATTAGGCTCTTTCTAAACTCTAAACTGCATTAGATGTCCCAAGTTTCAAGATCTGAAACTAAACAAATGATCGTGCAAAATTAAATAAATATATATTTCAAGAGAAAGATATTATTACAAAAGCTTTGAGAGCTTCAAACCCATACAAATTACAAACTAACCTATTTGTAAACTCTAACCTCCTATAGAAATTTGATGGGTTAGACCTTTTTTTTTTTCATTGATATTTGATTTCATGTTTGAGGTTTCATTCAATAGTAACACCAAATTGAATAATGACCTTGCTTGAAGTCAACACAAAACAGCCCCAAATTTGCCTTAGTCTTTCATTGACTTGGAATGTTAATTCTCCAACCCAAGACCCCCTCAAACAACACCAAATCTGCCCTAATACTTCCTTCTTGACCCAAAACCCTAATTCTAACTATCAATACCTCCTAAAACTACCCCCAAATTTTCCCTAGTCTTTCCTTCACCTAAAATCCTAAATTTTCACTTGTGCACCGCAACACACCCAAGCCAAATTAAAGGTACAAACTAACCCTAATTCAATAAGGTCGAACAAAGGTAAAAACCCTAAACATGGTGCAAATTTAGGGTTTCATCATCTCCAAAGGTTAGTGAACTTTAAAATCAACCTCACTTCATGGTTTTCCATTGCTCCAAGATTTAGGAGAAAGAAAAAACAAAAATGACAACATGAGCTCAATTTAACTTATAAAACTATCTAGCCAAAACAAAAAACTAACAAGTGCACAACAAACAAAAAGGTTACCTAGAATCAATCGTCAATTTTTTCAATCTCCAAAAGCCCAACTTTATTAATGAAGTCTTCATTTTTTTCCATCAAGGCCTCTTCCATATCCATGAATTGCCCCATGATGTCAAGCTTTCAACACAAACATCATTTGGCCAGTTTTTGTAGATGTTTATAAGTATCTCAAGATTTTCAATGCCCAACTGAGAGTGTCTAAGGTTTATGCAAATGCTTGCAATGCTAAAGACTTTCTCTGCTTCAATCTAAGAACCAACAATTCCCAATGTTTGTTGGGCTACAAACCCAACATAAGGAAATTGTACTTCATGTGCTCTCCACCATGCCAATGGATTCTTGCACTCTTCCTCCATCATTTTTTGACTTGGAAATGATTTAGTTGCTCTTTGACAATCAACGAGGCCATCTCTTCCTTGGTTTTTATGAGATCATTTAAGCTTGTACTTTTAGTGTTCTAAGATGTAGAACAATTAAAGAGTTCTAGCACCTACATCATTTAGATTCAAAAAATGGTATGCATGAACGAGGAAAGGAAGTAATACCTAACAATCCTATTCACTTGCAATTTGTAGTGTTATTTCCTTGCTAACATACTAAATAATGAATTAAAACCCCTTGTGACAGGGGTCTAACATCATAACCAACATGTTGTGAACTTTTGTCAACTGAACAAAAAAATAATTAAAAGGAAAGTGTTTAGAACATACACCACTTGTCCTTGCATGTTTTTTTGGAAAATATGTAGCTCCCCATCAAAATATTGGGTGTCACCAAAGTTAGGCCCCAACAAATCATGTTGAAATTGACATATAAGAGTTGTTGCGCCAACAAGTGCATTTGACAACAACCAATAACCTTGACTTTGGTTTAACACACATTGTTGAACCATAGGCCTAAAGGCATCAGAAACAATTTGGGCTACTACCCATACCTTAAGGACTTGCTAATAACACGTTGGAATGCCAAAGACACTTATTTTTCATAGTAAAGGGCAATGACATGTTTGAATTCAAAGGTCTCATGCAATAGGATGACTCTTGAAACAAACCAAAGTTTTATTGGACTTTTTAGTTTTGTGGACAAACCCCACATATAAGCATGTTTTTTGCCCTTTTTGTCATCCTTTACCACATCTTTTTGTCCAAGTTATGGTTTTTTGCAATGTAAAATATGCGAACTTGATTAAAATCAAAATCAAACTAACACATACTTTAGTATTATCTATTGGCATACCGCCAACACTTGGACATGGCATGGCCCTAACAAACACCTACAAAAGGAATTGGCATCTATAAAATCTGACAAGACATAATTAAAGTAAGAGTAGAAGTCATGGTGGAAATATTAATTCCCTCATCTTTAACATATGCAAGGACATGAGCATTGAGCTTGTGTTTTGGAAATCATTCACTTGCAAAGCAAAATCACTTCATGTGGTCTCTATAGTTTCAAAAAATCCCACGATTACATGACAAAGTTCCTACTTGTCATTCAAAAAATGTACAATCAAAACAAAAGTATTGATGCCTTTTTTTAACATTTAAAGATCAAAACTCATGGTGCAAGTGTGTTAAGGCCACAACACTGAATTATTAGGTTTTTCATGTAATAGAATGGGGAGTAGAAGATAAAATCTTCTTCTTCTCCTTATATAAGCAAAAAAACTATAGTAAATTTTTGTTCAACTAGTAAGACAAAATTCATAAACTTTCCACAAAAACAAATCTAAAACAAATACAAGTAAAAAACCTTGCCCAATAAAAAAATACTTGTAGCATATGAAGAAAAAATCAACTAATAGAAAACTCCATGTAAAAAAATATGGCAAAGAATTATTTACTTCAAAACACCCCCTATTAAGTCCACAAAGGTAAATAGTCTTAAGTACCTTCAAGAAAACTACTTGAAAATGATGGAAAAAATAGTTAACTCAATCCCAAAGATTTTGGTTTTAAAATTAACATTCAAATCCGGTAAGTAACTTTAGTTGATTATGAAATTTGATAAGGAGTTTTGGTAAGAAAAATCCAATAGCATGTTTTTGTAATGTGAATCTAATAACCAATTCCGATAAAGAAAATTTGATGACTAATTTTAGTAATTTTTACCTTTGACAAAGTGTTACATGAAGCAAGTGAAGGAGATACAAAATTTTCTTTGGTCTTTTTTGCCACCCTAGGCATCAAAACTTCTTTCAAGACTTGCTTTGATGGAAAATTGAGGCAAGGAGTTTGCCTCAAAACTAATCTCTTAAAAAATGGTGCCTCCACAAATGGTAATGGCGCAAGTTTTTTAACTACTAGCAACACAAAGTCCTCTTCAAAATGTTTTTAATGGGGATCATTTTTGGGATATTGAACAACAATACCAAAGAAATTGGAACTGTCATTAAGGGTTGAACCAAACCTTTTTTTGTCAAGTGTCTTTTTGCTTTTGGCCCATCCTTTTCTTGTTCACTCCACCTCCCCCAAAGTTGCCGATGGTTGGTTTTTAAGTGCTTAAATTTGCAATTTATCACACCTTTTTCTATCCTGCAACTAGAACATTTAGATAACAAACAACACATTTCATTTGTTCCAATTGGTTTGAATTTGGATTTAAACTTGAATTCACCTTTGGCAATGTTAAAGAGGAGATCAAAGGTGCATAGAAGGCCCATGAAACATGTGTTGTTTGTTTTTCCAAAAGTCTTGTTGTTTTACTAACAAATCCCATTGAATTATAACATCTACATTTGAATTATTTTCCATTGGTGTTGTTTGAAGTAGTTGCACTAGAAATTATTGCAAAACCATAAGTATCCATATTCAATGGACTTGGGATACATTACCTTTTTGCCCACATCCTCTAAATTCTCCATGCTTTTAGAGGTTAATGATTAAAAAGAACACCCCCAAGAGTAGCAAAGAGAAGACAAGTGACAAGATTAACAATAGTAGAAAGGAGAATATGAGTAGCAAAAGTAACAAAGACAACACGAGCGACAAGAGTAGCAAGGAGGAGCCAATCATATGAGCAACAACAATAGTAAGGAAAAGATGAGAGTTGAAATCACCAAGGAGATTGCCAACACCAACAAGGGGAATATAAGTGTCAAAAACAACAATGAAAAAATTCAACGAAAAAAAGAAGGCGACCATTAAGACGTGAAGCTAGCAAACAAGATGACAATTGCCAAGATGTGCACACAAAGAAATGACCAGAGTGATGAAACGTGCACCACTTCGCAAACCACAAAAAAAAGTCAATTCAAAAGACGAGTGGCAAGAGCAGCAAGAAGAAGATGAATGACAAAATCAAGAGTTAATTAAACAAATAACCAAATGTGAGGTTTTGAGCTTGGTGAAGGTGACAAAACTTGAAAACTTGTGAGCTTGAAGAAAAAACAAGAAAAAGCTTGAAAAGTTGGAGCAAAGGAGTGATGAACATAAACACTCTTCATGAATCATAAGTGGTTCATAGTTCATACTATATCACCTATAATTCTAGACATGCATAATTTAGTTTCACTTTTCTTTGTTGCAGCAAATTTTCATGATTGACAAAAATATTTTCAAAATACTTCTCTTTCAATGCATCTTTTGATGCCGTTAAGTGCACTGATCAATCATTTTTGTTGAATATTTTTATTTTCGCATAATAACATTGAGGAAGCCAAAAAATTCATAAAGTATCATTTCTTATTGCCAAATTAGATTTTGAAAAATAAAATAATTATTTGACACCTGAGTGCCGAATCAGATAAATGGACCCAAGCGTATTACCTTATAATTTTTTTTTTTTTTTTCCAATGAGCCTCTTTGATTGGCTCGTCACAATTTTATTTCTAAAACTGTAATGGGGGGAAATATTTAAACTATTGGATAACTTCCTATTTAAAATTTAGACACTGAGAATTGGATTCAGGCTCAAACCTTTTGATGGCCTTTGGGGTCTCAATATTAAAAAATTTAAAACTAAAATCAGTTTCGCAGAACTTGATTTCCACTAGTGTGAGAACCGATGGGTAGGTTCTCAGCCTAAAAAACCAGTTCTCAGAACTTGATATTCACTAGTGAGAGAACTCGAGGGTGGGAAGGTTCTCAGCCTGGGTATCACAGTATGTGATACCCATCAATTCTCACAGAGAGAATCAGGTTGAGAACCAAGGGACCCTTTTGAGGAATTTGGCCAAATTGCAATCCCCTGTATTTTTGGTGTCACAGGAGCTGGTGAGATTTAAGATCTCATTATTACTCACTAATTGTTTTGCAAACTCAATTGTGAGGTAGGCAGCTTGAAATTTGCAATCAAAAATCTTTCAAACAGCAATGCTCAGGATCACCCACAAGAAGAGTTTGTATAATACTCACATATGTACTTAAATGTGCAAGCTTTTTGGACTGAAGTATTATAGCTTCCAAGATCAAGCTCTGGAAACTGTCAAGACTCCTGGTTGCAGAAATGTTGCACAGGGCATTTGTTCTTCTATCATCATCATGTGGGGTACTTCTGATGTGGTGCCAAATTGTTATTCAAGCACAAGCTGCTTCAAGCACCATTGCCCATCCTTTCCTTCAAACTTCAAGCAATGTTACATCTGTGCTCCCTCCAATAGGCAACAGGTTGTTATGAGTTCTGACCCAAGGTTGTGAATTTTTAAACAATACTTTTTTAATACAAAAGAGATGCAATGGGAAAACCAGAGTTTGATGTAAATCAACAAATTGTTGGATTCGGATACAAACTATATTATCAAAGACTTGCTAGATCACGTAGAAGAAAATGATGCTATTTTGTTTGTTCATAATAGTGTATTCTGTACACTTCTTTGCATCTTTTAAGGCTTTTTTGACACTGTACTTACTGTACCTTAGATATTTGAGAGCTCTTTTTTTGTGCCTTGAAAAATTGGCTGATGATTCTTCTTTCCAAACATCATTCTACAGCCTTCAAAGTACACTGAAGACGAGCAATGGAGTGCATGTCTACACATGTGCAGATGGGATGTGGGTCTTAATTGGAGGAGTGGGTGACCTACTAGACTTCAATACCGATAAGCATGTGGGAAATTACAGTTTTGTTCGCAAATCATGACATACAACTTTCTATTGGACACTTTTGAACTCTGATGGGGATGCTGCCGAATCTGGCTTCCTTGCAAGCATTGTCACAGGTTTTTTTTTTCTTCCCCTCCATTACTATCAAATCTCAAATTGCAGGTGGAATTTGTCTTGGGGACATTGTTAGAAATGCTGATATTGCTTGTATACATACACATTACACGAGAGAATAGGAACCTGGAACCTGTGTCAAACAAATTTTCATCAAGCAAAATCATGGAAATTGTAAATGGAGCATGTTTTCCTGATTTTGCTCCCGTTTTCAAAGTTGAGGAACAAGTTTTTTATTTTATGACAACGGTTCTGTAAAACCTAGGTTGATGATGGTAAATTGACGGTGTAGATTTTGAGAGAATTTCTCATAATGTGCAAGCTTGGTTTTGGTTCAAAAAGGCTTTCAATTGAAGGACATTTGATTTCTAAAATTTGCAAAATTTGGCAAATTTGTTTTTTAGGGATTCCGATTGCAATTCTGCAAAACCCAAATACTCGAAGTACGACTACATTAGCAAGTCTTATGAAGGCAACAAGTCATAAAAACCTGGGAGCAGCCTCATTGGTGTCATATGTTGTGCTATGGAATCCTCAAGGTGGTCATGCTCCTGCAGCATGTTTGTGTACAGACGCAGAACCATCAGTAGAAGTTCCTTTTTTGGCCGAATTCTTCATCTATACACAAGACCTTCTTCCTCCTGCAAGTGTACCTGAATCTCTCAATCCACCCAATGGGCAGGTTGTGGAGGGGTTCTATGCTCAAGGAAGGGTATCATACCAATTCAATGGTAGCTTGTGGTTGGAAAAAACTGCAACCGCTGCACTCTATGATGTGTGTGGGGGTCATGTAGTGGGAAGGTATTCAAAACGCTGGAGACCTGATACATTTGGAAGCAGCTTGAGCTGGCATATCTTTGGGCAGCTTCATGGATTGTGGCTTTTGGGACAGAACTTTGTGAATCCTGTGTCAATATCTGAAGGTGATGTGCCTTAGGCTTTGTTCAACGTCACCAGCAGCAGCGGACATACGTAAGCCATTTGACAACAAAACCAACCTTGCACTCAAACTAAGGGAAAGCATTAAGGATTATGTGACCCAGCACCCACTAGTGCAGCATCCATTGGAAACCCCTTATGACTTAGTTGTGGATGAACCTCACTTTGACGACTTGTTAGACAGTAAATATCAGTGGCAAATTTTTAGGGTATCTAAAAGAATTTGTTGTTCATTTGGTTGATTTTTTAGTTTGATATCAACAATTGAACAATTGTTGGGGTTACTTTTGCAGATCTTTGTTGGGTCCATATACATTTGTTCAATTGGTGTCCACCAGAGGAGGCAACCCACCAGACCTTCCACACAGTGTTGGCATGGCACCTGGATTAGTGTGGAAATCTCCATTCTCATGCATCTTTTGGTTTTACACAAATGCACAACAATGAACAGTACAAAGATGTAAATTATATAATGGTAGGGCAAATGCTCATAACTTCATTTCATAATTCTCAATAATAACTTTACCACACTACACAGACTTGGGACCAATTCACCCCATTTCTCTGCACTCAGGAATAAACAAAACCCAATCATCTCAGAATTTCTAGAGCATAAGCAGGCCAACATCAAAAAGTATGTTTATCATAAGTATGGTTAGATTTGACTCCTGGATTGAAGTTATTTTCATTTTGTAGAGATGCTGGTGTTTTTGCAAATGGTAGATATGAATTTATCAACATCAGTTTCAAGTGTCATAAAGACCTCAGGAGCAGACCTTCTGCTCCTGAAAGTTCTTGCACAAGATGGGCCTGTGCAGCAGGCCCACCTCGGTCTCTACACTTGGTAAAGCACTTAGAGCAGGGCATTGATGCCCTATACCTCAGGCTCTGCCCTCAGGTGCAAGGAGTCATTTCTCTGCTCTCAGGGCTTTACCCTACACAGAACTAACAATAAGTACCCACTAAAAATTCAATGGGTGGTTTAAGTTTGAAAGAAGAAAAAGCTTTACTCCCAACCAAATTGACTTTGCTCATTGAATCCAAATTTGACATAAATTTGGAATTCAAAACTTCAAAATGATTCCATTAATTTTATCCCTACACCTAATTGCAACTATCCGACTCTCCAGATCCTTTCAGAATTGGGGGTGGGGGGGGCTTCAAAAACCCTGCCATCCATTTCTCCAAGTAGAAATGCTCTTGTCTAGCCTGAATTCTAATGAAGCTGTGTTGGATGATTCCATTACAATGGAAACAAGTGGAAGTAATTAATTCAATGAGAACAGCTCCACTCCCTCTAGAGTTTGTGTGGGTGGAAGCAACTGCAACACAAAAGTACCACATCAAAGAGTTCAGGAACGATCATGCCTGAGATGATATTCAGAAAGGTATAGCAAACTGTGATCAAACACATGGAACCCACCACCCAATGATTTGGGCAACCTATGATCAAATTACTGCACAGAATAGCAGCCTCAATGATGGAATATGTTCACCTATGATTGAAAATCACCAGTGACTTCTTCATTGGTTTTAATGCCACAGTTCTGCATGGTGCATGGAGTATGTGATTTTTGGTTCTGTGGGTTTAGGGCTCCAGAGGTTTAGGATCCAGGCCTTGCCTTATCTTTGTCAATGGCGGTGAATGTTTTGCCCTCTGTCTGCTTATTGAATAAAACCTTCATGATCTGAGCCAAAGATCAAACCCAACAATTACCCAACCCAAGTAAAATCACCAAAGATCAAAATCACACAAATTAGCTAGCCCAAGTCAAAAATCACCAAAGATCCTCCTACTTGTAGGAAGATCTTTGAATTACACCATGATAGGGCCCACTTTCTTGCCAATTAGGATTTTAAAATATCAACCAATAACAGGAATACCATTGTAAAAAATGAAAGAAAGAGGGTTTGGGAAATTGGGTGACAGTTGCATTTCAGGATAAGTAGATACTACTCACAAGGGCAGCAACATCACTCCGACTGATGATTCCGCCTATGCTTGAGTCTTCTGTTAGAATTCCATTACCTGTCCCTGGCTGTTCACACCATAAGCATCCATGCTATGATTAAGCTACTATTAACATTTCTGTGAAGAACTTCTTCACTTGTTAAGTGGGCAGGTGAAGAATAAGCAACTGTTTTTCGCAGTGCATCCTGACATGAACTTGTAGAAACCACAACGTAACATTCAGTGTTCTTCAGTTTAGATGAGATGTGCAAATTAACTCACAGGAGGCATCAAACCCCCAGGGCGCAAGATGGTGTATGCAATGCCGCTGTCCCTTACAGCATCTTCTGCTACTCCTTTTGCATCCAAGACAGGTTTCAAGATTGAGAGCGTCTGCAAATTTGCAATTAAAATGTAACATACACTGAAAAAATAAGAGACATTCACAACAAAAAGAAACTCATTAACTAAGAAATCTTAGTTTTTTCACACCATAGCTTCAGGTTTGAACTATCAAGTGGATTACACCAACTGACCAACCAAAGGGTCCCTCAATTCCTTTGAAGCAATTTCAACCAGCACCCTTTTGATTACGACAAAAAAAATGCAATGAATTTCTTTGAGGTCCTTAAGTACTGAAATGCATACCCGCTCATCCACTGCCTTCACACTTTCCCCCACTCCAACACTTGAAACCTGCCCACTCAATGATCACCACCTTTTAAAATGAAAAGAAATTTAGCACTACCTCATTGGAAAACAGAGCAATGGCAGACAGAGGGACAATTGCTTGTGGCAGCTTTACTATAATACCTAGGGTTTATAAGAAAGCCTAACCCTTACCCAAAATTGTAAATTCCACTAAAAGCAGGGAGAACTTTATGAGCTTTCTGATGACCAAAAGAAAAGGAAGAGACAAGTGGTTTTAGGTACCATGAGGAACCGCTTTACACCAGCATTTTTTGCAGCATTTATCAAATTGATTGGACCTTCCTGCCAATCACACTTTGCATTTAGAAAACAGTCTTGGAACACTATTACGCCAGCAGACTTCATATTCGGCACGAACCCATTACACCAGCAGGAATCATAGCTTTCCCTAGCTACACCCAAGTCTAACAACACTATATTGCTTTTCAGTACTAATTAGAATCTGTTTTTCCAACATTCATTTACCAAACCACCATTGTAGTGCAGTGTTCTAAAATGACCAGCATTAATGGGTAAATTTCAAAAGGGGGTTTTGCAAACAAAGCATGACTGAGTGGCACTTTCAGCTTATAGAGCTACTGCCTGTATTGAATGCGTAATATAGTGTTGTTAGTGTAGCTAGGGAAAGCTATGGTTCCTGCTAACATTCTCAGCTGGTTTAATTTTTTGAAGCCATCAGAGGGAAACATCCAAAGAGAAGATCACTCAACCATGGATGTCAAAACCCTAGAAATCAAAACAGAACAGAAGCTTACCCTGTCAACTTCAGGATTTGCTGTTCCACCACCTGCATCCCCACCCCAGAAACAATTTGTCTAACAAGGTGATTGTCATCTTCTGGTGGACAATTGCAATGAACATAATAATGGCACAGAAAAAATGCAGGAAATGAAACAACCCTGAAGGAAATTGCAAAGAAAGCTGGAATGCAGATGAAACGAAATCTGCTGGGAAGAAAGAAGAAAATCAAGGGGTGCCAGGCATGGGAATTCCTCCAACCAGTTTATTTGTAAGTATTGTGAGGGCAACCTTACAGGCAACCTACCGACAGTGCAAATGATAGCATCAAAGGAATTCCCCCTTAGTGTCTTCTCAATTGCACCAACATCCAATACATCACCAATTGCAAGCATTGCCCCGAGCTCCTCAATCTCTTTGCGGAACTTCTCCCCTCTTTGGTAGGCAGTCACCCATGAGCCTGCTTTGGCAAAGCTTCTCACGACCTCCATTCCCACCCCTCCACCACCTACTACCAAAACTGCGAAAAAGATCAAACACCCCATGATCTGAATGTAAGTTCCTGATGTCATCCTCAGTTATTCACACTGAAGAAAGAATCAAAAAATTTCAACTAAACCCAATGGATTTTGGGACCTGAAGAAAGCTGAACCAGATTTTGAGGTTGGTAATATAAATTGAGTGTACAAAAACCTGTTGAGTTGTCAATGGTGACAGCCTCTTCTGGAATGGCCTGGCACTTGATCTTTGGTGACAATCGCCTTCTTGAGCATGTCCAGCATTCTGTCCATCTAGTGTACACCTGCTGCTGCAATCACCCAAAATTCACCAACCCAACAAAAAGCAAATTATCCATACTCTCACATCCAAAGGACCAAAAAAAGAAAAAAAGACACAAAGTCATCAAACAACACTGTTTATAAGAGTGGCAATGCTACTGAAATGCAAATTTTGGCAAGCTAGCTGGAAAAGTCCTGATTCCACCATAAAAGTCCAACTCCACTTGGAAAGTTGCTAGATTGCCTGAATAGATTGAAACCTAAAATTTATTCATTATAAAAAAAGATTTACAAATTTATAAATAATAATAATAAAAAAAAACCTGGTACCCACAAGCTCTACCAGCATGCTAGTGCTTCAATGCTACGAGGAATTCAGAAGGTGGAAGAAATAGGGCAAGGTTTAGGGGTTTTCTGCATGGTCTCACTTGAGAGGAGGAAGGAGAAGAGAAAGCCAGGGGAGCTCTAGTCATGTCCTTCTTCATACATCTCCATCCCCATTGATGCTGCGATGATTGGGAACATTGCAGTGAAAGTAAGCTCCTGGAGTGATGATGATGATGATGATGATGCTGATGGGTTTGCACTAGTAGTCCTGCTGCAGCTACTGAGGAGGCTCTTGTAACACATAATGCCTCCATCGCCAATCCCTCCCCTCCTTGTCTTGCACAGTGAACTAGAAAAAATCAGACACCACCGCCAGCTGCAGATCTGTGAACTCAAAATCGACAAACAAGCACCCACAAAATCGATGGAGCTGGAAGATCAAGGACAAAACTTGGAGTTTATGGCAACTCCCGCAACAACATTCTGCATCTTTCTTCTCTCTCGTGTCTGGATATTGCAGCAGTGCCACGCCGGGTTCACATTGGTCGGGCGCACGAAGGGGCGAGATCGACGGATGACGAGAGGCAGCATGCTTAGGGACGGCACGAACGGACGAGATCGATGGATGACGATCAGCAGCATTAAGCTTAGGGACGGCACGAACGGACGAGATCGATGGATGACGAGCAGCAGAAGCAGGCTTAGGGACGGCACGAACGGACGAGATCGATGGATAGCGAGTAGCAGCAGCCTTAGGGACAGCACGAACGGATAAGATCGATGGATAGCGAGCAGCAGTGGGCTTCGGGAAGGCACAATCAATTAGTATATTTAGCCAAATTTGGCAATATTCAAAATATGAAAGTAGAACATCCTAAGTACCCTTTCATATTGTAGGCAATTGTGGCGATTTTTTTTTGCAATTTTAAAAATAAGAATTTCCTTTTTTTGGCAAAATTTTTTTGAAGGGAAAATTGTGAAAATTCGCCATTATGGTGAAATCTATTAATGACAGAATGTTCATTTTCAAATTATTCTTTGAAAAATGGTGAAAATTCGCCACCAAAAAATCATTGGTTTAGAGCTGTTTTTATTGGTCCTAATATTAAAGAAATAAATCTCAATAATAGATAGGTCCAACGGCATGAGAGCCCACAATATTAGGCAAAATTCAATATCACAAAATAAGCATGTGAGAACTATCATAAAATATGATGAAATTGTTGTAAAAGAGTGGTGACTTGTGTTTTGTGGGATTTAGCCATAAATGATGATCTGATATTAGAACTTGTCAAAAAAAAAAAAATCCTTTTATAGTCTAGGTACATATAACACTTAGGAATAGAGATTTAGTGAAATTAAACTAAAATATCTTTTTTCTTGTATTTTTTTTCAAAAAAAAAGAGGAATATTTAAATGAAATATTTCTTTAAAAAAAATGCTAGTGATAACCAATTTTTTTTTGTTTTGGCAAATTTTTGCCACTTGACAACAAATATTAAATCTAGTGCGATTCATACAAAGGATTTTTGTGAAGAAAAGGTGCCAAAGTCACCAGATTTCAAGGAAAAACCTTCTGAAATTGCCATATTTACACAATAAGTTTCAAGAGGTTATCAAAATATAGCAAGATTGTTCAAATTTTCTACCATTCCTCTCTACATACCTGTAGCCAAATTTGGCTAGTGTGACTACATTACAAGATTGAAACAAACCATGACACTAAATAGATTAGGCTAAACCCCTCCCCTTGACTTACGTTATGAAGTTGATAACACCAACATTGAGCACATTAGCATCAAATAAATAAATAAATTTTTGAATGCACTTTAGCACATTAAATATTATTTTTCAAGTTTTTCAATTGCATTATAAAATTATTTATATTTTCAACATGAATGAAAAAAAATCATTTTTCATCTATTATAATGCACACCAATCATTTTTGTTTGGTGCATTTCTTGATTTTTTGTTTTCATGTGCGTTTACATGAATGCTTTGTTTGTCAATAAGGTCCATTGTGTCATTGAGATGGAACCACTCCTATGACTTGTGAAATAAGTAATGAATGTGTCAACCATGTTCACTTTGTGAGCAATATAATTTTTTTTCATGAATTGGTTAATTTTTTATTTTTTTTTTACAATTCAAAAAATTAATTATGTTTCAATCATTTATTGAGATTTTTCATAAAAAAATTCCAAGCTAGTGATTAAATGGGAATAATAAAAACAACGATCAACCATTTCCCCATAAGAATTAGAGAACAATAATTCTCAATGTTAAAATATCTCATCAAATGAGTAATGTTTCATTTCTTTTAGTTTGCATTGTACAACAACCCGACCTTGAAAATTGACAAAAAAGAAAAGAAAAGAAAAAAATATGAATATTAGAGTTATCTGTAAAGTCACCCTCTCTTTCACCCCCTATCTCCTCTGGTTTCGTCCCCTATCCCCTTTTTCAGTGGTATCCACAAAGTAAGGAAATTTTATTAAATCTGGGTACGAAATGCTGAAACTCAGCATTTAATGCACAAGGTTCGAGAGTAATTACGGTAGTTGTACAGGTAGGAGAAGTGAAAATATATGTAGCAGTATAGGAGGCGCTCAGGAAAAAGGAAAGACAGGATGAAACTCAGTTTATCGCCAAAATTGGTGGAAAAAGTAGTTTGGGTCCCAGTTATTTCCTTTTGTAAAATTTTCATTCCGAGTTACGCGTTTGATGGCCTATTATGCCGAAACTGGCCGTTCTCGTCCCTAATCGCCTGACTTCACGGATAACTCTATTATTACATCTGGATGTAGCAGTGTTTTTTTCTTCCCTTATTTTGTGATGTTGCTCAAGTGCTGAAGAATATTGACCCAAATTTGGCGATATTCAAAATAGGAAAGTAAAAAAAAATTCTTACGCACCCTTTCATGTCGCAGGCAGTTGTGGCAATTTTTGGCAAATGCTATTAAACATTTTTGTCGTTTTTTGACTAATTATTTTTCAAAAAAGGGAATTTATGACAGAATATTCCTTATTTAAAAAAAAATCCTCAAAATGGCGAAAATTCGCCTACAGAAAACATTTCACTGGGATATAGGTATAGAGATATTCGCCAGTGTTTTTTCTTTCTGGCGAAATTTTGCCATTTTTCGACAAAGAAATTGGGAAAAGAAATTTTGCAAAATTTTGATTTTCTAGTATAAATTCGACTAATTTTGCTACTTTTAAAAAAAAAAATCTCCAAAATTTCGATATGAAAAAAATGAATATATATATAGATATATATTTACTTATCACTGTTCTTTTTTCATTTTTTTAATATCAAAAATTTGGCGAAGTTGGCGAAGTTGAACCCCCACCCCCGGCGAAAAAAAAACATACAGACATAACCGCCGGGTGTGAAACTCTCCTGGCGCACGCAGGGAACGGAAGACGACGAAGCGCAAGTACTCAGTCCCAGAGATCTCGCAGGGAGAGAGAGAAGAGAAGAGTGAGAGCGATCTGCGAGCAGCAGCAAGATCTGGTGGAGATCGGGGAGGGACTCGGGAGTAGCAGCAATAGCAGCAGCAGGAGCACGGCAAGATGCCGGTGGCAGCATCTGCTGTGTACTTTCTGAATCTGCGGGGAGATGTGCTCATCAATCGCATGTACCGTGACGATGTCGGGTAAGGCCTCCGCTTCGCTTGTGATCTTTCCCTGCTCTTTTGCTGCTTTTTATCTCTTTGTTCTTTTGTTTTCGGGAGATTGAAGAAGGAGGGAGGCTTGCATTGAATTCTAGACGACGGACGTATTGTGGCTTGTCTGTAGCTGCAGTTGTGGAAGTAAAGGCTAGCTCTAAAGCAATATGTGTTGTCTGTAGAAGAAACCACTGTTTCTTACAAACAGTTGCTTAGAAACCCCATTTGCTGACATTTTTAGGGTTAGAATTTGGGGAAAGTGGAAATCCGCTTTCTGAGGGTAGGTACATAGCACATGGATATCAAGTCTGCTCCCCTCCCTCTTAGTGGAATCCATTGTTGCAATGGTAATGCCTTATTTGTAGATTGGAGAATGATGTATGAGTTGATGTGTGATTCATTCATCTTGCAGAGGCAACATGGTGGATGCATTCCGCACAAATATTATGCAGTCCAAGGAACTGGGCACTTGTCCTGTGCGCCAAATAGGTGGCTGCTCTTTCCTGTACATGCGCATCAGCAATGTCTACATTGTCATTGTTGTCAGTAGCAATGCCAATGCAGCTTGTGCATTCAAGTTTGTGGTTGAGGTATGCTGTTTTGTCCCTGGATGTTTTTTGGGCTGGTACTGTAGCCTGCATTGAGATCCAAGTAGATGTAACGACATCTCCTTCTGGTCTCTGTTGTTTTTGAGCTGGTACCATAGCCTATATTGAGATCCAAGTAGATGTAATGACATCTCCTTCTGCATGGTAAAGTTTACAGATTGGGTTGCATGTGCTTTGGTGTGCTGTTCAAGGACTTGCAATTAGAGCTTAATTTGGCTGATAGTTGATTTGAACAGTTAGAGGATTAGTGTGCAACTGGTCCAACTTTGAGAACAAAAACTTGACCTGAAAAATACCTATCTTTGCCAAGGAGAGCTTCCCAATTTTGTCCTCAGACACACACACACACACACACACAAAGAGACGCAGTTTCTATGTGTGACCTTTGAATAGGCCTTTGAAGCCAGGTTATCAACAACTGCATCTCAAATGAGGAATCCTTTGCAGTCCCCTTGCAGTTCTGGTTGGTTTAGAAACTCAAAAGCATATACTGGTTTTTTGGCTTCTGAAAACCTGGGTTCCAACCTCAGCAGTCATATCAGCTGGTATTCAGGAACTCTTTCCTTCCTCCTCAGTGCTTGCACATGGCAAAGAAGCCAGGAGGGTATACTAGTCTAGTATTCAAGATAGCCCCAGACAAATAATCCATATATTTTCCACACTCTTAGTCTTAATTCCTTTTAAGTGAGCTTGTTATATGTGATTGGTTTTTTTTGGAGTAATGCTTCATTTGTCAAATGTCAGGCAGTGGCACTCTTCAAGTCGTACTTTGGAGGGGCATTTGATGAAGATGCAATCAGGAACAACTTTGTCCTCATCTACGAGCTTCTTGATGGTATTATTTGTCTCATTTTTCTACATACCTTTTCTGTTGCTGACAAATTTTCTCTTTAAGGCCTCTTTCTATAGGCACTTGCACTTCTGGATAAGAATTGCCTGGAGTTAGCATCAGTTTTGATCAGTATGGGATAGGCAGAAACCTGGAATGATTTCAAAGTCCAAAATAAAACTCTTTTGAGTTCAGGGTGCCATCTGCAGGGAATATTTGTGTCCTGATTGATTTGGATGGTGCTGTGTAGAGATCATGGACTTTGGATACCCTCAAAATCTGTCCCCTGAAATCCTGAAGCTCTACATTACTCAAGAAGGCGTTGGTTCTCCATTCTCATCAAAGGTGAGCCCAATTTCCATGATGAGTATCCATTCAGTCTTCACAAATGGAACTGAAATGCCATTTCTCTAAGGTAGGTATGCTCATGATGTGTGATGAGATGTACATTCTTGTTGGAAAAGCATAAGCCTGTGTCACAGACACATATCCAAATGGATGCCAACTTTCCATGCTCTTGTGTGTCATTGACATGAGGCAGCTTAAGTCTTGTGAATTTTTGCACCTCTTTTGAGGTTTTCTTCTTCAAAGGTATTTTGGATTAGTTTAAGTTTCTTTTTGGTTTTCTGTTTTTGGGTGTCTTGTTTTTACTGTTTGATTATGTGCAGCCACAAGATGTAAGAACACCTGCCAATGCAACACTGCAAGTTACAGGAGCTGTGGGTTGGCGACGGGAAGGGCTTGTGTACAAGAAGAATGAAGTATGCTCCAGAACTGTAATTTGTTGGTTGGGTCCATTGGGAGATTGCTAGTTTAGAAAAGAAAGCTGAGGCAAAGGATCCAATGTATACTAGCACTCTATCATGGTCTAATGAACACAATGTCGGATGAAAATGGGAGCACAGGTGTTCCTGGATATTGTGGAAAGCGTCAACTTGCTCATGTCACAAAAGGGTGAGTTTTGGATCAGCCAGAGAATGTACATCACGTCAATGCTTATGGAGAAAAAACGTTGGTTTTAAGACAATGGATTTTGCAGATTGAAGTGTCTCTCCCATAATATCTCTCTTCTTATACATGTGCTTTGATCAGCATATTGCGCACTTTCTCTGTTTCTGACCTCTGGCAGCATGCAGAAGTGTGCATCAGCTCAAACAGTTTGGTGTGCATCTAATGAAAGGTGTGCCCATTTTTCAGGCACCACTTTGCAATGCGATGTGACTGGAAAGATTTTGATGAAATGTTTTCTTTCCGGCATGCCTGATTTGAAGCTTGGACTTAATGACAAAATCGGTTTAGAAAAGGAAGCTGAGGCAAAGGCTCGACCATCAAGAAGGTTGGTTGTACTTCATGTATGGCCTTTGAGTAGGCAATGAAGTGTTCAATGGAAGAATTACTCAGTCCAAGCTTAGACTTGCTGAGACTTGAACAGGAAAGTGTGGTTTTCTTATGACAACTTATGAGGAGTCAGAGTCTCAATTATTCATTCTGGTGAATGTTTTTCCTGTCTGCAACAGTGGCAAGACAATAGAGCTTGATGATGTCACATTTCACCAATGTGTCAACCTTACAAGGTTCAATACAGAGAAGACAGTGAGCTTTGTCCCACCTGATGGAGAATTTGAGCTGATGAAGTAAGTTGCCTCTCCTTTCAGTCACCCCTTTCTAAGCCCAAGAGGCAGTCATAAGTATTTGGAATTGCTTAGATGGCTGGCAAATAGATGGTGCATGAGGTTTTCTTGTCTGGATGATATTCTAACAATTTTGAGTGAACATCTAGTATGTTGAGCACATTGGTAAGGACATATGTCTTTCAATTATATATCATCATATTATTCTCTTGTGAGCTCCAGGTATGTCATTTCGATCTTGGGCATGCAGCACTAAATCAGCTTCTTGAATGATGTTGCAGATACCGGATTACAGATGGTATAAATCTACCATTCCGGGTGCTTCCTAGCATCAAGGAGTTGGGGCGGACACGGATGGAGGTTAATGTCAAGGTTTGTGATAATCCATACTATGTATGACTTTCCATTGTGCTTGGTCCTTGTCATCCTGCCAACAAAATAGGACTTTCTGGGCCTAAATCTTTCTGAAAGATTTGATATCCTGGTTTTGAGTCACTCCTTTGCAACCTTTGTGGCTATGTACACCCCATGAGATATGTCTGGTGCTGGCAAGTGGAAGCTGGTCTGGATCAAGAGAGCTCTGTATGTTTGAATCTCCTCTTAAATGTGTTAGCTTGAAACTGCTGCAGGTTGTAGGAGACTCTCTGATTTGTTTAATTGTGTGGGAGGAGACACAGGTGAAGAGTGTGTTTGGAGCCAGGATGTTTGCACTTGGGGTTGTGGTCAAGGTGCCAGTACCAAAGCACACAGCAAAGGCCAATTTCCAGGTGACATCTGGCAGAGCCAAATATAATGCAGCACTCGATTGCTTGGTTTGGAAGTGAGATTTTTTCTCCTTTCCTTTAAAACCTGTATCAAAGCTGGATATTCAATGGTTTTGTAAGAGGTAGACCTTTTGAGTACACTGAGCTTTTATTGTTCTAGGATCAGTCTCAATGATTTCAGTTCCTTTGGTTTTGAATGTTCAAGTACTCACCGTTCTGCTTCAATGTGCAGAGTTAGGAAATTTCCAGGACAAACAGAGCTAACTATGAGTGCAGAAGTTGAGCTCATATCTACTATGGAAGAAAAAAAGTCATGGACAAGGCCCCCTATTCAAATGGAATTTCAGGTTTCTAATCTCCTCAAAGCACCTTGATATGCACATATTACAATGTGGCTAACTTTTGTATTCAGGTGTTAAAAGTAGTTATTCAGCTAGGGCCATTCATGAAAATGAGGCAGTAACAATTAGGAGACCTTTGTAAATCCTCTCCTCCTTGGTGAGGTGTTCAGTGATCTTGGTTGAAGTTTGAGTCTTTCATGAAGTCACAAAGGTCTTACACAAAGGTCTCACCATGGACGAAAAGCAGTACCAGCACAGAGTACTGTTCTAGATGCTCATCATCTGAGCATCATGAGTTGGGCTTCTGTTAACTTCATTTTTCATGTAAATTGCAGGTTCCAATGTTCACTGCCTCAGGCTTACGGGTTCGCTTCTTGAAAGTAAGCACTTACATGGAAACTTTTCTCTTTGAGTTCTCTTTTTCATCCAGGAAGTGTGATCTATGTCACTGCAGATGTGAGATTGCCAGCCACACTAAACAATCTTTTGCTTACTGATTTTTGAGCAGGTGTGGGAGAAAAGTGGTTACAACACAGTTGAGTGGGTTCGTTATATTACAAAGGCAGGCTCATATGAGATCCGGTGCTGAGGTTCCATCCCTTTCCAGGTTTTGAAGAATTGTTGATGCTGATGAGGGTATTTCTTGCTAAGAAATCATTTTTTTCCCTTGGTTGTATAAGGTTCACACTTGAGGTGCCTCATTTGTGGATAAATGTATGCCCTGCCTAGATAGAAGGGTGCATGGATTCAGCACTTGAACTGTCCCATTTTGGTCTTCAGTAGAGATTTTAGTGTCTCTCTCCTGTCCTAGATTTGGATAATAGCAGGAATTCAGTATTTTTGGGTGACAACTTGGGCACACTGTGTGGGCAGTTGTGTACAGTAGGGCTAGCAAGATTAGCATTTATGGTTCTCTATTCAGAGAAGGCTGCCTGTAGGACATTCTCTTATTCAAACTTCTATTTTGAAGTGCTAATCATGGAATGACATATTGGTCACCATTGACAATGTGGTGTGCTTAGCTTTGTGTCATGCCATCTTTCACATCTCAAACTTCTGTGAAACCAGCACAGCTTAGAATGCTATTCAAGACAGCTGACTCAAGAAAGCTCTCTCCTTACATTGTGCTCTCAGAATACAGCAGACTATTGGAGTAGAATTGGGCAGTTGGCAGCTCCACATGCTTGTTTATCTGGTCAATCATGATTTTGAAACCTGCAATTTGGTGCCAGCTCTTATGAAATGTGCAAAGGTTCACACATTCTTTCTCCATTTTGCTCAAGGATGGGTTGTAGTTTTCTTTGGTTGTGGCCATGAGCATGTAAACTTGATTTTTGTGAGTTTGTCATTATCCTTACAGATAAGGAGAGCATTTGCTGGCCTTTTTACTGTGTTTGCCAACATTAATCTGACGTAGGTCGAAGAAGATCATTGCAGTTGGGTGTTCACTTTGTTTGGTCATGAAAGGTTAAATTGCAAGACCAAGACTAAAAGACATCCCTGATAATTTCAGGAGGACCCAAAAAATCCACAAGGTGTGTGAGCAGTGAATTTTCCTTTATAAAGTTGATGTAAAAGCCCTTGTACTGGCCACAAGAAATCTCAATTTGCAGTTTACGCTGGCATTATTCTGATTTTTCTACAAGATTCTCATTGGGTATTCATTGATCTCTTTCATTTTCTCTTTCAATCTCACCCTTTGGACTTGAGGTATATCACTACAAGTTTGGTTGATTTATCCAGAATCTTCAAGCCCTATTTACTTTCCCAGTTTGCACATACTGTTCTTTTCCTGCATCTCTTGCTGAGTTAAGTTCCTTAATTGCTAGGTCAACATGATTCCATGTTCACTACCTGTGCATTGTTTTATGTTTCAACCAAAGGGCTATGGATTTGCCATCTGTTGTGAGATCAGATGAGATGAGACAAAACATGACAGAGTGCTGTCCTGAGAATTGCAATTGCTGTAAGCCTACAAGCTACAATTGACCTTTTATCATACTTGCAAATTAGTCTACTTTCAAAAAAAACATGACAGAAGAAATGAGAGCGTTATGTTACATCTCAACATGCACATCTAAGAGCTCCTCAGAAGGCACTTGCTAGAATTTCCCCACTTACCTTGCATCAGTCATTTATACATGACATGGATGCAGAATAAGAATTGCCAATTTCCCGGACTTGACAAATGCAAAACCATCAATGTAATCTTCCAGTTCAATAATACCATAAACACTAGAGGACTGCAGTATGAGCAAACCAGCTCCTGTGAAATGTGCGGATACCTACCCTAGCAACACACTGCTAACTAACCTCAAGGTTTGGTGCAAAACTTCTCTAATTTTCCTCTATTCTGAAGCACTCTTTTGCTTTCATATAGGTACATAAATCTAGGTTGTGGAGACACACAATCATGATAACCTTGGATGAAGTCAAGGGGATACAACTCTACCTGCTGTCAAGCGAGTGTCCACGCCTTTGTTTGTAATAGTGCAGCAATGAAAGGACAGAAGTATTACCAGTTCAGATGTCTGTGGAAAGTTGAAATTAGAATAGAGGGCCATCTGAGTCAAATGTATTGCATGTGTATCCGACTCCGATTCTCATCCCACCAAATCTTCGCTTGCTTTTCAGTGAATTTCTCACGGCTGCCACACAGCAGTACACCCAGTATGTCAACTATCCACAGTTTGACAATGCCTCAGATTCAGGACCTCAAGAGCAACATGACATTCATAAGCTTTTCTCTGGATCTATGTCACCTTCCCAATTGGATTCTGGTGTTCGAATCTGGGATGATTGCCAAACTCATTGATCTCAAATGCTCTCTATCTGCTGCACTCTGAAAGCAAGAAACAGGGTTAAAACAGATGGGTTACCTGAATCTCACTCTCTTCAAATCCCTCCCACCACCTGGCAAGTTCATCAGTGTGAGGTAGACACCAGGAACGTCTTCCTCCACCCATGAGTTCTCATCCCTTTCATCACATGTATTCTCACCACATTCATCACTCTCACGGGCTTCTGATTCATCAGGCCTGTCATCTGTAACAGCTGCTGCTTTTATTGTGCCAGCATCATCTCTCAATGCCAACACCTCCACATTGCTGAAGCGTTTTCTGGAACTTTTCATTGAATCTCCTCGGGATAAGACACAGATAAGACCCCTTGGGCTGTAGGCAGGAGTTGCATAAGCTGATGCTCCTGACATCTGTCCAGACATACAAAACACCCATCAATCTGTTTTGCAAAAAATCTAGGAAAATCTCAGGAAATAACTCGTCCTCATGAATCACCATCCTGGTGAATTATAGATACTGGTTGTTATGCCAAATCTTGAGGACATGATGAATCTGTACCTCATCTTCTGAACTTGAAATGCGATCATTTGTCACTGTTTGTTGAAAAGGAGGTACATTATAGATTGCACGAACACGATTCCCATTCTCTGTCCACCAGGATTCTGCTTCCTTTTTACTGAAGATGTCACGGCTGCATGAAAACAAGTTCTTCATCAGAAAATTCACTCAAATTACCAGTTAGGCTACCAAACATTTTAATAAACTCTGCACATGTACAGGAGTCAGAATTCATCTACATACTGATCAAGATGCTGATTGCAACAAAATCCTCCATGTTGTCCCAGTTCAGTTCAACCACCCTACAGGAGAAAATGTGTTAAACAGAAATATCTGGTTTGCAGCATGGGTGGCGATTGGTGTTAGCTTGTTCTGTCTATCTTCGTTGGAAGTTTGGTTGTAATCAATAGGAGTACCTTCTTATTGCTAAAGACATTCACACAACACAGAGCAGGCAGGCAGGTGAGTGTACTACCTGAATCGGATGCGCTTGAAAGCATTGCAACCATTGGACAAGGTCACAAATGTGATAAACACTCCGAGTTCTACTTGGGAAAACCACTCCTTCCCTGGAAGACATGGTCCTCCCACATGTCCCATGTTGCTATGTGAAACTTTGGAATATTGTTCAGCACCAGCCGCTCTAACTGCAACCCAATTTCTTCCCACCTGTTCACTACTCCTCTTCTCTTGACTTCGATACTGTGTCCAATTCTTCTTGCTCTGCAAAACCTATAAAAGAAGCAAAATTTGAGCACTACCCATTTCCTCACTCTCATCACTGGACAGAGTCAGATGTATCACCACCAAACTGGCAATGAAGAAGATGCAAATCTCATGAGGCAATCATGACAGCAATGAAGAGTGTTTCAGGACTTGCAGAAACTTACATGGTGCTTGTGATCTGCCATTGATGAGCCATGCAAAACTGCAGTACAGGAAGGAGCTGTGCTCTCATCTTCTTTGAGAGGGTTAATAGAATAGTGATAACGGGGTGATGGCAAAGATAATTGGCCACTGTGAAAGTCTCTAGGAGTATCTTCTGACACCACTGCAGGAGCAGCTCGATGTTGAACTGCTTGAGCTGCCTCCTGGTCATACACAGACGCTGTGCAAGGCCTACTACATGAGAGCTTGTATGCACTTGCAGTCACCTTCGATGCTAACTGCTTCAGCTGCAAAGAAAGACCCATCACAAAGTCCAGAGAGCACAAGAGTGTTGAGTTCTCGGACTTCTGTTCTCAGATCAAAATCACAAATGCTGCCCTCACTTTTTTGAGTTGAGTTCTTTTCTGACAGAGAGAGAGAGAGAGAGAGAGAGAGAGGTCCACAGTAAAGCTTTGATAGCTGCTGACCTGACAAGTGAAGGATTTCAGTCTCTGCAAGTCGGGTCTGGAGTCGCAGCTCGTGTTCTCGCCATGGTTGGCGTCGATGGGTTCGTCCAAACTAGTGGTGGGAGTTATGCAAGCTAGAAATCGGCTCGACATTTGTTTTCTTCAAATGAAGATACTTCTCTCTCTCTCTCGCTCGCTGTTCACACTATGATGCATAAGGTGAGGTCTTCTAAGTTCTTCTTTGATTCTTGCTAGTTGCTTTTCAAGCTCTTGGCTCCAACTCACTGATGTATTGTTTCCACAAAACCAGCTTCTCTCTTGCTTACCCACAAAGCTGTCTCTTCCTCGTCTTCCCTTGCCACTAAAGCTCGACCACCCGATGGATCTTCTACTACATTGCTCTTGAACAGGTCTACTTCTCCCCCCGCCCTCCCCCTCCTGTTGTTGTGCACAAACACACAACAAAAACAATAACAACAACAAAAGGATCTTCTTGTTTAACAGGTCTACTTTCCCCTCTATTGTGTACAAAAACTACAACAACAACAACAACAA
>Ga0116231_10000720_pt1 | contig 61555 bp, 58 predicted proteins | sample S1TSphgellanicum_2_FD_89695 | JGI IMG/M metagenome (GOLD analysis project Ga0116231, IMG submission 89695) | Host-associated microbial communities from peat moss isolated from Minnesota, USA - S1T2_Fd - Sphagnum magellanicum MG | ecosystem: Host-associated > Plants > Peat moss > Unclassified...
AAAAAAAAAAAAAAAAAAAAAAAAAAAAAATATAAATATATATATATATATATATATATATATATATATATATATATATATATATATATCAGTGTTTTTTTTTGTGGGTGGGGGTGGGTATATTTTTGCAACTTGGCCAGTGTTTTATTTTGGCAAATTTTCACAACCTAGCAAAGAAAAAGAAAAAAGAAAAAGAAAACGAAGGTGCAAAAGGTACAAAGGGCTTGTTTTTGGGAGGGAAAAAATGGGCCCAATTCGCCATATTATGAGGGAAAAAATTTTCAATTCGCCATATTTAAAGAGAAATAGGTTGCTTCCAACAAGTGGCCAATAATTTATAACAGGAATCCTAAAGTTTTCTACTTCCAAGTTCCTTCTGTGACCTATAGCCAAATTTGGCTAAATCCTAGTGAGAAAAGAGTATTTGGTGTGAAGCAGAATATTCCAAAAAGAGTTCTGAAACGTGCCAAGAATAAACTCTGGTCAGGTACGCTTTATAATATATATTGATATTAATATTAATATTAATATTATATTTATATATATATAGGTAAGTACCTAGTAGGCATGCACCTAGTATCTAGTATTGCCTATTCTAAGATGGATGGATTTTGGATGGATTTTTCCTTTTTTTTAATTAAAAAAAAAGCTGCAAGAAGCGTACGTGTCATGATCTGCTTTAAAGCGTTGATGTACTTTCGTCCATTGGATGCCACTGTGAGCTTCTCCATTCATCCCGTCCGTTCGTCTTCATGCACCCCGAGTGTCGCGCTCTGCCCGACGCGACGACGACGACGACGAAACCGGACCCTGCACTAGTGTTGCTGCCGCTGCCGCTTCCTGCAAGAACCGCCGCCTGCCTTGTCGTCGGAAGACCCTTTTTACCGTACTTGGCGACAGACAACGGAGAGAGAGAAAGTGAGAGAGAGAGAGAGGCCTACCACGTGTTGGTGTCGAGCTTTTCGTGGAAGCGAATGTAGTCGGGATTCGGGGACTGAGGTGAAGTAGTGTGTGTTTTTCCGTGGTGTCTGCTGCTTTCTGAATGCATCCACGCTCCTCTTCTCACACAAGGAGAGAACAGATAGGTGACGACGATTCTTCTTCCTTCAATCATCGTCATCGTCGCACACGCTCTCGCACAAGGGGAGAACAGATTGACAAGGAGAGAACAGATAGGTGAGGATTTCTCTTCCTTCTTCTTATCTATCTTTCATCGCCAGCCGCACATATACACCGTACATCCGTCTTCTTCACACGCTTATTCATTGTTTGTTTGTTTTGGTGTAATCTTCAGTTCTCAAGGGATGGCGAAGTACTCGGGAATAACCAGCAAACAGTTGTTACCGATTGTCCATGTGTTGGCTATCCTTGTTCTTGTGATCTTGATAGTATGGAACTACTATTTCCGTGGCGGATTCGGCCTCAGTGGCAACGGCGTTTTCAATGTAAGCGCTCTCTCTCTCTCTCTCTCTCTCTCTACCGTGTTTTTCTCTGTAGCATTTTCTTTTCTTTTTCTTTTTCTGGTTTGTGTTTTTGAGGTTGGGTTTCTGTGCTGATTTTGCTGCTGCTGCCGTGTTTCTGATATGAGCACTGTCTTGCAAGTGACTGGCTTGGGGAGGGTTGATGTTGCTCCAAAATCTGGCTGCAGATGTTGTGGTTAGTTAGAAGGAATCGATGTCAATTAGATGTCTGGCTATGACCATAATAGAGGCTTTCTTAACTGCTCTCAGGTCAGGTGCAAGTTTCTGTTTCATGGAAGTGAGGTTTTGTGCATGATTGAAAGAGGCAATGGGATTTTTTTTTGTGTCTTGCTTTGATTTGACAAAGCAGTGAACTTCGATCAATTACAAAGCAGATGCTGCCTGCATGATGTCACATGTTTGTAAGATGGATTTTGACATTCAGGAACATTGTGACTGTTGCTTTATGCAGCTCAACTCCCTGTTGGTTTCTCTTGCTATGGCTGTCAAATGATCATGAATCATGTCTTGCCAGCCTCTTGTTTCCTTCTACTGGTTTAGATGGGAGAAAAATAGCAGTAGATTTGATTGAGCTGAGTCACAAATGGTTGATTCTCTCTGTCTTTTTGTTAAAGTCCTTCCAAGGGCTTCTCTGGAAGTTGCAAGGAAATCTGGTCCACTGTGATTTTGAGGCAGTGAATCTCAAGACTGCAAACTGAGACACTGCTGGTATGTATGTCATCAAGAGCATGCATCTCTCAATCGAGATGGCAGAAAGACGAGATCCATAACAGAACATGCTTACATACCATCATAGTGCAAAAATACCCCCACAGTGTTCCTGTTTGGAAGAACTTTCATTCCTGTATTCACAACAGTGTCAGTATCTTTTAAATCAAGTTAGGGCAGTCCTATCATGTAGATTATGATACAAAACTGGAATATAGAATCTAGTACTGATGGTGGTGATTGGTTGTCATTGATTGCCAGTTACATCCAGTGTTCCAGTTTGCAGCCTTCGGCTATCTCACTGGTCAAGGTCAGTGAACCAGTCTCTGTACCAAGGCCCCTTGCAAATGTTTCATTCTTGAAAGATCCCACTTGTTTTCTGTCTTATGGTGTTGATCAACATGTTGCTCATCTTGGAACTGTCATCTTCTTCTACAAATTGCTAGTTATTGGCAGGTATGGATTGTCTGGAGGTTCAAAAGTTTAACTTTGAAGCCAATGCCTTTTCTCTGGTATGCAGCAATTCTTGTGTTCAAGACAGTTGATGGAGATAAGACATATCAGAAGGCTGTACACCTGACACTCAATGGAGTAGCGGTTCTGGTGGGTCTGGTTGGTGTTACAGCAGCTTATAAGTTCCACCTGGACAATAAATTTGATAACTTTTACAGCTTACATTCCTGGTTTGGAATCACCACCATCATTTTTTATTTAGTCCAGGTAAATTCTCTAGCAATCATGTTGAATGATTCTTTCAATCGCCAATTTTGAAAGTAGTGAGTTCTTTGTTAACATGGGAGCAAATATTTGAGCATTTGCTTCAGATGCAGTGTTTCTACAGTTTGAGTTTACATGAAAATCTGCAGTGTGGCCACTCAATGTAAAGCATAAGATGTATATCTGGAGAGATTTATCATGTCTTGCATATGAACAGCATTCAGACTACCATACCATAGGTATCTGATTACATCCCCAACCAAGAAGAAGATTGATCAGAGCGTCACTTGGAATAGCAATCTGTTACAGCTAAGTAATCATTAGTACAGATGGAGTGTTAGGAATTTTTTCTCTTGAAAGTCAACTCAACAATTGTGGTTGATTTTGTGTTCTGTTGTACAAATGCAGTGGATTGTGGGATTTGTTTCATTCTGGACCCAGAGCATTCCAAGCGCACAGCGTGCAGAAGTTCTTCCCTGGCATGTCTTCTTTGGTTTCACAACATTTGTGCTGGCTCTTGTCACAATACAACTCGGTTTGCTTGAGAAATTGACTTTCCTTCAGAAAGGCAGTCCTCCATTGGGGTTGTGGTCCAGAGAGGCTCTTCTTGTCAACAGCCTTGGCATCATTGTCTTTATTTATGGAGCAATTGTGGTGTTGTCAGCACTTATCCCTCACCCAACTGCACAGGAAGGATACAGATCTCTTGAATGAGGTTGAACCTGCAAACAAAAGCAGGTCTTGAAGGTCATGCATGCTTGTACATCTGCTGTACATGTGATGGGAGACAAAAAAACAGCTTTCATCAAATTTGTCTTTTGAGACACGGATGCTAAGACTGGTACACCATTCTAACTTCGCTTGCTGGAAGCTTTGTGAATATGATATCTGATTACTTTTCAATTGGACTAATAAGGTTTCACAGCTTTTTTATGCTGACGTTACCCAACTACAATGCACGTTAATGGTTATTAGTTTGAGCTGAGAGATAATCAGACTCTTTAAAAAACGAGTTTCAAAAGACTCTCCAACTAGTGTGGACTACATAGTTCCTTTGTTGGCAATATGTTTTGGTGCTATTGTGGAGCACAGCCATGTGAAATTTGTTGTTTGGGATACTCTGCACATATAATGCATATATTATAGTCTTTGAATGTAAATTGAACATACTGGGAGACATATCGTATTTTGTTAAAAGGCCTTTTTAATCCTGTCACTTACTCTGATCATTTACTCTGCCAACAACCCATCAATGTTGTTTTATCACTGTAGCATGAAGTGATCGGTTTGACCAATTGTTTCATTTTTCAGTTTGATTTTGATTTTGATTTTGATTTTTTCCTGTGGATGCTGCAAATGTTGTTCCAGAAACTTTAAATGTATAACTTGAATAATTGTGAAATCACCGTAGTATCCAACACCCCCCAAGCAAAAGCTTGGTTTTTGGTTTTGATGTCTCTCCCAAGTATAATTTGATTTGGATCAAAATGGATCTCACATCATAGTCAACAACACGCAAGTCGTTTGAAAAGAAACCAATAGGTAGCAACTAAACAATATAAAAGTCTCACATTTTTTGAGTACCTATACTGAAAGCACAAAACTTGAATTGAACTTGTTGCTGAAATCACAAAAGCAAGATATTGTTGGGGACACTGCAGATCCACTGAGTCCAAGCAACTGGAGCTAATAGATAGCTAACAGAAGATAGTAAATTAGAAACACAAGGAAAGATAGAATTGGGTAGACCAGGGATCCACTAAGTCCAGCAAATCAGAGCTAAATGAAAACAGTAAATTAGAATTGCAAAATCTCTCCATGGATCTATTCAGTCCAGCAAATCACAAGGGGGAAAGAGCATAGTAAATTTACTCACAATTGAATGCTATTAATCTTGTGCATGCCAATGCGAAAGATGATTCAGAACCTGATACCGCGTACCACCCTCGTGTTTCTCTCAATGCAAAATGAGCAAACAAGTTATATGTGTGAAACATCCTTGATCAACAACCTGTTGTTCAACAACCTATGCATTCCTTCAATGCAAAGAAGAAGACTAGAAATGGATGTCTGTTTGAACATCCCTGATGAAAGCTTAACTGTTGACAAAGAATTCAGTAGATTACACAGTTTTTGAGGGAAAAGCTGGAACTGGTTTTAGCAAACAGGTGCATATACAAAAAAGTGAACGAGTCAGAAATGAGTAAGATCAAGTGTAAGCAACGGCAGTGCCATAATGCTTGCAAAGACTGCAACAACCACAGCAGTCAGCCACAGAGGAAACTTTTGGAATGACCTATGTCGTCGCCCCTTCATTTCTGCCTGGGTCCTATCGGTAGTTACAAGCTGCTGCATCTTTTCAGGGAGTGCAGACATATCCAGAATAGGCATCTGCTTTTGCTCAGCTGCTGCCTGCTCAGATTCCCTCTCTCTTGCTAATTGCTTCTCAACATACTCCGGAAACATCTTGCGAAATATAGCACTGCATGCCAACCCTCACACATATTCAGTACTTCCACCTGAGACAGAAAGCCCTTTGAGGGAATCTTCTACTCCACCCTGCAACAATTCCTACTGTTGCACTGATCTTCAAACTTTCAGATACAGAGATGATAATAAGGAAACATAGATCCAAGGGGTGGTCAGAGTAACAGAAAGAAAACTGTCTTCTCCACAAATCTGACATATTGCCAACAGAGTTAATGCTTGCCAACACAAGAAGAAAAAGGACAAGCTTACCTTTTACAGTTGTAAGCAAGAGAGGCCTGAGCCAAACGTTTCTTCTCAGCAGAGCTAGTTGATACACTGCCAGTCGTATTTGCATTATCACTCTGCAATCAAAAAGAAGAAACACAAGAACTAGATCAAATCCCTGAACAAGATGGTATTTCCAACTCCCAGTTTTAATTTGAGTATTTCAACTAGTCGAACTGACCAAGACACACCAAATTCCTCTCAAAAGGTCAGGAGCCCTGCCATACTCTCTTCACTATTTGCAACTCAACCAAAATGACAGAATTATCTCCAGTATTCTGACTTCCAGAAAGCTGGGTGCCTAAAAATCATCAAATACAGCTGCAAACTGTGGACCACAACAGAGCTTTCACTTTCGAAAAAGGTAAATGACCAAGGTTCGATTTTATAAGATTTGTACCATGAAAGATAGAAGGCCATTCAGAATGCTGCATTCACAAGACATACAGTAGACATATGGTCAGTACTTGCTCATGACTCTCAAACATATATTTTGTAGAAACCTATCAAGATGCACAGGAGGACACCATATCACCTTGAAACAGACCACATTGGATTCCATGTTTCTGGATGAACTGTCACCCATCACCCCCACACAAACCTGTTAGAGTTGCACTCCCTGTACAACCTTGTTGACGTTGACCCTGTGAAGATATGAAGTGCACGTATGATTTAAAAGTAGAATATGGTTGGTTCTTTGTGAGCTCAGCTTTGTAGCCAAGTTAGTGAAATCTACTTGGCTAGACCATACAGGATCCCATGCACTCGAACTACAATGCCAACTCATACTTGCAAGCAATTCAGCCACATCAGAACAAGTCCAGTGTATACTGTAAGCTGGTGTATATTTGAGCAAAACCTAACTGGGCATTGAGGCCTTAAACACCCATGGATCATCTAACATGAAGGCAGAAATCCGCATACTTTCAATCCAAGTAATTCATTTCACAGTAGAACATAGACTGCACTTTTACAATTTGACACAGGTCTAGAATCTTAGTCAAACCACCTCTATTTGCTGGAGAGACCAATTACACATTCTGTTAAGTTATGAGCGACGTCCCACAGGCGCATTACCATTGATCCAATGCATAAGACGGCAACCTGGTAGACTTTCTCAAGATTTTGATAGTGATAAACATGGAGCAGCTACAAACATTACAAAACAGTGAGATACGTACAATCGCTCATTGACATGCAGATCTTTTTATTTGTTGCAAAACGGCCATTCGGAGTAATCATGCTGCCCCCAACCCATGGTGAAATTGCACCCAGTCAAGAAACAACTTCATTCCTGTCTAACCAATGTCAATTCACAAGGGGTTGTCTGAAAGCAATATGAGTAGGGGAAAAAAAGATATGATAAAAACCTAATGCCAGGGGGCTTGAATGGGTACTCTTCTGGGAATTTGATTTTGCCATGATACACACCTCCTGCAATTGAAAGCAACCATCAAAAACAGGCTAGGTGAAAGATGAGCCCCATGAATAATGAGCCATTATCACAACCAGATCCCCAAGCTTTTCCTGTTGAAAGCAACAATCAGAAGATGGTGCCTCTAAGGCAGCAAAAGTTCAAATACAGTGTGCAACAAACCTTCAAATGGGGTACCCTCACTTCCCTCCAAAACATAATCTGCACAAATAATCAGACTTGAGTTTAGAAGCACACTAAAACAAGCAATCAAAAAGTCATGAGTAACAACAAGGCTCATGCAAGTGCACCAGATACAGATGAAATTGAGATATCTCAGTGTCTGAAATTTCTGCTCTAGACACAGAAAGCTAACAGAAAAGCTGAAAACCAATCTGGTACCCATAGCCTCAGGAGGTCCAGATAATCCATTGGTTTTTTGATAGGAGCTCTACTCTCAACGCTACAAAACCAGATTACTGTAAGACTATCAGGTGTACATGGACCCACAAACTGAAAGGTTCTGACAACACTGGACAAAGATAACAAAGGACTCTGTTGCTCAAAATACTTAGTGCTGGAAGCTCAAAGTCCCTGATAAGGAAGACTTGAAGGTTTTCTTATCTGCATAGAAATGAAAATACTTACGCCATTCCCGAATATCCGAATGGGATGGTCGAGCTAGAATATGTGGGACAGGTTCCTGTGAAAAATAATACAATGAGTGAGAAGACAAGACAAACAAGTCAAAGGTTTCTGTGACAGAGATAATAGCTTATGAACTACCTATCAATCTAAAGGTTTCAAGGAAGGAGCAAATCACACACAAGAGATTAGGTGCGTGATTTCAGGATGAAAACATTGTCTGCTGCTGCCATCATCAACCAGGAGTGAGAAGAAGACCCCTTGAGGAATTCTGAGGATTCACCCATGAATGAAGAGATAGATATTCACACCAGTGTGACCTGATGCAGGTAAGTGCCTGCAAACTTACTAACTCTTTCAAACCTTAAGCTTCTGGTCTTTGCAAATTCTACATCTGCAACAAACCCTAATCTAGGGAGCCTGAAGCTCAGGTCTCTGGGATCTGTGTTTGCAAAATCAATCTTCAATGATGTGTTTCCTCGCCCATATGGGTTCCTGAATTCGAGTATCCCTGGGAGCGGGAGGCACACAAAATCTCTGAATTCAGGTGTCGGGATTAGGGTTAACGCCATTGCATAACCAACATCGCCGCCACTGCTGATGGGTCTTTTTCTTCGACGTCGTTAAAAAAGCATCCTGGTGATATCCAGAATGCTGCAATCTACTTTCTGGGACCTTAAACTTCCGTATGACACGAACTAGGATCCCGAATACAAAAGTGGGGAAGTTTAAAACACACACAACACACACACAAGCAACTGTACCTTACACATCGCCCTGAATTCCTTCTGGAGTCGCTGCACGCACGCTCGCTCCGCCATCACTGCCAATGACGATCCGTCTTCACCACCTCCTCCTCCTCCTCCTCCTCCTCCTCCTCCTGCTGTCTAACTCTTTCTCAAATCTCGTTCAACTCATACAGCTTACATGCACAAGAAGATTCTTACCAAAGAAAAAAATACCAGAAAAACAAGAAAAAAAATACAGGAAAACACGCGCACTCGCACACCGTTGGAGCCGGAGCACACGGGACACAAGGAAGGGCTTAGGAAATGGTGGCGGGTGTGGGGGCGAACGCAGAAGAAGGCGGCGAGGGAGAGAGGACTCCGTCGCAGCTGGAGAGAACAGCGATGGCGAGACAACAGGGCACACAAAGGGACCGACCAGTTTTAGGGTCGTGGTTTAGGGACGGTCTTTGTCAAGGTACCTAGGGCTGAAGAAGGTCGGTTTTGAGACCCTTTTCCGTACACTTCACGGGCCTTAGGTTAAGGTATGCGCTCCTGAAGCCAATAATAGGCTTAGTGAAGGTTTGTCCTGAAGTTCCCTGAGCCTAATCTTTTTGGGGATGAGTGAAGGGGGTCCCTAAATTCCCAAAAACATTCTCAAGATAGGCCCACTACCTACTCTTCTTGTGCACAAGGAAGATTGTTGTTGATTCATTTGATTGCCCCGTTGGGACTTGGGGACCTTAGTAAAGGCCCTTAAAAGGCTTTCTAGGGTGTAGAATGCCCCTTTAATTCATTTGATTGCCCCATTGGGACTCGGGACCTTAGTAAAGGGCCTTAAAAGGCTTTCTAGGGTGTAAAATGCCCCTTTAATTCATTTGATTGCCCCTTTGGGCCTTTGGGACTTGGGACCTTAGTAAAGGGCCTTCAAAGGCTTTCTAGGGTGTAGAATGCCCCTTTAATAATAATTGAAGGGCATGTTACCCAACATATTTTTTCCTCCATTGTTTTGAGGGTTTTGTCTAGATAAATGGGATGGTTAGTTCTTGGAAATGTTTTGTACAAAATGTGACATGTGTTTAGCTTTTCTTTCGCTTGATTCCTCATTTTGGTGTGACTTGTGAGAAGTGACTCATCAATGTTTTTGGAAAGTTGAAAAGGGCAAGAGATTACTTGAAGGAGCTTCTCGAAGCAAGACCAAAAAGGATTAGCTAAAGAAGAAATTTGCTTGATTCAAGCATGTTTTTGGTGAAGGTAAGGTTTTGCTCAAACTTCATTCAACTTCCTTTTCTTTTTCATTTCCATGTTACAATCTTGTTCTCCGAGAATTGCATTCATTAACTTACTTTATTGTCCCCATAGTTCCCATGGGCTACATTTGGTTCAATGGAGCACAAATGATAATGAGGAAATAGATTGAGTGGTAATTGTCTTTTGTTTGACATTTGTTGCCTTTCGTTTATGCCTTGCTATAATCGATCTAAGACATTTGTTGATAAAATCTTATAAATGCTACAATGGGTCATCATTTCATCATGATCTCAAAAAACAATTTAATTAATTGCATTTTGTTTACTCTATTAAATGCTACAATGGGTCATCGTTTCATCATGATCTCAAAAAACAATATAATTGATTACATTTTGTTTCCTCTATTTCATAGGATCATCATTTCATAGGTGGTTATATTGAGTGTCAAATGCATTTTTCTATGACAAGTATGAGCTTTTGAATGTTGAAATGGATTGTTCTTCCTTTTTAAGATATACGTTGTCAATTAATTTTGTATTTATTCTACATTTAAGATCAGTTCTTGTGGTTTTGTCCTTCAATGTCAATGGATTTTTCAGGTTATGAAGACTACGACAAACAAGCATGTTACAACTTGTAAAACTCATTGATAATTTTTGAATTGAAAATATAATACAAAGAAAGAAGATAATGTGTAGTTGAATTTTGTGCATTAGACTCAATTTCAATGTTGTGACATTTCTTTTAAATATCCTAATTGTGATTTAGATCAAATAATAATGTTTCTTCTACTAAAAAACTATTGGTTTGTTTGATGTAAACATATCAAATTCTATTAACACAAAGCATTAAAGCAAGGTTGAAAAAGTAAAAGTGGAGAAAAATATTAAAAAGTGTCATAACTTAGTTATTGAATAATAGGTGTTCAATAACAAAGACTAATAGCAACACCATAATTAACCTCTAACAACTAATATTAGAACAAAATTGGGAATTGTAGATCTATCCATAGGAAATGGATGTCAAAATGTAATCAACCCCAACCCCAATGCTACCATTCAACTTAGGGTGGAAGAGCTTGTTTCTTATGTGGATGTGATGATCATGTTTGTGAGTATCCAAATGTTGTGTGTGACTTTGTAAGTTGTGTTTACATGGAGCAAATGTTAGTGCAAGGCTAATTTTGCCATCCATGTGACCTTCAAATGGAACAAGTTGTTCATGAAATTTATTTAATTTTCAATATAAAAAAACATGTTAGACTAGCAAGAAAACAATCCATTTTTGGTGATTTTGTTGGGTTTGCCCAATAATCAACTACCTAGTAGTTGAATTAACCACCAAAGGCCCATTTTATAGTATAGAAGCGACATCAGTTTATAGACATATATATATATAACAAGAGAAAGGGAGTGCGTGTGTGTAAAGGGTGGGGACATGATTGTGAATTGAGAACAAATAAATTGTTTCAAGAAAATGGTGATTGTGTTAAGTGATTTTTTATCTTCAACTCTATCTTCTTTTTTAATTGCATTTTGAAGCATGATTTTGGATCGTGGTTCTCAAGATCATGAAGTTTGATTAAGTCTATAAAAATACATTTAAAGTTTTTTAATGTATTTTTTAAATGGTTTTGAAGTAAAATGTTGCATAGGACCTTATAACCCATGTTCGATCTCGATAAGCCTAAATTGAGAGTTATTTTGGTTTTTTACAAAAAAAAATTCTTTAACAAAAAAACTAAAAGTGAAAGTGAAGTGACAAAACAAAATTACAATGTTATTTAACATTTGCAAAAAAAATTCAATGTGATGCATGTAGAATATACAATCATCACAAGGTGAACAATGGAACAAAACTCCAAAATTATTAGCACCTTCAATAAGGTTCAAAGTGATCCACACATAAGATCCAAAAAATCACAACAATATAGCAAGCTTACAATGATTACATGAAACACAAGACAATAATGTAACAAAGCAAATGTTGCATAATAAAAAAGAAAAAACAAAGTAATTCATGGAATAATGGCATAGACAACAACATTGCTATCACTTTCAACAACATTCAAAGTGATGCACACATAAGATCCAAAACATCACAATAGTCGAGCAAGCTTGTAAATGCCAATAGAACACAAATTACAACAATGCAACAAGAGAAACATCATATAAAACCAAAAAACAAAGCAATGGATCAATGTTATAAATGCCAACATTGCTAGCACCTTCAGTAACATTCAAAGTGATGCACACATAAAATCCAAAACATTATGACATTGGAACAATCTTGTAGATGTTAACATGACACATATTAAAATAATGTAACAAAACAAATGTTGCAATAAACCAAAAAAAATGCAATGGAGCAAAATATAGATGCCATAGCCAATATTTAAAAAGAAAACAACTCAAAATGATGATGGTGGTGCAAAAGCAATCAACTTGAAAAACATGAAAAAAAATTGAATGTGAAATGACCGAACAAAACTATGTACAACACAACCAACATTTATAATAATATTCAAACTAATGAACACACAAAATATAAAACATCACAACAATGAATGAAGTTTAAAATGTTAATGCCACATACATTACAATAATGTGACAAATAAAATAGTGAACAAACCAAAACAATGGAACAATGATATATATGCCAACATTGTCATGAAAAAAAAAAACAAAACAAAAAATGGCGAAGGAAACACAAAAGCATGTAAATTGATAATGGAACCATGATACAAATGCTAACCCTAACACATAAAAAGAAAACATAAGACAAAATGACAATGGTCACACAAAAGCAAGTAACTTGGCAATTCAAGAACAATGATGATTACAAAAGCAAATTAAACAAGAAAAATATATACAAAATCGAAAACAAGAATCAATGAGAATCATTTTGGTTATTTACTTAGGATAAAGGTCTATCCTTAAACCCTTCAAAGACTTTTGAAACCTACCATTAAACCTACCAACCTCATGACTAGCATTTCAAATCTTGAAAGGGTTTGCAAATAGACCCTTATCCTATTTTTAACAACCTTACACCCTACATGATGGATGATGTCACAATGAGAGTGAACATTCAATAATATCTTTAAGATATTTACGAATGGTGAAAGTGTCCATGGTTTGATTTAGGAAGACATCTTTGGAATACCAAAAGGGGCATGTTATTTAAGCATTTTCATTTGAAGCTTGGGATGATCTTAATTGGCCCAGGATTGAACCTTGAAATGTATTTTTATGATGCATCCATCGTATCACAAGATAACCCAAAAAAAAAGCCTTTGAAATCAAGTATTGTACACCCCAAGACATAATGAATCCGTGCTTTGGGTATTTGGAGTACATTAGCCCTTAAGACATGAAATTTATTGATATTGTAAAAATCAAACTATGTTGGCTTAAGGTTAAAATCCTTTTGGCATTTTAGCCTAGTAAGGTTCAACACACTTTAACCTAGGGTTGAAAACTTTTTACATTTTGGTTTGAAAAAGTTGTTTTTTTGACATTTTGACTTAGGATTGAAATTTTATTTTATGCTTTGGTTTAACATTGCAAAATAAAGAACTAAATTGATGGGGTTAAATTAATTAAAAACAAATGCATCAAATCAATGAAGAAACAACTAACAATGTTTAATGTCTTGGTGGAAATGTCCATAGTGATTGGAAGTTAATACCCGTTAGCAAGGGAATACATACATTTTCATATCCACATATGAAATTTTTTATTAAAATTTCCAACATCAATGTCTTCAAATGTGCAAATGGCAATTTTGAGCAAACATCTATAAAACCAAAGGCTCTACATGAATCAATTTAGCCTTATATATATATTTGGCTACCTACTTGAACCATGTATAGAAATTTGGGTAAGTTAAAGTTGTGAAACCTTATTTAGTTTTACTCCAAAATAGAAAAAACCAATGCCAATTATCTTAAGCCATTGGTGGAAGGTCTTGCAAATACCCAAGGTTAATTGTTTTTCAAACACATTATTGGGTACCTAAATGATTTCAACATCAATTAAATTATTTATTGTTTTGTTGAATTTTTGAAAAATTATTTGTTACTTGTGTTGGAAATTTAATAACATTAATAATATGTAGATTTCAACTATCATGTTTGAATTGTAGACCTTAAAGGACTTTAAGTTCATGAACTCAAGACTAAAACAATCTAGACACATTAGATTGTCCCACAAACTTATGAGGAAAGAATTTATTATTATTTATACCCACTACTAACCAAAAAGTGTCAACATTAAGATTTACATTTTAATTAATTATTTGGTAGTTTGTTGCCAAATTTCATCTAGTAGTATGGTAAACCAAAAATCCCATGAACATTTAAGTTATAAGTGTTACAAATATTTTAAGCCTAAAGTCCTATGAACATCATAAGCCAAATGTTTTATAAATATGATAAGCAATTTATGTCTTTGAACCCAATATGAAATAACCCTAGGCCATAGAAATAAGAATATCAATTAAATATCAATGTGTTTTGGAATAATGTGAAAACATAAGACAAGAAGTTTTACCCATGTTTTGGCTTGGGCTTGGGTTAGAATATATTTAAACATTTTCAATGGGGTTAAAATTAATTTTGGCATCTTAGCTTCAAATTTTTTTTTTAATTGAAGCTTGGCTTGGGGTTGGTCATTCTAGCCTAGTCCTAAAATCATGTTTCATCTAGGTCTTTTTGTATTCCATAGTTATGGCTTGGTATTTTGCATATTTGTTTTCTTGGAGAATGCCACAACAACTTGAAAAGATTCATGCCTTTCCCAAAAAACATAAATATTAAATACCCAAACCATCATTTTTTTAAAGGTGAATTATCGCATTTTTTTACTTAAGAAAACTACGTTTGACCTCCTTTTGATCATTTAGGTTGTTGGATTGGGTCAAAATTGTCGCATTTCAACGATCATGGATGACTTGAAAGCCACATTTTTATTAACATTAGAATAGGATAGTTTCATGTAATGACAACCACTTACCATTGGATGCCATAATCCAATTCCACTCAAAAGGTGATCACATCAATTCCCCTTCACTATCATTGTCTTTTGCATTCAAGTTCCCTTCTTTGATCAATTTGTTGCGACTATGTTTAATGTTAGCATTTTCTCCATCATTGTCATCTTGCAAGGGCCTTTGACATTTATCACCTTTTTTGTGTTTTAAATGAAGATTTTTTCACCACCATAATCTATTGAACTACCTAGTACTGTATAGCCTTCAATGTTGTCAACAACATCATAATGTGTGCTTTCTAACACGTGCCTTTGTTTTTATAGGTAATATATGCATTATTGCAAAGCAAAGGGTTACATAAATGCTTGAAGTTTTACTGATCAAGACATGAGATTATGTTCAATTTAAATTGTAAATGAAAAATTGAATAACAATGTTGAACTTCGCATTGATGCACAATGTCAATTCCAAACTTCAACCTACTTGTTTTTATTACAAGAAAATCACAATTTAGGTGTGTGTTGTAGTTATTGGGTGTGCATTGTTAGTTTTGATTCTTTGCATTGTTCAACTTAAATCATGAAGATTTTGTTTGTTTAGGTGTGTTATGTGTGAGTTTGTCAATTTGTGTGTGTTTTTTTATCAATTTTGTCCAACCATGGCACCTTTTAAACCATTTCCAAACTTCCACTATCAAATGATCTTTTCTATGGGTTTGCATAATTCAGCATCAGTTTTGCTTGATGTTTGTTTCATCGATATAGACATGCATAACAATAGTCTAATTGAAAATGCAAGTATTGTGCCAAATTTGAAAGGTAAACACATGTTTCAAGGATGTACATGTGAAAGAGTTTTGAGCTTTAAAATTGTGGGAAATGGTTTGGTAGCTATTGATTGCCTTACTAATTGCCTTATGTGTAAGAAATTGAAGAAAAAGGAATGGAAGTCTAATCACATGTTCCAAGAAATATGGGCCACAAAACTCTATTAGGTTGAAACAGTCATGGGATTGAAGGGGAAAATGATGTAGGTGAAATGCTGCATTTGTGATGTTGTGGAAAACAAAAGGAAATTGTTTGTTCCTAAATTTGACAAGTTTTAGAAACATATAGGTCACCATAAGGCAATGAATGCACACCTATGGGTGGTTATTGGTCAATATTACTTTAGTGGGATTAATTAGCATGCTAAGAATGAGAAACAATTTGCTAACATGCAAGGGTGAAATTCTATTGCAAACCAAGTTGCCAATGGTGTTCATATTGAAGACAAAAAAAAATTTGTGTAATTTGCCACCATTTTTCATCTATTGAAGCAAGGGCAACTCATGATGAATTTTGAAATAATGAAATAGCTCTATGATTTTCTCAAATGCTTGAGAATCCTCACAAGCATTGGACTAACTTGATAAGTTGGAACATGGCCCCAAGGTCGTGCACAATATGATCCTAAAATGCAATTGATTGGTAACATGTTTCATTTCCATTTCCTATGACAAAATGATAATTAGGTTAGGATTATTTTCAAGATGACTATGTTGGCCAATTGTTATGCAACCATGAAGGCTCTTTTCAACTACAATCCTTGTATCAAAATGTGAAGTATCTCAACCATAAATTAATTGTTCATACGTTGATTGTTGGAATGTTTCAAGTTGAATGAATTATCAATGGTAACATGGTCATGGGAAGTGTAGAAGATGAGAAGTTCTATTTTGAATTTCCTAAAAAAGAAAATTTAAATAAATTAACAATTCAACTAGATCAAGATGGGGTTGCTCTAGGAATGAGGGCCATGTAGATGTGGGAGTTGAGCAATGGACTTGAATTCCCAAATCTTTGTTTGAGCTCTTCACCCAAGGTACTTGACATATAAGATCTTGCAAAACACTAACTGAAATTTTTTGCGGTGTATTTGCAAGGTGCTTTATATAACATAATTTCTCCTCCACACAAGGTAGGGTGTTTTAAGAATGTTCATTCCTACAAAGCATTTTGCTTTTTAAAATGCCCATAGAAATGAGCGTTTCATTTTTCAAAAATTTCACCTCTTTTTTCATTTTTTTCCCCAAAATATTTGATGGATATCACAAGAAAAATGATTTCTTTTTGCTAGGTTGTTTTACGTCAAGTAACACCTTTATAACAAAACATTCCCAAAATAAGTGCTCATGTGTCTTAGGGGGTGTTTATTTCAAGAGTGGGGCACCAGGGGCTTTATTTCAAGAATGCTTGCTTCTTTAGGGCTTACCCTATTGTTGGAAACTCTAAATACAATAAATTTATTCATAATGTGCTTGAAATTGGGTAACACATCCAAAGTGATGATGAAAAAAATACTTAAGAAACAAACATTGGTCTAAACTATTTTTCGTACTTAAATTGTTAATCAAAAGAAGTTTTTGATTTGATTTACATACACCTTCATTTCTACTCATATATTAATACATGGGTCAATTTGAAAACCCATTGTTGAATATTGAATTAATTATCAAAAACTCAATTTGACAATGGTTGTTCAATTAATTAATTATATATATATATGAGAAATGTTAAGATATTAAGTAGCAAATTGAATATTAATTAGTTAGAAATTGACATCAATCACATTTTTTGAAGTAAAGGATCGAGTAGTCTACTTTTAAAACAATGAAAAAATCATTTTTATTATCTATTTCATCAATTTGTCAATTTTTTCATATACACATAGTAGATAATTACTTGTTTTTTTGTTTATGAAAGTAGTAAAACAAGATTCATTGAATGGGGGAAACATTTTTTAAAATGGAAATATTTATATCATTTATAAAACTTTTAACACAAGATATTTTATTTTTTAAAAATCCACAAATAATTCCAATGATGTAAGAACTAGTTTATATGGGGTTCTTTGCAAAAAGTTTTGTATGTCGTTTCTATGTATGACCATTTTGGTCATATGATCATCCTTGGACCATTCCAAAGACAATTCAAAAATAACTACCTCGTTTTCAAGCTTAACTACTTTAGAACTACTTCCTTTTCCTATTAACTTTCATAATAACTATTTCTCACATTTCCTAATAACTACTTCCATTTTATAACTACTCATTCCTTTTTCCTATCCACCAACATGGATTTTAAAAAACAAATTAACATGTGTCTTTTCATGTCCATGAAATATAATTAATTTAAATTAAATTTGACATTGACATAAATGCATAAAAACATAAGAAAAAAATTAATTAGTTAATTGTCATTGGTAGTGTGTAGCAACACAGAGCTCAAATTTAATTAATGTCAAATTGATCCAAGTATTATGATAGTCTTCATCAAATCAAAATTTGTAAAATTCAAATATTTCAACCGTATTTATCAAGTTGTTTTTCTTTTTGAAATTGCTAAAGTAGGTGAATTGTTGATTATCCTCCACATTAATTAACATTAACTGGCAATTGTCCTAGGTGATTGAAACATTTTTCAATAAGTGCTATTACAAGTGGTGACCTAGGGAACTGTTGAGGTCTATTTTAATCATTTTTATTTCAAAAAATGGCCAAAAAATCCCTAGAAATCATAAAGTTTTCTTTGGGTTTTTTTTTAATTTTTGGAAAAAATAAACCCATCAAGTTGTAAAACTTTGTCACAAAAAAAAGAAAAGATATATATGTTTCACTTTTAATACTTTTATAAGCAAAGTTATTTTAATCATGTATTTGATTAATTTCAAACTTTTTAAAAGTTTTAAATTAATAAATAACAACTTGATAATTTGAAATTTGGAGAGAAACCTTGATTTAGGAGTCATCATATGATGTAACAATAAATATAAATAATGTTTCGCCTCAATAGATGATTCAACAAATGAATGTTTCCAATGTTTTTGCCTCAAGTTCAATATAAAAAAACTAGATTCTACCCACCAAGTTAGAAAAGTTCAAAAATTAGCAATTTAGTCTAGAATTAACTAAATACATGTTTTTGTCTTTTTTTTTCGATCTTTTGAGATTGAAAAGGATGATCGTTTGAAATCTTCAAACTCTATAAGGAACTAACTAAGAGATTTTCCTTCTTGTTGGGTGGCATGCATACACCCCCGCCCTATAAAAAGCATGCTGGCTATTGTTTTGACAATTTTCATGGTCTCATTATGTTTATTGGTTAATTGTTTTGACAATTTTTGCCAACTAATACAAACTCTGTTTTGGAACGCTCGCTATTTTTGGCTACATCACAAAATTCATGACAAAAGCACTAGATCTCATGTCACAACATGCTAATCAATAACTCTATGAGCGTTGACAGATCTCCATACTCTCTATGAAGGTAAATCAGGAGCAGATAAGGACTGAAGAACAGAGAATTGGATGAGATACAAAGAAAGGAACAACCAGAACAAAAAAAAGACACAATAAAACTCGCTATATGAACAACAATGACAGTCCACCAACGTGGATGATAGTGAGACTCTCTATGACAACTTACTCACTGGCTTCATCAGCTCCTTGCAATCGGTATATACCAGTGTAAAACACTTAGCTTGTGTCATCACACATTTTTAGTCAATGGTGTTTAAGAGAGGCAAAGAATTAAAAAACTCATGCATGATAAAAGCAATAAAACATAAAGAAGCAAATTTGTAGCAAGCATGAAATGGACACAGAAAGACTAAAATACTCAATATTACCATCATAACTACTGACTGGAAGTTAGAACTTGGGATATAACTGAAAATCTTTCTGTCTCTAACTAAATAATACATCCCCAGAAAAAGGGAAAAAAAGGGTAGTTTGCAGATACAACTAAGAGGTTAAGAGGAAAAATGCCATCTAGGACTCTCTTGTATCTGCTGACTCTATTTTTGCTTAGGAAATTAAGCAGGTAGGGTAGACAAATCCCATTTTACCAGTGAGCTTTGAAAGCATACCTTCAACTTGATTGGTTTTGTTGGCTCTGTCCATGAGCAAGAGAGAGATTTCCATACATGGACTTTTCATTTGGTCCCATATTTGGAGGAATTGTTCCTGGAGGACTGTTCACCAGGTGTTAAGTCCTGTGCTGAACAAACTGTCCAATTCTTGGGGGGGAACTTCATGGTACATTTTTTCCTATTTGGACTGATGTTGGGTTCAGCTTGCGGGACTGTTGTTGCTGTTTTTGAACTTGCAATAAGGAGGGGCTACACCAACAATACTCAATGAGCTGCAGTTCGAGCTGCCAACCACGAAGAGAAGTTGGTTAAACAAGTAACAAGAGCAGAGTCTGCCCGCTATTTTGGAGGGAAAAGAATGGAATCTAGGTCAAAAGAGGTGGCCATTTTGGGTGGGTTTACTCAGCTGAAACCCTTTTTAGGGTTCCTCCCTCCCTCCCGGTAGAGCATGACGAGGAAGAAGCCCGATCTTAGGCATTGGAGCTTCCTCCTCCTGCTTCGAGCTTCTCCTTCGTGGGGTGGTCAGAATTGCCGTTAGTTTTGGTGCTTTGGACATCCGATCTTTCAAGGGATTTGTGTTGGAAGCCATAGATGTCAAGGATTTGGTTATCGCCAAAATTGAAAGCCTTCTCCATTTGCTTCACACATTGTTTCACTGGGTAATCAGCAGCAGATTCAGAGCAGAGATTGCATCCCACGAAGTTCGTTACCAAGGGCCATCGCTGCTGCCGCTGTTGGTTCTGCAGCTGCTCCTCCTCCTGATCTCCTCCTAACAATCCCGGACGGTAACTCTTTTCCATCATCATCATCATCATCTCTTCAAACTTGTCTACCCATTCTGTCCAGTATCCGTGCAAGAAGTAGGTATTTTCCAGAAAGACTCTCTCGGCCCATTTTGCCGTTTGCGTGATCAACAAGTAGACGAGCGCAGACTGATCATCATCAGTTTCACTCTTCTGAGGCCGTCCTACCAGACTCTGTGTCAACAATTCCCCTGCAACAATATTGCAAAATGTCACACATTGGGGTTCCTAATCCTCCCCCGCCCCCCCAAATCTTAATCCCCCCTGCAGAGCATCACGAGGAGGAAGCCATTTCTAGTGTTCCAGAATCAAACAACCCGGAGGGATATCGTTGCAGGCAGGAGAGAGACCTTCTCTACGTACCTGATTTTTCTGTAATGCTGCCTTCTGGTCCCATCCGCGACCAAGCGTCGAGCAAGTCCAGGGACCACTGACAGTTGCGAATGAGAAAGCTTCCAGTATGGAGGCCGGTGCAGCTCTTGTTCACGTAGACTGAATCGTTGAAGCCATACAAGACCAGATTGTAGTTCCGGTACTTCTCCTCTAAAGGAATCCGGAACGACATATCCGTAAACATGGCATCGTTGTCCATCCACCATAGCCACTCCACTTCCGGATGTCCCAGCATCAAGTCGCGCAGCAGCGGGAGCTTGCTCCAAGAGCCTGTCATTTGTCGATCCAGAGTTGCCGTGCTGTAGAACATTTCGATGGCATGCAAGCGGCAGTAATCCAGTTTGTTCTTAAACGATTTCAACAAGTAGTGATCTCCGATTGCATTCTCGCACTGTGGCTTCGATGATGATCCTGTCACAAGCATCATGCTGCGAAGAGGCAACATCGTCTCTCTTCGGGCTGCTGCTGCAACCGTGGTGCTGCTGATGTTCGGATTCTGCTGCAGCTTTTTCCACTGTCCGCGTTGCTCATCCCAGTCCGAGACTCCCGCGGGGTTTGCATTGGACACGTTCGTCGTCGCCGCCTCGTCGTCTTCTTCATCATCATCCTGGATATCATCAGTGGCTGTTACGGACATCACAAGATCAACACCAGCGCTGCTGCTCTTGAAACTTGGCTTTTCTTCTTGGATCTCAGCAAGAGCTCGGATCGGATGGACTGATGATCCTCTGAAAGAAGACTGAAGATGCGCTCGGATTTCTTCGTAATCCTGTGCCGGTGTTCCGAAGTAGCCAGCTCCGATAGTTCCTCGCAACACGAGAATCGTCATGAATCCGCACATTACAGTAATCTTCATATTGTTGAGTGCTCTTTGAACACGCCGCCCTTTCGGCGACGACAGAAGTCGTTGCAGCATCTGCATGCTCACAAATCTCTCCTGACAGCAGGAAAACAAACACGACAAAAGCTGATCTAGAAACAGCTCTCTAGAAACAAAATTGATCTAGAAACCTGCTGCTGCTAAACACAGCTTTCTCGCAGATCCCGCAGCTCATGACCGCGCCAGCAGATTTACATATTACTTTCTGCTCCATGTTCCCTCCAGTGTGCGACACCATCCCCATGATCACGCAAACAAACAAACTCTGACTCCCTTAAATTCTCGCTTCAAAATTGAAAGAAAAAAATCCGACAATTCTCTTACGAGCTCGTCGATCGCGATCTCTGTGTCTCAAAACTCTCAGAAAAATTCTACAACACAATAACAATGGAAAAAACTGCCGAAATATCTCAAACTCCGGCTCTCGGATGATGAAGACTGTGAGCTACATATACAGGATTTTCTTTTTTACAATTCCGCTGAGATTTCCTCTCCTGCTCTCACAAAATCTCAACAACACAATTATCAACGCAACAAGAACACCGACAACGCAGCCAGCGACCGCGCGCACGCAGCGCAACCAATTGCGAAGGGAGCAAGCCCGCGGCCACAAATCACAAGAAGGAAGCTAGCTACCCACCTACCTACCTACCTACCTACCTACTTACTTACCTACCTACCTACTCATCTGACAACGGGTGGAAATCACAAGAAGGTACCTTCCTACTCATTTGAGAACCAATTGGCTTTTTTGGGGTTAATTTAGTGACATAGCCAAAGTGGCGATAATCCATAGAAGATTTAGCCAATTTCTGGCTACAAGATAAATATTTTAAAACAACACTTTCCGAACACATCCTTGTATATTTTTGGGCTACCTATTTTGAACTACATATGTATACAAAATCTTGTAATTTTTCTTAAAATTTTGATCATCTTATTATGGCTATTGAGAAAATCTTCCACACAACCAAAAAAAAAAACAAAACAAAACAAAACAAGACAAAACTTAATTTTAGCACTTTTCATTTTTAATATCGCTTTTTTGGCTATAGGTAGCCAGTATTATTTTTTCTACAAAGGCTGCTGAGAACCGGTAGACATCACTAATACTGGGTGTCACTCTACCCGTGTTGTGCAGTTATTTGAATTTTCAAGGAACCCCCGGTTCCGGTTTCTCCTAATATTCCAGAAACCAGGGAACCTCCGGTTCCAGTTCTTTGAAAAATATGGGAATCAAACAACTGTGCCCGTCTCAGTTGTTTAAAGAACTGGCGGATGGATGGCAAATGGTCACGAAACAGTTTTCTGTTGGGTTTCAGTTCCCTGGCTAACCATGGTGGTTACCTCAGTTGCTATTGTTTTTTTACTACCTACCTACTTATTAACAACCCACAAGTAAGTTGTTAGTAAGTAGGTAGTAAAAACAGCCCTTACCTATGTATAAACCATCTACCTACCTAGTAGTTACCTATTTTCCTACCTATCTACCTATGTATAAGACCTATTTTTAACTTAATTGGTTACCAAGGACATGAAACCATATACTCACTCAGTTGAGGTTCATCCATGACTGAGTAATAATAGGCATCCAATGGATGGTGTGCTGGTGGGTTGCTGGTTCACTGTAGCCAATTTTTGGAAATATGGCAATAGAAAACCCCAAAACCCATTTTTAATTTTTTTTTTACCAATTTCATGAAATTTTGTCAATAGAAAAAAAGACTAGCCGTGACTAGGGTGAACTAGTACCTTGACTTTATTGAGCAAGGCCAATTAATTAGTGACTATATTTGACCTAGGAAATGTTAAATTTGGAGTCCTATACCCTAATTTTAGTCCTAAGACAAAAATATTTATATTGATTTGCCTTGTAAACCAAATATGAAAATAGTTAAAATATTTAAAAATCTTTTAATATTTTGGCTACCTATAGAAAATGTTGTTTAAATTTGAAGAATTTTATTTTTGTTTTGAAATCTAGGTAATTGGTGCTTATTTTTTCACCCCCCCCCACTTCTATTCATCCTTAAGATGACACAACTTTGTATTTAATTAATGAATCGACATTTATTATTACAATAGAAATTAAAATGATGCTTAGAAACATTGTAATATCCCTTGCTAAGATGTAACCAAGATGTCCAAGTCAAAACTTAACTTTTCTTTATTAAATCTAGTTCTTAAAGGTTAATTCATACATTTAAATACAAGAGTTGTTAAATCATTAATATCAAAATGTTGTTCACATATACTCATAAACTTGGTAAATATATAGTTGAGGTGTATTACCTACCTAGGAGGTTAACATGTGCTTAACAATTTGAGATAATGTTGTGGTAGGGATGTGTTTGATGATAAATTTTCTTCAAATTTTCTAGATTCCCATTACATTTTCACTACTATCATTTGTAGTATTCTATCCATTCAAAAACTAGGATGGTAAAATAGCAAAGATCTATCATTCCATCGACAAAGGTCCATTGCTTCATCACTCCTTCACAACATTACAAAGCAAAGATGATATATATATATATATATATATATATATATAAACGAACTCTTGTAAAAGAGAACAAAGTGATGTGGTAACAAAATTGTGTACAAATGGATGCATTGCAAACAAGGAAGATTGACATTGCAAGTAATAGAAGAAGTTCAATGATGTAAATAATGGAGATGCACAATGAAACATTGTAGACATAACAAAAAAAATAGTTGTCACAATGTCATGGCAAAATCTTGCACAAATGACCATTTTATAAACAATGAAACCTATTAACATTACAAACAATATAAAGATCAAGGTTACCCAAAAAAATAGGCCAAGCAATGCTATAAGATAACAATTATGAAAGTCAAATGAGAACAAGGTGATGTCATGATGCTAAAACTATGAAAACAAAGTGAGAACATCTTGTGAAAGCAAAGTGAAATGTGAGAGCATACTATGAAAACAACAATGAAGCAAAAATTTGAGAACAAAATGAAACATTAGAGTATAGAATGAAAGGAAAGTGAGGCCTTACAACAACTTTGAAAGCAATTGGGAAAAGGTCAATGCAAAAAGAGAAAGCAAAAAAGGGAGAATGTCACCATAAATTTACCATTAATTGGCAATAAATCATGAACAAACATAGCGCACCTAGCCCCTATCGACTAGTAGGTGGTATTATTATCCTTATGTGTGAACAAAGGTAACATCCAATTATTTACATTAGGTTAAATAATTTATCAACATTGTGAAATGGGCTTCAAATGAGGTTATCATTATGGGTTAAGGCCTCTCCTACAATTAGGCTATCCCTAGTATGAACTTCTTTTCTAAAAAATCATTCAATAAGTTAAAATTAACATACCTACCAATCAAGTTAGGCATTTTGTTGCTTAACAATGAAAAGGTCTATTAGACAAATGAAATTATGCATTATTCAAATTTCAATGAAATTAAGGATATAATTTTTTTCCCCCTTAAATTAGGTTAAGCCAGAGAAGAAGGGTGGAATCAACACATGGGACCTAAGGGTGCATATTTTCATTAGGAACCACAAGCATCAATTTCACAAATCCTTATATGGAATGGATGAGATAATCAAATTGATGTGGCAAAATATGATTAGTGAATTTTTAAAAAAATTCTTAGGATCGTGATTTACAAGTCACTAATAAAATCTTATGGCCCAAAAAGGTGTTGCATTATATTATTATGTGAAAATTTTATTTAAAGACATTTCCATAAATATGTCATAAATAAAATTTTCAAGATTTTTTAGGAGTAAGTTAAGTAGTGAAAATATTAGTAACAAACAAATTGTTGTGTTTTTGCATCTTTTATTGTTGTTATCATCATCTTTTACTTTGGATTCTAACAACATAATATATAATGAAGAGCTTCATGCAAAAAAGATACAAGATTTTAACAATGCATTCATTTTGAAGGCATAAAACTTCCAAATCTAACTAGTGGTTACATTTTGAAGGTGGGCTCCTAAAAGAGAGTATACACCCCTTTAATTTTAAAATGCACATATACATAGCCTTGTCATTTGTGTTGAGAAGGTTTATGATACAACTAGCATCGTCAAGTATGACATTTGGTCTTATTACTTTTTAGAAATTTAAAAAGTTGTGATCTCATTCCATTATTTCTTGTGGAGAAATAATGTTTTAGGATTAATGATTAAAGTGCACTATTTATGCATTATTCCTACTCTAAAATAATTGTAGTTCATTAGGAAATTTGAAAAACCTTTGAAAAATTAAATTATTTTCAAGCATGTCTTTCAGAAAATCAAGCACAATAAAAACCTAATTACTAGGCACTTTTCCTTTGATTTTTTATTTCAGCCTAACTTGGTAGGCAAATCTTACACCAATGTTGGGTGGGGTACTTACTTTGAGAGGCCAAACAACTAATTCAAGTTCAAGTTAGTAAAAATCACCAAATTGGAACCTGGTCCAGTTTTCATAACCCAAATTGGAATTAGATTTGGTTTTCTTGAGAACCAAACTAATATCAGGTTCCCAATTCAATTATGTGGGTAACCAAATGTTAAAGGTGTTCTTTATCCTTATATTTACATATTTCCCTCTTCTATATTTTTAATTTTAGTTTATTGAAATCATCAACATGTGTGGTTTATTCCCAATATGAAAACATGGAAAAATGAAATGAATATTAAGATTTTGCTTGCCTATTCACCAAAAACAAAACTAATATCAATCCTCCATAAAGTCAAAAAGGAAAAAAAATTAGAAATATATTGTTTCAAAAAATAAAAACTCCAAGATTTACAAAAATAAAGAGAAAGATCCCCTTATCATCCTCAAAATCCTCCTATTTGTACCAAATCACAATGTTATTTCAACTTAAATAGTCATTAATTAGTACAAACTCAAATCAACTTTTACGAATTATTGGTCACAAATTTAAATCAACCTCTTATGTTAACAACTAATTATTATAATAGAAAACTTACTAGTTCACATAACATACCAGTTAATTTAAGAACTTATTATCCAATAATAATTGAAATAGTTTCAAAATAATACTACTTCACTAGTTATTAGTTAGTAATAACTGATTATTATGTACATAACTGAACCTGGGGTTAACATTATCCCCTTTTGAAAACCATATTTCATCCTTGAAATTAGTCACCTAAAATTATATGTTTTACACCTGCATTTAAATCATCAACAAGTTATTCATTTCTTGTATCAACAGGTTCAGCCAAAAGAATAAATTCAAACCTTAATATTTCAACAATAGGTGTGTCCTTCAATACTATATTTAAAGTCCTAAAAACTTCATAGGCATGTGTGATAGTAGTAATCAATGTGACCTCTACACCTACCCCAATCTATGGTATAGCCAATGGAACAAGTTTGGGAGTAACAGGTTTTTTTTATTATTCTACCTAAGTATTAACAACTATAACATGTACTTCCATAGATTATGTGGGCAAATAAAAAGTGCAATAAATAGTGGTAAACTTAGATCCTCCTCTTATTGGCTCTAATTCCTTAATGGTAATGACAACAAATTAACTCCAATAACTTACAACTGCAAATGTTGTTTGCACATGTGAAAACTTCTAAGAAACATTGACAAGTACCTCAACTAGTTTGTCATTAAGCCAATCATATGCATAACCTCGAAACTATAATCGGTATGCAACCACTTCATTCAAGTAAGCTTATTCATCTGCACAAGTCAATTCTAATTTATCTTGTATCTATTTTTTTGTAATCTCTTATATAGTTTGCCACTATTCCTTCCATTTTAGATTTTTGTTTGCCAAAGCTTGGTTTTGCCCCTTGAGCAAGGCATTATCAAAAAGTAATTCCTCAAACTCCCTCAATTGGTTTTCCATGTAGTTAGTTTGAAAAGTTTTACCATGCGTTTAACAAAATGTTTCCAATTTGCTATTTAATTCTTGAATTTGTACCTAGAGTTCATGGGTACAATTCTCCATGTCAATGTTGACCTTTGTCAACTATTATCGCTATAGTTAATCTATAAAGTCTTTAAGTCATTTCTAGTTTTGAAATGAACTTAGTTCAACTCATTGTACTCATGTGGTAAAGTTTCAATTTTTTTATTGCCTTTTCAACTTCAACACCTTTGGCAACCAAATGTTTATTGTTGAACTTGAGTTGAACTTTCATAGTAGCTAATTCCTTGTCCTTGTTCTACAATGCTTGTTTATGGCTAACCAATTATAAGCAACGAGCCTATAGCTAGTTGTTTGTGTCCTCTAACATGCTCTCAACAAAATTTTACCTAGTTTTCAAATCGACTAAACTATCAATTATTTAAAATTAAATCTAGGCAACTAAGGTTGTTTGTTCAAAGAAAAATGTAGCATGTTTTAGGCTTTCATGTTGAAACATGGATGTAAATTATCAACATCTCAAGAAAAATGTAAGTAGGTTTAGGTTGAATTAGTTGAACATGTTTAGATTGAACTGGTTGAACCAGTTTAGTACCTTTTGATAATGGGTTGCTAATTTGTTTTATAGGAGCAGAAGTTTCTTGAACAAGTAAAGGTTTTTGGTTTATTACTTGTGCAAAATCATGTTCACTTTTGTCCTTTTAGATTTGATCACTTTCCATCCTTATTGATTTGTCATTAGGTTGCATAATAACATTAGCCTCCGTATCTTCATTTCCTCCCTCCATAATCATGATTTATTGATAGGTGCAAGGTTTCTTCTTTGGTGGCAAATTGGTTGGTTTTGGATTCAACTAGTCTTTGGATGTTAATGGTTTAATTCATATTTTCAACCAATGTGACTAATGTATTGGCCTGGGTGATATGTTAGTTGAAAGCATCAATTGACGTTCATTAATAAATTGTTCCTTGGTGACAACCTTAGGAGAGGTTTTTCTGGATCATTCACCAACAATTTTTTTTCCCTTTTCCTGAATTGGTTGCGGTTTTGGAGAATTAACATGTGTCTCCTCATATGTGATTGGGAACCAATGTCATAAATAAACATTTATAACCGGTCTAGAATAACAAGTTATTGCCTTCTTGTTAGGCATTGCTAAAACTGTTACAATCCATTTCTAGTGCTTGTCCATCGAGTTAGTTTTATTGACATATGTGTCAACATAATGGAGCACTTGTTGACCTTCTTCCCTTTGTTTTCCAAATTGAGAGTAACGGCAATGTGGTTACTAAAGTAGGCTAACATTTCTTATTGGTAAATGATTTGCAAGATTGTTACAAACTTGGCATGGTATTCCTCCTTCGTCCGAATTACGCTCCATTGCGTTTTGTTGACAAATGCATTTAGTGCAACTATGTTTCTAAAACCAACTTGGGCCTTTTTTACCAATGCATTCGTTGCATCAATTGTTCCTTCAACATTTACGCCAAATTCATGAGTGATCAATGTTTGGTTGATGGTGATTTTTTAAGCACAAATAATCATTATAATGCATCCATCCTTAGTGGACTCCCAAATGTGCAAGAATTGTTCCAGCATGTTTATCCATGGAATTGTCCGGTGATCATCAAACAAGCCGCCCAAACTAGATCGTTCTACCCATTGTCGCTCTTTGGATCCCATCCGGATCCATTGCAACATTTTTTGGATTTATTTCCCTTTAGTAAGTGCTCGTTTCTGAGTCAATTTGGTGGAAGAACCACCTTCTTCCATTGTCTCCTTTCCCATGCACCTCATCATGCACTAAGACCACATCTTGGTGCATACAATAATAGGTATGTCAAGTGAATTAGGTTTAACATAAAAAAACCTTCCTTCAACTAGCTCTAACAAAAAGTCTATTGATTATTCAACTTCAACAAGTTTATCAACTTATACTTCTATAGTATTTTTTTCAACCTATTCTTCCTCCTCAAAATCACTAATAATAATGACTACATGTGCAAGCGATGAAAAATGTCTTCGAAGACCTTGCAATGTCTCTTCAAATCCTTTTCCTATAGTGGCAGCATGTTGCAGAACCTCCAAAAAAAAAAAATTGGTGTTTTTATCTTCTCCACAACTTTCACTGTTCTCTTAAAATACAAGAAGCAATCTTGATGTAAACAATTCAATGTAAAACGCTCCAATTGTTCTAAAAACTTCCTTTCTAATTCTTTGTAGTTCTCTTTTTTTCTTGTTTTTTTTGTTTCCTCAATTCTACCTTTTTTCTTGTTTGCTCTCTCTCTCTCAACTGATCCAAGGCACTCATTTCTTCATCTTGGTGCAACGAAAAGTATAAGAAGTTCCATAATGAAAAAATGAAAAGACACATTAAGAGGTATGTCGGTTCTTTGTATTGTAGCCACATAATAAGGGGTGGCGCTTGGAAAACAACATGACTTTCAGGGCATACTTTCTTTAAGAAACTAACACCTATAACTAGGTTAAGTAAAACATCATTAATTTGCATGAAAATAAGGCTAACAAGTATTTTATCAACCGGTTGTTTCTTCATCATGTCACTAATATCTTCGTCAACTAGTTCTTGATTGAACAAACTACAATTGGTTATTTTCTCAATTAGGTTATCTACTATCAAACCTCTAGTAAGAAATTTAACTAATTCTTTAGTCAACATGTTACTAATATGGTTTGTTTCAACTGGTTCTTTAGCAAATAGGTTATTAGAATGGTTTATGTCAACCAATTCTTCTAGTAAGAAATCACTAAGTTAGTTACAATAGGTTAAAATGTTTGATTCTCCACAAACCTATAAGGTTTCGGTTTGTTAATGTTAACTAGTATTGTGTTAGGATCAAATTTGGTGATGGTCATTAATAGTATGGTATTATTAACAATATATTGGATCCTATATGGTCCAAACCATCGTTTCTAAAATTTAAGGGTCTTTGATAGCCCCTAGAAACCTTAATACATAATCTCCAAACTGGTATTTGGTTTCAATATATTGGTTCTAAGACCATAACAAATGATTCCATTGGTTAGAAACTACCAAGTCTTGTGCTATTAACTAAATTTCTTGGAGTTTCTTTAGTTCTAATAGTTGATTAATTAGAACTATGATAGGTCTTGGATCATAACTCTATTTTAGTTTGGATGGTAATAGGTATTATGTAAGTAATAATGGGTGTAAACCATAAACAAGTTGAAATGGAATGTGACCGGCTCCAACCTTAAAAGCAGTTTTATAAAAAAATAAAATTATGGATAGGTGTTCATCCTAATCATTTTGATTTTCATTCACTAGTTTTGTGAGTAATGTACCAAAAACTTTGTTAGTAAATTCAGCTTGTCCATTCCCTTCTGGATAGTAGACAATTGAGCATGTATGTTTTAATATGAAATGATCAATCAAATAACAAATGATAGTGTTAATGAAATGGGTACCTTGATCTTTCACAATGGTAAATGGATAACTAAATTTGGTGAAAATGTGGTCATATAAGAACTTTTTAATAATAATAGTTGTGTTGGTGCGCAAAACTTTCACTTCCACCTATTTAGTGGCATAATTAATGGCGATTAAAGTGTACCAATTACAAGAGTATCAACTCACCGATTTGATGGGTCCAATGAAATCTAGTCCCCATTTCTGGAAAGATTATTTAAGCATAGTAATGATCAATTTTGTCATATTTTGTGTTAATAGGTTACTTGTTTGTTGGCATAAGTCATAGGTTCGACAAGATTCATGAACATTTCTATTCATGGTTGGCCATTAGTAACTGGCATTAAGAATCTTCTCCATAATAATGTATGAGGGAAATGTCCTTCCAATTCCTATAATATAATTGGCACTTGTTTTAGTTGCAAAGCATGACAAAACTTGTTGTCTTGTCCAAATTTATAAAGTATTATGTCTTTTAACACAAATGACTTAACTTTTTAAACCAAGTATTATCTTTGTGAAGTAGTAAATCGTTCTGGCATTATCCCTTCTTATAGGGAGTCATAGACATTTTATGACCACTATAGTTGTAATGTGAACAAGTGAGCATCAATGGTCTAATTAGGTACACCAACTAGTTCTATTTGGTCGAGCAATTTACTTAATGCATTTGCCATTAAGTGGGATCTACCAGGCTTATAAACAATTTTGAGGTCATACTCCAAAAATAACAAGAACCACCTAACTATTCTGCCAAAAACTTGTGGCTTGCTAATTAGGTACACAAGGGCCATGTGGTCAACATAAAATACAAACCAATTATCCAATAAGTAATGTTTAAATTTGTGTAAGGCATAAACCATAGTTGGGGCTTCCCTTTTAGTAGTAGAATAATTTCTCTTAACCGAATTTAATAATCTAAAAACATACATAATTGGTTAGTCAAACTTACCGGTTGGGTTCTGGGTAAGTATGGCTCATACTATTAGCTAAGATGCATCTATGTGAACATGAAACTCAAGCCCCCAATTTGGGTTGATCAAAATAGGGGCTTGTACATACCAATTCTTGATCTCCTCCCAAACATTTTAACATTTCGTAATCAACTCTAAAACTTTAGATTTTTTAAGCAACTTAGTGATTAATGACATAATAAAGGCAATTTTTTTGATAAAACACATGTAAAACTATGCCATCCCATTGAAAACTTGGATCTCTTGGGGGGTAGTAAGTATTGGCATGTTTATTACAACTTCAACCTTTTTAGGATCCATAATTTTTCCCTCTTTGGATACTATGAAACCTAGGATGGTTCCTAAAAATACCATGAATACGCACTTGTTTGTGTTTGAACTAATACCAAATTTTTTACTCTTAAGAAAACATTTATTGAGTTTCTCAAAATGAATTGATAGGTCATTGAAAATTGTAAAGTCATCAAGAAATATTTTCATGAATACATCAATGTATTCATGAAAAGTTTTAATTATTGCCCTCTAATAAATGGGCGATCCATTTTTGACACCAAATGGCATCACAACCCACACAAAAGCCCCCAAGTTTGTTACTAAGGTAGTTTTGTGTTGATCGTCTAGTGTGATTGAAATTTGATAAAACACTACAAATTCATCCAAAAACGTATAAACTTCATGCCCAACAACTATGTTAATAACCTCATCCATAAAAGGAAATGGATAAATATCTTTCTTTGTTGCCGTGTCAAGCTTTTGAAAATCAACACATATCTTCAACTTCCCATCCTTTTTGGGAACAACTGCTATCAGTGATACTCAAGTTGCTTCCTCAACTGACTTGATAAAACCATTAGCAAGTAACTTGTTTATGTCTTGCTTGACAATGGTAGCATAATTAAGATTCAACTAGTACTTTGTTTGATGAGTAGTTCACACTGTGGTATCAAATTCAATCTTGTGTTGAACAATCTTTGGTGATTTACCCTTAAAGTCTTTATATGTTTTTAAAAATAGGTCTTTGAATTCTCTTAGAAGCTCAATCTATTGTTCTATGACAACTAGTTCAAATGAAACATTCACTTTCACCTATTGCATTCTCCTTGGTGCCCAAATTGACTTTGGTTAATTGTTCCTTTTTAGTGATTGTCCAACTAGCTATGGTTAAAGCTTGTACTCATTTTCAAGCAAATGTCTCATCAATGATCATCTCTCCCACTTCTGGATGGAGAAAGGTCTTAGGTAGGCATTGCTTGATAGTGTCAAGTGGTATAGTTAGGTTGATAATTAAGACACATATCAATTCAATAGGTTGTTTTGGGACTGGTTTTGTTATATTAAGATCTAATATGTACATTGTTTTAGAATTTGGTTTAATACGAATAGGTATTGTTATGGTTCTTATTGAAAACAAGTCTAATTTTATGGCAAACATCACATCTTCCTTCTCATCAAATATTCCATAATGGAAATCATAACACATTAGAAATTCAAGTCTTTTGGTTTGAACACTAAGTTTCTTATTAACAAGCATGGTTATTACTGTACATATTCCTTGTAAGGTAACAATATTAGTTCCCTAATCATGGGATACCTTAGGATCTCTCAACCATGGGCATTTTAACAACATTGAATAACTAGAATCTAAAACATTATTGTTAATAACAGTAAATGTAACTATATAGGGAATACCATGAACAAATATTTTCAAATTCCTAATTAGACTAAATGGTTTGGCTATGGTTTGATTTGCCATATGTAGATTATAAGGTGTTGGATTAGTCTTTGACAAATCTAGTTGTATTTTCAAATTCTTAGTAGAAATATTTACTTTAAAACTTCCATTAATCAAAACATCATCAATAAAGTTCTTACCAACTTGAACTTGAATCATGCCATCTAATGGTCAATAATCACTATTGCTCATGCAAATTTAGGTTGAACAAGTTCAAGTTACACTAGTTGAACAAACCTAACCAATTTGAAAATGTATATTTTGATGTTTAGCACAATCCTCAAGTTGATTACATATTAGTCTTTAAAACTTATGTGTTAATGTCTCTCAAAATCTCTTCCAAAGTCTTATTTGGTAATGTTGTTTATGCAATCAACTAAATAGGTTGTTCACCAATAAATGGTTGACTTACAAAATAGTAAATTAACCCAATTTGAATGAAGTGGTCCATTTAACTCCACGAGTGCCTATGATACTGAATCACTCCCTATAACTTTGTGATAATATGTACAAAATAATCACACATTTGTTTTTTAGTTTGCCAATTAGTTGTTGTTTTTACCTTCATTAGTTCATGTTCTTTGAATACTTGTTGTTTTGGTATTTAATTGTGTGTGACTATGTTAACTGGTATGTTATCATGTTTAGAAAGTTTTGTTACTATTATGGTGGTAGTGGTTGGAAGTTCAAAACATTTTCTGAACTTTTGTCTTTTTAGAACAATCAAGTGCACAATGTTCATAACTAAAATAAATATTACAAGGAATTTCAATGGTACTTTAGTTGGTTTAACATGTTGTGCAGTAATTTTAGCCATTGATTCAACAACTTTAGTGGGTATAATAGGTACTACAAGGTTTTTTCTCTTCATATTATAATAGGTTTCCTTGGCATGACTAGTTTTACCACAATTTGAACAAGTAAGCTATTATTTAGTAGTAGTATAAGTGACTATAGGTTGTGCAATTGGTTTGGATTTTGGTTGAGTTATCAAAGTGTTGTAATTTGCTATAATCGGTCCACTCTCCTCACAAATCACTAAAACTTTCTTATGCTTGATAAAAACATCTCTTGCCATACCTGATGTTACTAATATAAGGTATGGTTGCTTTGAAAATAGTAGTAAAGAAAACATTAATAGTTTTGACTTGTAAATAGTTAGCAAGTTTTAACAAACATTCATAGTAAACTTCTACCCATTCATTGACTTGTTGTTGAAGATTTATTAATGGCATTTAAACTTTTTCTTCATTTTTCACAGTTTCAAAATGTTTGTTCCAATTGTTCAAAAGTGCAATTGGGATGATCTTGTACAAATTTTTTGCCCCACTCCGAGATGTTATTTCGTAAAATAAAACCAAATAGGTTGATGATATTAACTTCCATAATCTCCATGTTAGCTTTGATTGTTTTTTTGAAAACTTTGATATGAGCATCAAGATTAGTATCCTTCACATATGTTGGGTATTGAAGTTTATGATATGGTAGCTTATTGGTTTGGTTCAGATTGAATTGCAACCAGTGGGTACCATGGTGGCATGAACATTCTTAAATCAGATGTCGGCCATTTGTAAAATCCAACACGTGGATTAGGTGGTAGTCCTCTAGGTGGGTCTTGATAAGGTAATCTTCCTCCTAGTGATCCTCCATTAGGTGAACCTCTAGGCAATTCTCCACCCGGTTGTGGATGTACGTTTACCAATCTTAACTATTGAAGTGGAACACTACTACCATAAACAAGTAGTCTAGTGGCAATAGGCATGTTAATAGGTAGAAATGTTACCACTACTTATTTAAGTACACATCTTGGAATTAAAACTGATTGTTTTAATCCAGAAGTTGGTATTCTAATAGGATGTTGAGGCTGCTCCTACTACTCAACAAGTGGCATCGATTCTATTTGAATGATGCCAATTACAAGTCTTTCCTTTTTTCCAAAAATCAATGAATTAGGTCCCTTGATCCCATAATAATACAAAGCATACATGTTAGGATCCATGGGTACAAAATATAATATTGTATTATATCTAATTGGATATGGTGGATAAGATACAACTTTAGGTTGTCTTGCTATTAGTGGTGTAATGTAGGTTGTTGCCAACTTAAGTGTTGGGTGAAGTAATCAAACCCAATTGTGATTGAATTTGTGGCACGGGTACACCAACCTATGTCGTTGGTGTGCTCGTTGTGATAGGTGGTAGAGAAGTTTTGAGTTCTCCTCTCATTAATCACTTCAATTTATCATCCATAAAGGGACAATTCTTGAATTCTTGTCCAACCTATTGGTAATATGCACATGCTAATGCAATTTCAATAGTGGATTATGGGGTTGTCGCCAGTATATTTCACTGAATAGGTGGTTGTTCAACGAGTTCCCATAATAGGTACATTTGGCCAAACACATTGAGTAAAAGGTTGTTTTTGTCAAACAATAACAAGTACTACAACCACATCCATCAACCTGCATGTTGTTGAAAATTAGATCGATGTGAAGGTTTTCACTCCAAGTTGCATAGTTGTTCCAATTGGTTCATAAGTTGATTATGTTGTAATTCTAAATCTACTGTAATTGGATTCAAACAAAAATTGATTTAGATGCATAATACCCAATAATCAATGCTCATTGGGATCGTATAGTAATTTTAGGAATATATTAATTGGGTGTTGTAAACTACCACCTTTGTGCTATTGAGGTTATTTCATTAGCATGTCAAATAGGTGTGGTGTTTCATCCACCTAATAGCCGATATAAATTCAAAATCAACTTCTAAAAATGATTGGTCACAAATTTAAAACAACTTGTTTTGTTAACAACCAATTACTGTAATAGACCGATTATTGGTTCACATAACAAACCAGTTAACTTAAAGACCTATTATCCAATAATAATTGAAATAATCTCCAAATAATATTGCCTCAATAGTTACCATTTGGTAACAAGCAATTACTATGTACATAATTGCAAAATTGGGTTAACACCATATCTCAATGGAACCAAAATACATGGCTTTGAAAAAAAACAATGAGAATTGGGGTTAACAAGTAATATCGCAAGTTTATATCCACATGTAGTTTGCAACCTTTTTTTATGAAATAATGATACTCACCAAATGTTGTACATGAGTATTTGATTTTGTATCTAAACCCCTGATTCTGGGTGATTGAAAATAAAAAAAACTGTCTATTTTGTGTTTTTTTTTTTTTTTCATATTTAATTTTAATAACTCAGAATTTAATTAGAATCATATAAATTGAAACCCATATCGTGATCAACAACCTAGATTTTCTTTTTGTATTTGGTTCCTATTATTTCAAAACTGAAAAAAACTCAACAATTTTCACGAAATAACTAATGATTTTTTGGGCAATTATTTCATAAGAATCTCTCATTTTTGGAGATTTTTTTTTTACAATTTTTTTGAGAATTGTGGTTATCAAATTAACATGGGCATCCACCCTTTGGTTAAAATTACCAAGCTTTTTTTTTTCCCCCAAAAAAATGGGAGTACATGCTTTGGGGCCTATGTTTTTTTCCCAACAAAATTTTAGAATTGTATTGTAAATTAGACTAATTTTCCTAGTTTTTTTTTTCCCGGATGATTCCTAGGCTCACAAAACTCCTAGTCATTAAAGGAAGTTTGTGAACTACCCAATTACATATTTCATCATTGAATTGAATGAGTATAAGACAAATTATTAAACTCTTAAACTAAAACACCCAAGTCTCAATTTGATTTATTAGGTCTTGCTTTTCAAGGAGGAGGGACAACTATCACATCTACCAAGCAATGGTGTTATAGTGTCACACACATGAGGTTAATTATGATACATTCACACTTGATGTTAAATCAGTGTTAAATGAAAATCTAGGTGGCATCCTAGGTGGCACTCAATGCTAAATGGGTGATATCTTAATATTAAGTGAATGTTAGCGTAACATAAAATTTTCATGTTAAAGTAAATTTCAGTCTTCAATGACTAGTTTGATGTTAGGGGATTTAACACTAGAGTCCCTAACACCAAGTGTGAACATACATTGATTAAAGTGCATTCACACTTCATGTTATGTCAGTGTTAAATAAAAATTTAGGTGGAATCCTAGGTGCCAATCAATGTTAAATGTGCCATAGCTTAATGCTTAAGTTAATGTTAACTTAACATAAAATTTTCATGATAAGTGATTTTAAGTCTTCAATGACTAGTATGATGTTAGGGGACTTAACACTAGAGTCCCTAACACCAAGTGTGAACGTACCTTAATTAAAGGTGCATTCACACTTGATGTTAAGTCAATGTTTTAAAAAAAATCTAAGTGGCATCCTAGGTGGCATGCAATGTTACATAGGTGATAACTTAATGTCAAGTGAATGTTAGCTTAACATAAATTTTTCATGATAAGTAGATTTAAGTCTTTGATGACTAGTTTGATGTTAGGGGGGGACTTAACGCTAGAGTCACTAACACCAAGTGTGAACATACCTTTAAAATTAGTGTCTTATTTTATTTTCTAGCACCAGATCTGCAGTGCACCACCCTCTTTGCAATCATTGTTATCACTATCTTTCTCCAGACCATGAAAATTACTTCAACTTTTTTGTAAGTGTTTATTTATTGCAAAATCACTCAACTAGACTTATTGTTGAAGAATGCAAAAAAAAATTGTTTCCAGTGACTTACTTCTACTGACTCCACATGACTAAGTTTGTACTTCTCACGAACTTTTCATCTTGCAAAAAAATGGGGATATCCATCAAGTGACCGACCCCCTTTTGAGCCCTTCTTTCATCATCATCCCCCAACCCCTGTCTTTCAGCCTCTGAAGACTGTTATCCGCAAAGTAATGAAAGTTTATTAAATCTGGGTATGAAATGTTGGAACTCAGGATTAAGTGCAGGAGGTTCCAGAACAGCAGTGATTGGGCTGAAGGCAAGTCAACCAGGGGAAAAAAAAAAGGCAAGGTGAAACTCAGCTTTGACCAAATTTGGTGCTAATATGAATTTCAGTCACCTTTTAAGCTCAGTGTATTTTTTTTTTTCATTGTTTTTTTAAAATCTCCCCCCTCCCCCTTTATGACTTTTATGACCAAACAAGGGGTATTATTGGTGCTGTGTTTTTCCTTACATATCTTTCTATGAAGGAAGGTAGTTTGCTTTGTTTTGCTTTGTAATTATGAGATCCACCGCACCAGGATGCTTCAGATTGTGTTCTTGATGTCGTTGGAAAGCTCTCGATGAGGAGAGTTGCATGGGCTTTGGTTCCATGTTTGGACTTGTGGTGCAAAAGTTCTTGAATATTGAATGATTTTTTACTTGAAAATTAAATTAAATCGTAGATTGTACTTAAAATATTTGGAGGAATTGGAATGTGCCTTTGGTGTTGTTGGAAAGATCTGGATGAGCAGGATTTAATGGAATTTATTTGGTAAGATTTGGATTCAGAATGTGGAATATATTAAATTTTAAGTGATTTCTGCCACTGAAAATTCAAATAAATTCCAAAAAACCAGGCTTTGAAAGGAAAAATCAGTTGAGTACTTGGTAGCACTTGAATGTCTACCATACCATTCAATTCAAGTAGAAGGAATTGTGATGTGCCTTTGATGTTGTTGGAAAGATCTTGCAGGATGAAAGGAATGTTCACACAAAAACTTTTTTCCGTTGTATTCATGTCCCATAAAGAACCATAGTGGTTAACTATTTACCAACCATCCACATGCATCTACCTACCTAGTAACCACCAACGGGCTCCCCTACTTACCTACGTACATACTAGTCACTTACATTTAAAAACTATTTTGCCTATATCATTTTGGACCCGTGTTAGGGAAATTTAGTTAATTTTGAACTTTTATAATTTAAAAAATCAACAAATGATCATTTGGTGATTTGAAATTTGAAAGAAAATATTAAAATTTTGAGATCATCATATGATGTAACAATAGATATTAATTATATTTTGCCTCAATAGATATTTCAACAAATGGATGTTGCCAATGTTTTTGTTCTCAAGTTTCAATAGAAAATGTGATTCTAATCCTCGAGTTAGAAAAGTTCAAAATTAACAAAAAATAAATTAATTAATAAATAAATAAAAACTGGATCTGAAGGTTACTAACAAAAATTAAATACCCACCCAACATGGATATATAAGGAGGGCATTAAATTAATAAGTAGCTTGTGAACTAGCAATTTGACTATGCAAATAATCTACAAAGTTCCAATTGATGTGATTAAGGGTATAAGGGCACCGGGATAGAGATTCTATCACCCCTATATCCGCAAATATCCCTCTTAGAAAAGAAATGGGTGTCATGCCTATAAGTTGGCATAAGATCCCCACTCCCGATATTATTGAGTAGGCATAGGAACCCTCTACCTCCTACCGTCCTACACCTTGTGATCCCCCTATCTTTAGGGTTTAGGGTTCAAGGTTTAGGGTTTAGGATTTCTATATAACCTTTACCTTTATGGTGGGTGACATCCACGGGTGGGAACATTCCAAAAATTGGGGATCGTACTTAAGGGGTTTAGGTCAAATAGGGATCCAAAATCAAGGCCACATGTGCTCAATTTGGGATCAATGAGGTGGATTTGAAAAGCATTTGGCGACATGAAATAATTAGCCTTCAAGAATTAGGTTTAGCCTTTAAGAATTGTCCTTCTTTCTCTAGCCATTATTTCATTTCTCAAAATATGATATTGAGTATTCTTTTACACTTCTTATATATCCTTGTTGATTTTCAACTTCAAGGAAAATTTTCTTGATGACCACCTCATAGCTAAGCTAGTGAAAGGAGCAAGTACTAAATTTTTTAATATTCTTTTTTTTTTTTTTACCAAAAAAGGTTGGAACAAGTCTAATAATAATAATAAGCCTAGATATTGTAAAAACTTGGTGTTATTTTGCAATTTGTTCTTTAGGGCAATCGTGGGGAATTTTTTTGCAAGGGGGGTGGGCATTAAATTGGTATGGTCCTTGTTTGGGGGTTCTTGGAGCACCTCTAGTGGCATGATGCAATAGGTTTTGGATGAAAAAGAGTAAATGTGATGCCGGTTTCAAGTAGGAAATTGATTTTGGGCCAACATTTTTGCACAAGATGTGGAACCATGGTTGTGGCTTCACATTATGGTAATTTGCTCCACAAACTAGAGTTGAAACATGGGAAACAACAAGCCATGCATCTTGGATGTGAGATTTATTGATGGAGGTCAACATGACAAGTATGGATGAAGTTTTTTTTGTTATTTCTTACATGTTGAAGACCTCTTGATAGCTATGTGTTGGTTGTATAATGCTAATAACTTTCTAAAAATTAGTTTTGGGCTATGTGTAGGAAGGTAGAACCAAATCCAATTTGGAACTAGACTTGTTTAAGATTTTGTTTGGAAGAATTGAGAATTAAGAATCTTGAAATGTGAAGAATTTGGCTTAGAACCAAACCAAAAAAATTTTTATAATAAATTCTTGAATCAAAATTCAAGGTTCTTTCAAATTAAAAAAATGTTGGAACAAGATCAAAGGTTTTTTCAAAAACTAAGAACCGAATGGTTTTTATTTATGGCAAAATTTCCCACTTTGCAGGAAAAAAAGGGTCTTAACAACATCAACAACAAAAAATTCCCTAAATTCATAAGATTTCAAGAAACAAAATTCCCAAATTTCTACCATAAACTCCAAGAGGTACCCACAATATTGAAGGATAATTTTTTTGATCTACTAAGAGATATTACATATAGTTAAACCTTGTTGTTAACAATTTTGTCATTAGTTTAGCAACATCACAAAACGGGGGGAAAAGGGGAAAAAACACCATTCAAGTTAGGTCTAGATTCAACCTTAATTGAATATGTTTCAAAAATTTTGTCTCTCCACAATAATGATAGGAAATTGACTTATCCTACATTAGAAATTTAAAATGGAGGTTATAGTAGGGAAATGGATTCAAATTTCCTACCATAAAAAAGAAAACCTAATTCCCTAATGCTATTAAAGACACTCATGATTTAGGTTTTTTTGGTCTTGTGCAAGTTTAGTTGTGGGCATATGGTTATTAACCCGTCCTACCACACCCGCATGTTATTTGTTTTGAGCTCAATTCCTTATATCATCATGTACCTGCCTAGCTTGGTTTAACACATCTTACAATTTCACATTTTTCATGTTGTTAGTGTGAACATACCATTGATGATTTGAGTATTCACTTATTTTAATGTCTGTGTCATAATGAACGCATTGTAATCCACAATACTTTTTGGGATACTGTTGCAACTATTACTTTGAAAACTTGAACACACATACAAAAGAGGTTCCCACCTTTTCCCTTGCCTCACTTAACAACAAATCAATATTATTATCACTAAAAATGACTTTCAAACCTTATTAGATATTTTCATAACCTATTTGACCCACCCAAATATGGTACAACACGCATTGTCCAAGACAACACATGCATGCAATGACAATTGCCACTTAGGGGAAGACACAATCATATGTGAAATGTGCATTGGAAGACAATTTCAATCCCCTTGCCATAAGAACTTATGGTTGTTTTCATTTTCATTTTGATTCCTTTTTTACTTCTTATGTTTAAGCCAATATAACCCATCATCAATAGTCTCCTCTTTAGTTCCCATTGTGTTTGTTTTTTAGTATTGGCAACATGTGTCCATAGCATTTGGGAAACATTCCTCATCTCTTCCACAAATGACAAATAGTGCACCTATGTCACTAGGTAATTTGTGGTAGATGATGTCTTTTTAATTTATGATCTTCTATTTTATTAATGTATAAATGGTGACCTAATTGTTATGTTCTTTCAAAACATATGTTTTTGTGCTTTTATTTATCTTGTACTTGTGGTTCCCATCCTTGCCTTTCTTATATACATGGTTTCTTTTTGTATTGGGTTTTGAACATGTAAACATTCCTATATGTAAGGTAGGAATTCGGAACCTTCCAAATGATTGATTCAAGATTTGCTTGTTACAATCTACTTTACCTACCACTTTGTTGCAACCCCTATATGTGCTTTTGCATTGATGGGTGTTGTCTTTTGGTTGAATGTTGGTGCTCTCTTTTTGTTCCTTCCTTTCTACTTCCAAATGGGTGTTTTTTTCTTTTATTATGTTTGACAAGGTTTCATTATTTAGTTGCACCAAATTATCAAATAGAGAAGGATTTGGATTGCAATTGTACAATATTTGATATTTCCACCTTCACAATGTGATGCATGTACTTTTTTAAAAACATTGCACAAATAATGTGTAAAAAAATTATTTGTAAATATATATTACACATTGTTTTGTTAGTTCATTCAACATAATTATTAAATAAATCAATAATCCCATTGGCCTAAAAAAAAATTCAAGTCTATGCACAACCTTATTCTATTGAACATTGAAAATAATGGTCATCTAACATCAAAATGGGTTATTGGGGGTAATGGTTGTAAATGATTGTATTAGGGCATTGGGGTAAAATGATGGGAAATGGGGGAAATAAATAATGCAACTTATGAGCCCTACCTTGAAAATCTTTTGACTAGTAAATTAAGCTTAAAGTCATGAATTATATAGTTATTTTGGGTTAGTCATATTGAAAAATAATTATGCAAACTTGATTAAATTTTAGGAAATAGATTCCAAATAAATTATTAATCCATCCATAAAAAAATGATAGTTCTAAAGATTTGCTATGTGGCATAATATTATTTGTTTGAAGTTAATGAGTGATATTGTGTAGAAGATGTAAATGACTAGGGTAATTTATCCATTCCTCCTTTCAAATATATAAAGAGTTATGGGTGGAACATGAGCTCATATTCTCCCTTTCAAGATTTAATGTTGTTATTTTGTGTCGAGCTTTGAATTGAGCCTTATGTGTAATCAAACTATGCCATAATAAAATTGTGTCAATTTGATCTTGAAAATATTTACAATAGCAAATGTACCTTTTTTACAAACATTCCTTGTGAAATGAGGTTTTTAGGCATATGTGGTGAATTTTTCATTGTGCATAGCCCACATGAAAACCAAGATTTAGGTGTATGGGTGATCCTAACCCCCAAACATGTAAATTTCATCTATTGTATTTTTCAAGTGTTTTATATGTGATGCAACTGTTGTGTGAAAATTTAGTTATGCAACGTACCTATATGCTAATAAGGACTTAATTGAAAATTAAGCTTCATAGGCTTGGACCCTTCCTAAGCTACAACCACTTTCTAACATTTCCATTGGTCCTCTAAAATCTCACAAACCTACCAAGCTCTATTACACATTTAACTATTAGTTCATTGAATATAACAAAATAAATCAATTCAAACCACCAAATCCAACATTTTCATTGTTCATAACATTTTTTTACACACCTACACACAAACCTATTCAATACCCTTTGTATATTAATACATTAATATTATTATAATAAAGGGAATTTGCATTGCAAAACACACCTCATTACCCCTTTCCATTTTTTTCAAACAACACAAATAGTGTCTTAAAACCCTATTTGTTAATATGAGGTGGTAGGAGATTACAAGGTTGAAAAATAATATACATAATTATTAGGGTTTGTACGTAATGAGTCAAATAAGATAATTATGTGTTAAAAGCTCCAAATTATTGTTAAAATTTACTTACAATTTGAATGGTTTCTTTTGAATTGAACATGTATGTGGTGGGTCACCAAGGCAACTCTTGAAAAGAGTTCAAGCCACTAATTTGACCAAACTCATTGGCCATAAAAACCTTTTTTCACCCCTAGGCACAAACCTATTATGCATATCTTGTAGATTTGTGTATATTAACTTGATTGTGTATATGCTAAGGTGGCATCATTGCATGGTGGACATGCACATTGTGCTCATTATGGAGTTCTAACCTTTGCATTAATTTATGAAGTCAATCCTTCAAGCTTATTGAAGGAAATTTCACTATGTTCAAAAGTGAGGTGGGGCTCAACATAGTTGCTATTGGATCATTGGCAAGAAGAAATTTTGTCCTCGATAACCGATGATTAGAGTTTCTCAATGATTTTTTAAATGACTATAGTCATAAAATATAATTGTGTATCTTATGTGTAAAACATACTAGTCATAAATTAATCTTTCATATAATTAATATGTGATAATGCTATAAAAGGAAATGACAAATTCTTGTTTTTTTGACCATTTTTCATCCATAAAATTTGAGGTTCACTTATTAAGAGAGAATATGACAACATGGTAATTCAACTATCACATATGGACATGGTACAATGACAAATGTTTCATATATGATTATAAAATGAGCACATAGGTAGGCTTACATAATCCTTAGGTAGACTATATGTAACCTAAGTAAGCCCTAGGTGGACCTTACTAAGTAGTACATGGATAACTCCTAAGTAGCCTTTAAATAACCCTCAGGTATGTAGCCTAAAAAATTCAGCAATAATTATTTATTTAAAAAAAACAGTAATTTTCAAAATTTTAAAATTTTATTGCTGAAATCCTGGAAAATGCCTTTTAATATTTTACTTGGAAATATTAGAAATAAGATGCCTTGCTATATTTTTATCCATTTTGCTGATTTTTTTGAGAATATAATTACATATTTAGAAAAATATTTACATACTCCTAGGTATTTGGTTCATCAGAGTAAATATTGATTTTAGGAAAATAAGTTAAGATAAATAACATACACTATGCACACTTGACAAATATATACAAATAAAAAATATTTGCAAAACATTGGTTCTTACTCACCAAAGCACATAATCACCCACACTCAATATTTCCTCATCCTTACCCATAAACGTGAAATCTTGATGGATGTAAAGCCAAGGATCAGTTAAAATGCCACTTATGGGTCAATCCTAAACCTTTACTCACCACTTTCAAGAGCATGTTTTTGTAGTCTTTTTTTCTTTATTTATTTAAATTATTATTTATTTATTTTGGCCACAAATGAAGAGATTCATTGCGAAGAGAAGGCTAAACAACCCCAACTACATATTTGCACTTCCAAAGTCCAAACTCAACTTCACAATAGAGCGATTCGTAAAGTAGGCGGGTTAGACTAGGGTTCCCACTAGGGGTTTAGCTCAAAGAGGGTTTGAGTGGTGGGACAACATTTTGTTGAGGGATGCATGTTTTTTCCTGTGTGCTGAATCCTGATGTACCTGCTCTAAAAAGAGGGTCACATTGAAGTTCCAATTATAGAAAGAGCACAAGCCAAGCACAAGTAATCAAAATGCAACTTTGGTTCCAACTTTTTGACCTACAGCTTTTTGAAGAAGAAGTCTGCCACTTCTTTTGCCAAAAGCTTTTTAATACATGGGCATGACCTTAAAAATAATACCCATTGAAGTTTTGTCACTACTTTGGATTTTGGACCTATTTACTTGACAAGTTTGAATCATACAAGAGAAGAAAGGAAGAGTCAGTCAAGAGCCACAAAAAAAACAACCATGTATCCAAGGATGATCCAAAACCCACCTTTTACTACATTCACTAAAGTTATCCATAAAGTCATCCCTCCTTCACCCCCTATACCCTCTTTCAGTGGTATCTGCAAACTAATGAAATTCTATTAAATCTCAGTATGAATAGCTGAAACTCAGCATTTAATGCACGAAGGTTGAAGAGTAATTATAATAGTTGTACAGGTAGGAGCAGTGAAAACATATGCAGCGGCAGTGGAGGCGATCAGGGAAAAGGAAAGAGGGGATGAAACTCAGTTTACAACCAAAATTGGTGGAAAGTCTAGTTTGGGTCCCAGTTATTTCGTTTTGTAAAATTTCGTTCGCAGCTACACATTTGATGGCCTATTATGCGGAAACTGGTCGTTCTGACCCTCTAATCGCCTGACTTTACAGATAACTTTACAATGTGATAATTTGTCACATTGATTGTTTGTTTTTTGGTTGAAAGCTGTAGATGCAGGCAAAGTGTGATTTTGTCAATTGAGCACTCATGTGCGATGTTGTTGAATAGTGTCGTTTTGACAGGTTTTAGCAGGTCTTTATTTTCCCCAATAAACAAACAAAGAGTCACTCATTCTCATAAGGCTCACTCTGGACTCACCCCCAATGATTTCAACTTCCAATTTCCAACAAGGACCCAACAACCCAATACACACCACGACCACAACGATCATAATTTTGTGGGTCCTTAATAATCCAGTCGATTATTGGAGTGTCCAATCTCACAAGGACCTTCAAAGGCTGCAAGGTCACCTGATTTATTCAGTATTATTATCACTGAAATTTCCAGTTGCCTTTTGACCACAATCATCAGCTCATATACTTGCTCTCCATCCAAACAATGTAAACAAAAGCTCGGGTGGCCACACTCTCTCTTTGTGGGCTTTACTTTCCTTTTGGGTATATAAAAGCCTTTTGGTGATCAAAAGTCCAAAACATTGGAGAAAAGAGTTTGGAAGTAAGTGCGCGCGTGTGTGTGTGCATTGGGGATGGGGAAATAATTGACACACTATGGAAGATATGGTTAATGTTGGTAGAAGCCCAACTAGAGGGTGTCAATATGGGTGGAGATGCTCAAAGTTGATCATGGGACTAGTTGAGCATAAGACCAGCTCCACCCCCAAAAGTAAAATGACTTCACACAATAATTTAGATGAATTTTAGGGGTTTAGGGTAAAGGTCATCCGAAACCCTAAACCCTTTAAATCAACTGAGTTTGGAGCAAATTTTCATGTTTATGTGTAGGAATGGGGAAATAATGAAACATTCTACATTAGATGTGATAAGCCTTGGTAAAGGCCCAAATAGGGGGGGGGGGATGCTCATAAACATCTAACTATAGGGTGCACTACATCTAATGCCTTAGATCGAAGGGTGCACTATAAATCATGTTGGCCAAATGTTGCAAAAAAAAAATTGACGATTGGCCAATTAAAGTAGGTCTCCTTCTAAAAGTTTTTTTTCTTTTTCTTTTTCTTTTTTTTTTTGAGTGCACTCCCTAACAATAATAGGCTATTCTCAAAATGATCTCAGTTGCCCTTGACAAAATCTAACACTTGCATGACTTGTGCCTTTTGCAATTGTTACACTTCTTACGTAATGCAACCTTGAATCATTCCAGTTTTTCTTAGTCAACTTGGGCTTTTAGTTTTGTATGTACATTTAGTGGTAAAAAGGGGTCTCCAATATACATTTTATTGTCAGATTGCAATCATTCTTCATTGTTGCTTTATTACCCCAACTTCCACCCTCTTTAGGCCACAATAAATCACACCACCCACTGGTGCACCATGAAGAAGGATGAATGACAAGTGATCATGAAACAATTTTCAGTTGAGTTCAAGTTCAAGTTCTGTAGCTAATCATTTCCCACATTCAAAACTGAATCTATTTCCAAGTGAAATGACAATTCAATGATTCTTTGAATCCAGAAACCAACAAGCCCTTAACAAAGTTGTCAAATTCTGTGCCTCTTATCAATTTCAGTGCCTCCATCAATAGGTGTTCAAACTTCTGGAACAATTTATTAAAAAGACTTCAAGCATGGAGAGACAACATTGAGACAAGATGGCCAATCTCACTTGTTCAACTTGGCTGCTGCTTGGGCTCAATCCCTCAGGGTTTCTTGGGTTCAAACCTCAATTACCAGAAAAGGGATGACAACCATTTAGTGCTCTTTTTCTTCTCAACCAGTGATATGAAGAGAGATGGAATTCTGGCCTTCAATGCACCATGCTCATTCCATCTAATAACCAAACAACTTCCTGCAGATACTCAAGAGGTTATATCAGGTTACACTTTTTGCATTCAAAACTAACCACAAAACCCAATAGAGCTACTATCAAGCAGTTGAGTGTACAGTAGAGCTAGTTCAGAAAGCTCCAGCCAGTTTAGGAAAGCGCCGCATTGTCATTTCTTTCCTTGCCAATAATTTGCAAGTGGAAATGACATTCCACATTTTCATTCTCACAGATGAAACAGATCATCAAAGCAATAAACCCCCCCCGCCAAAAAAAAAGGCCTGACCAGATCATCATCTATTTGAAACACTAATCCCTGTTCTAGGCCATTTCATTTATGCCTGTGACACAACCTCAAAGGTTCTCTACTTGGTACTACACCTCCACCAATTTTCTTCCTCACTTTGTCTCAAACAGTTCACAAGCCTTTCAGACTACTACTTTTATCAAAAAAAAGTCATTGACCATATTGTAACCAACCCTTTGCCTAGAAAAACATGGAAAGATAACAAAGGAGATTTGTGATAACTATCCATAAAAATTCAGTTTTAGTCAAATGGTGAACACTGAAGACTATCTCCCTCCAGCACCTATTTCTTGTGTTTGGCAGCACTGTGTTGGGTCAATGCTGTCTCCGTCACAAAATTCCTGGACAATGACAAAACCTTTCAGCAACAGGCCTGCAATCTCTATGCGTCAACCAAACAGTAATATAGAGGAAAGCAATATAACTACCGCTTGAGAAACCAAACTTTGAGTGGTTCCTCAACAACAAACATTTCATAGGGAGATACAAGTCAACATTTCCATTACAAAATGCATTTGTACTACACCATAGGCATGATAGTGTTGAGCATATGGATGCTTCCTGCAAACCGGCAGATTGGATACTTACTTCTCACAATCCTTGCATTTGTATTCACCAAGCTTCTTTGTTGATGCTGGTGTTGCTGTAGGGGTTGCCCCTACAGCACCTTTTGGGGTCTGCCAAACAGGGTAAAGAAAACTTCAGGCACAGGATTCTCACAAAAAGCAGTTCTCTTTTCTGCATTGAGTGCTACAGCCCGTCCAGACCTCTACCATGTCATCCTTTTATCATTGTATTGGACTAAATTCTAGCAGATACCACTTATTGACTGAGAATGTGACAGCTGATTCAGTTGCAGACAATGCTGATTGAAAGTCTGACAAGACCCATGATACCTTATCAGATGGAGTCTTTGCATTCTTCTCCTTGGGGGTTATCTCTTCTTTCCTTGCGGTCTTAGCCACTTCCTTCTTTGGAGTTTTCGCCACTGGAGTAGCAGCCTCCTTTGCCTTCTTCACCACTGAGGCTGCATAGAGTCAAGCATTCTCAGTCTCTGAAACATTCAGATCAGAGGGTAAGGTATCAAATCACCTTTGGGACATGAAATTTTTTCAAAAGACACTTTGACAATCTGGAGACAGAAATAAGGAAAACAAGGGTGACCTGGCTTGTTTGGGGTTTCAGTTTTTGCCTTCTTGTCCACAACCTTAGGCAAACCTGCTGCAGGTCTCTTTGCACCTAACTGCAAAACAGAGCCAAACTCAGCAATGACAGAGAAACCATCAACTTCATAATAATTGTCTCAGATGTAGAATGCGCTGTAGCCACAGGGGCATAATCCCACATTCATTGGATCAAGGTGGTACAAGACCTTGGCTGGTTCCAATTCCAACTCATCCTCATCGTCCTCCTCATCTTCCTCATCATTTTCATCATCCTCATCGTCCTCATCATCTTCATCAAACTCATCTTCATCCAACTGCACCCCCAAAACAAAGGACAATCCAGAAAAAGTGAGTTGAGACAAGACTACTTTCCAATACTCGCATTCATCATCAGTGTTCAATCTCATCTCCATAATCTATTCTCTAAAATTCCACACTTGTCTTCATGTGATTTCTGCTGTACCTCATGGACAAGTTCTACATTTCCATGAGATTGCAGAGAAATGACCACAACAACGGTTGGAATATCCACACAACAATAAAATTCTTCACAATCTTCTGAGAGCAGCTCTGAAACTGTCAGTTCATCATCTTCATCACAAATAGCAGTGATAAGCTGCCAAGACCAACCACTAACTTTATCAACTCCCAACTGTGGGTGTAGATAAGTGTATAATAATCTACCCAAAAATTCAGGTAAACCAATATACAAAATCTGTATCCAGAGTTTCTGTTGCATTTCTAAAAGCAACAGGAAAAATCAATCATGATTCCAGGTACAACTCAAATGACATACCTAAGAAGAAAGGTCAATAGTACCCACATTCATGCTGCTACAAACTTGGGAGGGCAAGCTTCATTCTATTTATGGTCCCAACACTAGCTCATGGAAAACCTAGCAGCATATTTACAGAGAACCCCATTCGGGATGAAACATAATTTCAGCGCACCTCATCAAATTCCTCGTCATCAGAATCAGAGTCCATGTCCATCACAAACGGACCCACATTGGGCTCTTCATCCTTGATTTTTCATGCCATAAACAATAAGCTCATCAGGTCAAAAAAGGTTCTGACTATTATAGTCACATGACTATGCCTCCACTGTACCCTAAACTCAAAAGTAAAGGGCAAACATCACTGCAACCACAAGTCTTGAAATTGGAGCAAGGCTGTCCCCGTGGAGAACCAAATAAGTCCTTGGTTCTCCTTCTGTACCAAGGACTTATGTTTCCAGTTGTAGGTCTACTGCTTCTCAAACATCTAACTGGGATAACTGTCAACAGTCAGCATGGCTGTGTTGAAGAGACAAGGACATAGAAGAGGGAGTCATCCAGACGGAGACTCAATCAGGAGGAGAGCTCCAGCAGTGGACCAGCCAAGAGTAGCTCATTTAATAAATGTCAAGGAGAAATGTTTCCAAGTGAAAAATTGAAAAAAAGAGTAGAAAACAGTCTTCTTTCAAAATGCAATCTCATGCAGCCATCAATTACAAGAGAAAAACCTCATCACCCTTGATAAGCATCCTCATCAATTAGGAATTTCTGAAAACAAAATTTCTCAGGTTCAAGAGCAGTCAACCAAAACCAACCTCATCATCATCCTCATCCTCCTCATCATCCTCATCATCTTCTTCATCTTCATCATCCTCAGCTAGAACAGGCACAGGACCTTTAGGCTTCGTCTGTTGTTGCTCAAGCTTCTTCAGAACTGGAGCTGCTGCTGCCTTGCCTGCTGCTGCAGCAGCTTCTGGAGTGATGACTGACTTGGCTGTCTCTGGCTTGACTGCCTTCTTTCCTCCTGCCAAACAGTGCCAAGACCATTGTAGCTGAGGTACTGCTTGAGATGAATACTGGACTACTATACCAGTCAATCCACATGATGTCCTTATCCTTGCAATAACAACTCCTTCAAACATGCCCACAAAAGAGGAGAGACCAGATCCAATTCAGGTGTGTTCCCATCCCCAAATATATTCTCAGCCAGGGATGACTCAATGGCTGGACTCCAGGAGAGAAGAAGGTTCATTTTGATCTACCTTGGGCATCACCATTTGCCTTGATGAGGGGAACAGCTGGTTGGACAGGCTCCTCCTCATCCTCATCTTCATCCTCATCAGTCATGCCTGGATTTTTAACAAAGAGAATAATCAGAAACCATGGTGGCAAATGGAATTTAAACATCTACAAACCATTAACACATTCAGAAACCTCAAAATCATCCAAATTCCTTGAACATACAACACCATTCAGGCATCACTTCATTGACCCCATAGTGATCAATGCATTGAAGCATGTCACCAAACAACCCATTCTGGCATCAATCACAAATGAACAAAACAGCATTGAAACCAAGGCATCATCAGTTCACAAAATCAAACAGATTCAAGACCCAGAACCCACCTTCCTCTGAGTCAAATGTGATGAGTCCAAAAAACACTTAAGTCAAGGAATCATTGAAATGTATAATAGATAATATGGAGCTGAGGTTTAAGGAGCATTTCAATCCAGTTTCCAGCAGCAACTAGGCTTTTAACTACAGTTTTCAAAGCATAATTGTGAAATCCGCTGTTAAAAAGGTATGGAAAAAGGATATTCATCTTGCGGTGCCTCAGTTCGGTAACCACAAAGGTACAGGCTGACAGAAGAGCCAGTGTGTGAGACAACGAAGTCTCTGTCAAAGACCAAATCCAGAGAAATTTGATCACACTTTCCCTGGTAGAGAGTCCCTAGAACTACTTTGGTTGCATCAACTTCGACACTCAACACTGCTTTATTGCTTCCCTCTGACTTCCCTTTCCCTTCTCCCAATGCAGCCTGTAGGTGCAAAAAAGAAACTTGAATTAGCAATGAATTGACATTTCATGGACACCCACCCGGAGAATGAAAAAAAGAAACTGTACTGAAGAAGCCAACGTACAACATAGTTCTGAAAGAAATGCTCAAAAAGACGAAGACTGAATAAGGTCTAGCAGCACCTGGGAGACATGGAGATACATTCCCTCTCCTGGAACACATGTTACGGGCTTCCCTGCTGGAATCTCAATACCTGCCAGAGGAAAAACCAAACAATTGCGGTCGAGAGCGTGGTGAAAAAAAAAAATGTTCTATGAAGAAGCCTTAAAACCGAAAGAAAAAAATACGAGCATTCAAAGACACAAAACCTGCGCTAGCATTAAAGAGAACCAGTTAGAACTGTGAGGGGAAAAAGAGAGACATAATTTCATTACGTTTTAAAAAGAACGGGAGATGCAAATCGAATAAAACCTGCAAATGAGATTTGAAAGAACAGGAGGGAAAAAAAAGACCCTAAAAAGACTTGCAAGACCGAGGAGCTTGAAAGTCTCACGGTAAAAACCAGCTCAAAAACCCTGGAAAACGACGACGACAAAAACGACAACAAACAGTACATACCCCAAAACTCCATCACCGCACACGATGTTGTCTAAACGGTTCCAAATCGTTGGAACTAGTAAGATGCGCTTCTTCCCTTGCGCCTGTGCTCCTACTTACGGCAGAACTCCGACCTCGAGCAGATTTTCGCAAAATCTCCGCAGCAGACTGAAACGAGGGAAACGCACGGCAGAAAAACCCTTCTTTCGGACACGCGAAACCCTAAACCTTTCAACCAAGAGCAGCAGCTTCAACGCTTTCACGAAGGCGCTTTGTGGGGCGGCCGCCGCGCACCCAGCCCCGCCCGGCCGCCCTCCCCGCGCCCTGCGTTTTCCCGGGTCCCCTGTTCCCTCCAATAGGAACGGAATTCAAATGAAGAAACGGGAGTTTTGCAGGGTTTTTAAAAATAAATAAACAAATAAATAAATAAATAATGAATAAATTTGAGTTTCGAACCTGTGACCGGCGAGTTAGTTTTGCCAAGGCTCTTGCCGACTTGATTCCGAAGAATATATAAACCGTTGTTTTGGCGAGCTGGCTATAGAACTTAAAACGAAACCCCACCCCTTGGCTATTGTTGCTGCTACTCCAGCCTTTTTTTCCTTTCAACTGGCGAAATTTCGCCCAAAAGCGAAAATTAAAAATTTGGAAAAAGAAGCGATTTTGGAGGTTTTCAGTCGCCAGAAATGAGGGAACCAAAAAATAAAATTACAATCACCATATTTAGTACTACATCTGGTTTTCACTGCATAGCCAAAAATTATAGGAAGATGATTCAAATTTTATTTTATTCTGGCTAAATCTTCCTAGGGATGAATCACCACTTTGAGATACACACTAAAATTCATAAAAGAAACAAGGCGCCATGTGACATGCAGACCCTACCAATAGAAAAATTCAAAATAATGGAAAAGGAAATTGATATTTTTGTAGACATTTTGATGAAAATCAATTTAATAATGGATGGGAAATTTTTATATCCATTGCACATATTTATTTAAAGAGTTAAAAAAATTTAGTAATTTTTATTTGGTTTGGAATCTATTTTTTGTTTGAACTTTGTTCATTAATGGATGGTATAATAAATTGAAAAATATGGTTAAATAATTTGAAATGCAAAGTATATAGGGTTATGATATGTCCAATAAATTTGTGTTGATTTAAAATGACAATCATTTGTCAGGGCATTAGTCCATATATGGTCGATTTGTGTATTATTAGGTGTTGTGTTTTTTATAAATTTAATATGAAAATTATGGGTATTAATGTGTTGTGTTTTAATGTTGATGATTCAATTGTATTTGTCAACATGTTTATGATAAAATCTTCAATTTATTATGGTTGAACAGTTTGTTGGAATTTTTGTAACTATGTTTTCTAAAATGGAAATGAAAAAAAATTGTGTTCATTTGTGGTGGTTTGTAAATTGCAATTATATGTAAAGCTTGTCGTGTGTTTTCATTGAAAAAACACAATGAGAAATATTATCGCCTAAATTTGTTTTTGAAATCGTATGGGATAAAACATATTTGTATTGTAGAGTATCATTGTGCCATGTTGGTCATAACATGAAAGAATTTTGAATTCATTTAAAATAACATTATAAATTTCTTGATGTGTTTAAATGTTTTGTATTTTTGTTTCATTTAAACAAAGAATATGTGATGCAAATAGATTTGGATCATTAAGAATGTCTTGAAAATGTAATTTTTAAAAACGAGTATTTAAAGATTGTATGATAATAAAAAATTTACGATAGGATTTTAAAGAAACAATTGTTCTTTTGCATTGTGCAGTTGTTTTTAAACGATGCATTTCTTCATGTATTAAAATATCTACGTGAAAATTCTTGTTTGACAATGGAAAAAGTAAATATAAATGTTTTTTAGAATGGACTCAAGATAATGCAATATATGTTAAACCATGTTTTGTTATGCCAGTTGAATCAAATGCAACATGATCAAGAGTTAAAGCTTGTGCTTGATGAATAGTGCATGTTACAGCTAATTAGATGGGAAATTGAATTATTGTGATAATGTGAGAATGATTATTACCAATTTGTATTTCTATGATTTTTTGTTCTATTGGTGTCCATTTTTTTTTTATCAATTATAAGGAATTGTTCGTAAATGTGAGAGTTTTTTCTTCATGTAATTATTCAAATTTGTGGATTATGGAAATGTATCCAAATCAATGGTTTTAAATTATTTTCTATATAATCTTGAAAGGTGCCATTTGCACCATTAACAAGACCATTTAATGTTGCATAATTGCTAGCACACCATTCCACTTATATAGTTTTTTTAAGCAATAATTCATGATGGAGGCCTCTAGTGTGAGATGGTAATATTGACAATTTGAAATGAGGACATGTTTCAAAATGGATACCTTTTGCGAAAAATTTAAATGTTTTACCAAGTGTTTTGTCATATACAATTTTGTTATGGGCAATGGTTTTAAGGTTTGTGTAAAATAAATGTGATAATGTGTTATCCATTGGTGGTGGTCTTAAACATAAATTATTCATAAAATGTATGTCTTCATTTGTTTGTGAAGCAATTTGAAGCCTATTTTAAATGTTAATAAAATGAACATCATTTTGTTTCATAATTTTGTGTAATTTGTAACATTTTACATTTTTATGCCAAAAATTTGTTGCTAAAATACTGAATCCAATCTTTTCGGATGAAAAAATCCATGAATCTCAAACCAAAAGCGCTTGATAAAAATGACCAATCATTATTATATCAAAACCACCCATAAATTGGTTATGAACTTGCTTTATTATTTGTAATCCACAATCAATAAATGATAACATTCTATTGTCAACTAATGAAATTTCATCTATGACTAATAAATGTAATTGGTCATAATTTTTTATTAAACTATCATGTTTTTCATCATTTAATGTTTTGAGTTCATTGAAATTTTTGTTTAAAAGAATTGTAAGTGTTGAATGAATGGTTACCATTAATGTTCAATGCAAATTTTCCAATATATGCTAATTTCATGACTTTTGATTTTAAAGAGTTATCATTTGGAATGTTTTTATAATAATATTTTAACATGTTTTTTATGATACACATTAATGTAAAAGTTTTTCTTGTTCATGCACCTCTTGCTAAAAACATGTGTAAAGGTTTCGAAGGATATTTTTGTTTTTCATATAATATCATTTACAATGAGTTGTTGTTCATCATTAAAAAAATTCATATTTGTCAAGAATTCTTCATATGGAATGCGTTCATCCACTTGTTGAAAAGAGCATGAAATGGTGTTTTTTTTTTTTTTATAAATTTTATTTTATTTTATTTTATTTTAAAATTTTTAATGTTGATGAATATTCATATGTTAAATCATATAATTTGACTTCTTTGGTATTTGTAAACATGTTTAATTTTGAGTTAATTGCATTAAGATCTATTTCATTACTAATAATATTTTCCCATCCATTTGTATCATTTTTTTGGTGTATTTTCATACTTGTGATTGTAAATTATCCCACTCATCACCATAGTCATTTAAAATATTGAAATTATATACAATTTTTTTTAAAAATCAACATCATTTTTTAGATTGAAATAAACATCTTTCCATGAAAGATGTTGACCTTTTAAATTATTTTTTAATCCATGTAAAGGCACAAATAAAAGCAATAATTCTCTATAATAATTTTATGAATTTTTATGAAGATTAAATGAAACCCAACATATAATTATATTATGTGTACATTTTTCTGATGATTTAATATAAAATATAGCAAAAACCTATGCTAAACAAATATGGTTTAATGATTCATTTCATGTTTTATATTTTTCAATTAATGATTTATAATGGATGTCTATTGAATTTGGAGATAATTTGTTTAATTTTTTTGTGGTAATAAAACAAATGCTCTATTATTTTCTTCACGAATATTTATAAATTGGAAAGATCTTGTTGAATGATATTATGGGATGGATAAACATATATGTACTACCTGTTGAATTAACATTTGTTGTGCATTTTAAAATGCATTTTTAAAAAAAATTATTTGTTTATATGCTTTAGTTTCTTCATGCTTACATTTTTCCAATATGATCCACATTTCTCGTGTGACATTTTTATCTATTTTTGTTTAATAAAAAGTGCAATAAGCTACTACTGCATATGGATTTAAAATGAGTTATGGATTTGTATTTGCTTCCCACAAAGGTCCTACATGTATATTAAAAACATTTGTTCATATATAATTTGGTTTACATTTCAAAAACAATGTTGGTGTTCCTATCTTACATTGTAAAGCAAGTAGATAGGTCTTTCATTTAAAAGTAAATTCAATAAAAATTGATGAAATGAAATTTCTAGACCTAATCCCATATCAACAAGTTTTTGGAAAATTTGAAAAGATATTTCAGAAAGATTTGTCTATTTCATTTAAAGGTGATAATATATTTATACATTTCATTGGTGGTTTTGGATATTGCAATCGACAAATTGGTTGTGTTGATGTATTTGACTATTATGAATTTCTATGTTGAGAATACTTTGATTGGTTGTTAAATATTTTATCAACGAAAATTTCAATTTTTTCATTTGTAGAAAATCCATATCTAAGAGCATTTTTAAGTCATAAGAATACATGACATGGGCTAAACCTATGGATTTAAATTATGGTTTAAAAAATCATCATTAATTTTAGCAAATAAAATATTATTGTTTGTTTTTTAAAATTCGAAAGCTATTCATCATATGTTCATAATAACACACACAAGTGATAGGGTCATTCTTAATAAGGTCCTTTATGTTTGGTAACTATTTATTTTTTATATTAAGATTTTGAACATGTTCAATATGTAAATCTTTTTAACGTTTTTACAAAAATAGGCCAATTATTTGCACCCATTATAAACATTACAATAAAAGATGGTGATCCAAGTTGTTTAATCATTGCAAAAACATATTTTTGAATTTAAATAATTTGGAAATGTTTTAGTACAACTTAATTCATTATAATCTAAATTAGATTTTAGTATTTTGTCTATATTTATATTTTTTGAAACATTATTAGTTGTGAGGAGTTGATTAGATAATTTTGCTTTTCCTATACAAATCCATGTAAAAGGCAATATAGAATGTATTTAAATTTTGATTTTTTGAAAAATATATTTGTTATATGATATGCAATTTTTTTATTAACACTTGTTAATTCAGCTTGTATCATCTTTTGGTATGAACATGTAAAAGATGGTGTTGAATTGCCATAAAAACAACATTGGGAAATTGTATTCTTCTAAATACGAGTCACAAAATAATCCAAATGGTCAAAAACCTTCTCCTAAAACAATTGTTAGAGTTTTTGAATCATTATCAATAATTTTTGTAAGATTTCATATGTTTTGTACCAATCTTTTTCCAAAGTCTTCTTCTATAATTTCTTCAAATTTGTTTGAACTATGGAAATCAAAAGTTTGTTTAAAATTGTCATTTTCACAATCATTATTTTCACTTGCATTTGCAAGTTCTATTAAACTTGACCAATTTGGTTTTATTATAACATTTGCAGCTACATACAAAAGCATTTTATAAATTTTTCATAATGTATTACCATGTCCAGTCAAACATAACTAGACATGTGTATAGATTTGTATTCAAAAAGAATTTTTAAAAGACAAAAATTGAATGATCTTCATATGGCATATAAGGTAAAATTGTTTGAATAATATTAAAATTTGTTAGGAAATTGACAATAGTTCCATGTAATCCATATTGTCCATGTCCTTATAATTGAAACATTTGAACAAATGTTAAACATGGTGAAATTAAACATTTTTCTATTTTATTTAACATTAAAATAAATTTAATATCTGGTTTATTAGTTATAATATGATTTCGTAAAACTAAATCAAAAGGTTTTCCAATGTCAAATTTTCTTTTACAAGATTTACATATTATTACATCTTTAATATTTTTTTCATTCTTTAATTCATTAGGGAAATTTTCAATATATGATCTTGATACAATACAAATTTGATACTTAAAATTTAATCTTGGACAACAATATCATATCTTGTTTAATGAATTTTTTCTAATATTCAAAAATATCTTTATCATAATTTTTTATTTTTCCATGAGAAAAAAAAAACAATTTTTTTCTTTTAAAAAAAATTTCACATCAATTTCCACATGAATTTTATTAGATGATAATATGTTTGTTGAAATATTGTTGACATGTTTTGTTGAAATATTTTCAATTGCATTATCAAAAGAATGTTCATTTCTTTCTGAAAAAATAATAATATTTACATTTTTTGGTTTCATTTGATTCAAAGTATTTCAACTGTCATTTAATATGTAATGTGTTTAAACATAGATGTGGATTTAAAAAATGAATATCAAAGCAACATCCAATCAAAATGGGTTTTTTCTTCATTTGTAGCAAATAGTTATTTAATTATAAATTCCAACTATTTTTTCTGATTGAATTTTATTATTATTTATATTAATATTCTGATTAGTACTTATCTCTTCTCTTTTGTCATCATTATGAATATGAATAAGAATATTTGTAATTTCTTAAAAAACATTAATAGGTTCAAAGTGATTATTCCCATATACAAGGTTTAAAGGTGCCAATGCATTTTTTTGCTCAATCTTAATGATTATTTGACCATTGCTTTTATTTTAAACATGAATTGAACAATGCAAATATTCAGATATTCACAAAATAGTTGTGAAATCACCCCATAATCCACTCCATCTATTGTTGAAATGAATGTTTTTTTAATATAACTTTCTTCATCATTTGCATTTCCATGGTGGAAATCATGCAAAAATTCAAATTTCAATTCTCACCTATGACATTCTAAAACTTTAGGTGTGCCAAACATTTTAAAGATTCCTTCAAATGTGACATACTATTTTTTCATATCATTCTAGAACTAACTGAGTATTTTAATAAATATGTTATTGCATCAAATAATAATCACCCACATTATACTGAAAATTAATTATTTTTTTGAACCAATTTCTTCCAACTAAATATTTATATCCATTTTTTAAATTTAATCTTTGAATCAATCTTATATTTGATGAATTATGTATTTTCATTCACATATAATTATCATTAACTTTTGTAGTTCTAAATGTCAATATTTATTATTTAAAAAAATTTATTACTATGTTTATTATCAAATACAAGGACACAAAAATCCAATTAAAATAATGTCATTTTTTTGGGAAGTTCTTTAAATTGTTGTGATAATTTATAATATTTGTAGAATATTTGGAATTCTTGTCTTATACATTATTCCAATTTTTCTTTTATAAAAAAATAATTAGTAATAAATGTTATTAGATAATTCTAACTTTTAATATCTTTGAATCAATTATATATTTGATCAATTATGTATTTTCCTTCGCATATATATATGATTAAAATTTCTACTTCGAAAGTTCAATATTTATTATTATTATTGTATTTATTTATATGTTTATTATCAAATAGAAGGATGTGAAAGCGCAATTTAAATCATTTTTTTCTTCAACTTTTTAAAAAAATTGTGATAATTTATAATATTTACATAATATCTCATAATTTCATCACAATATTATTTTAATTTATTTTTTGTATTATTAATAGACGTTATTTATTTTAAAATTTAAATATTAAATATTCAAAATATTATATTATTGTCACATCAATAATAAAATGTATTATATTGTGAACTATTTTATTTTAAATATATACTTGATTTAAAAGCTTGTCAATTTCATAAGTTATATTATTCATTCTTATCAATATGTTATGGAAGATGCGATACAAAAATCTATTGTGTTATGTAAGAAGTGACTTGAAAAAAAATCCCAATAAACCCGTTGATTGAAACTTGACCAAGAAATATAACCTTGAATTAATTTCCAAAAAACTTAATTTCCCAAAAGTAAGTTTGCCAAAGATCAATTTATTTTCACATCAAGTTATCCCAAAACAAAATTTCCAAAAAAATACAAAATTACAAATGATCATGTACATAAAAATATGTACAATTCAAAAGATGGTCATGTCCACAAAAAATATAGACTTTTGTTCAAAACCAATAACATGGAATCATAATTGTCATATGTAACATAAATATTGTCTATACAACAAGAATGACGTGCTCCCAAGTCACGGGGTGAAACCCACTTGAGGGTTTCACAAAGTCAAGTTGCGGAAAGTTGAACTTGGTAGCACGCTCCCGGCTTCCAACTCTAGAAAGGGGTAGAGGGTCGAGTT